>Ga0137403_10006600_pt1 | contig 13246 bp, 9 predicted proteins | sample CZOMad2_1_16fung_FD_122057 | JGI IMG/M metagenome (GOLD analysis project Ga0137403, IMG submission 122057) | Vadose zone soil fungal communities from Angelo Coast Range Reserve, California, USA - CZOMad2_1_16fungal (Hybrid Assembly) | ecosystem: Environmental > Terrestrial > Soil > Vadose zone... | reverse complement strand
TGATAGCCGCCATTATTTTCGGGGAGCTTCTGTTTGATGATGTCGGCTTCGATGGTGACGCCGAGGTGATTGGCCTGTCCGGTGAGATCGGCGGAGAGATGGTAGTCCTTGTCTTTTTTGAAGGCGTTGTTGCGGAGATAGCACCAGAGAACGGTGGCCATGCCGAGTTCGTGGGCGTGAGCGAAGGCCTGGCTGACTTCGACAATCTGGCGGGCGGCTTGATCGGAGCCGAAGTAGATGGTGGCGCCGACGGCGGCTGCGCCCATATCGTAGGCCTGCTTGATGGTACCGAAAAAAATCTGGTCGGCCTTGTTGGGATAGGTCAGGAGTTCGTTGTGATTGAATTTTACGAGGAAGGGAATTTTGTGGGCGTACTTGCGGGCGACGGAGCCGAGGACGCCGAAAGTGGAGGCGACGGCGTTGCAGCCACCTTCTACGGCGAGCTTGACGATATTTTCGCTGTCGAAGTAATCAGGATTCTTGGCGAAGCTGGCGCCGGCGGAATGCTCGATGCCCTGGTCGACAGGAAGGATTGATAGATAGCCGGTGCCGGCGAGGCGGCCCGTGTTGAACATGCGATGAAGGTTCGCGAGGACGCGCGGATTGCGGTCTGATAGAGCGAAGATGCGGTCGATGAAATCCGGGCCGGGAAGGTGCAGGCGCTCTTTCGCGATTTTGGGCGAACGGAAGCCGAGGAGCGAATCCGTCTTCGCGCCGAGATATTGCTGAATGGAACTTGATGCGGTGGTTGTTGCCATTGCTTGCGTGTCTCCTTAAGTTGTCGAGTAGCGAGTCAGTTTGAATTTTTGTCTTATTGTGTCACGATTCAAAAAATTCAAACTGACCCGCCACCAGTCGTTGCCAATTCCTTTGAGAGCATGCCGCCCGCGGCGGAATCGACCAGAAAAATCAATTTTCCGTTCGCCGGTTTGATGAGCTGCGAAGGAAGTTGCTCTGGCTCGTACGGGCCTTCGAGTACGGCTTTGAGCGCGAGCGCTTTGTCCGCACCGGCAATCATGAATAAAACCGCAGCGGAGTTGTTGGCGACTGGCGCGGTGCACGTGATGCGTTCGGTATACAACTTGCCGACCCACGTGCGCACAACCAGCCGACCATTATCGCGCAGTGCGGTCGTTCCCGGAAAGAGCGAAAGCGTGTGGCCCTCGTTGCCCATGCCGAGCATCATGAGGTCGAAGCGGGGAAGTTCGCCGGGCTTGAGGGCGAATTGAGTTTTGAGGATTTGCTCGTAGTCGAGCGCGGCGCGTTCGGTGTCTGCAAGTTCGGCTTTGATGCGGAAGACTTGTTCAGGCTTGATCGGCGTTTTAGAGATGAAAGTTTCGTTGACCATGCGGTAGTTACTGTCGGCATGGTTGGGAGGCACGTGGCGTTCATCGCCGAAGAAGAGCTGCATTTTGTCGAAAGGGAGTTGGGAGCGGAAAGGTTCGGCGACGAGGAGCGCGTGGAGCGCTTTCGGAGTTGAGCCGCCAGCCATGGCGACCCGAAAAACGCCGCGATCGCGGACCGCTTGCTGCGCGGCGTTGACGAAAATGCCGGCGGCTTGTTGGGCGATGGCGGCGACGTCGGGATAAATTTGGATAGCGCGGTCCAAAGAAAATTCTCCTAGGCGTGGGCTTTATCCGTGGCGCGCGCGGGGCAGTTGGCGGTGAGCGGTTCGTCTGATTCGATGTCGCGCCAGGCGCGGCCGTCGCGAGCCATCATCTCGTCAGCGACCTGAGGACCCCAGCAACCGGCGGGATAGTTTGGAAAATCGCGAGCGGGGAGCGCTTTCCAGACGTCGAGTACGGGTTGAATGACGCTCCAGCCGGCTTCGACCATGTCCGCGCGCTGGAAAAGAGTGGCGTCGCCGATCATGCAATCGTAGAGAAGGCGTTCGTAGCCCGTGCTGTGCGATGTGCCGAAGTCGCGGGCGTAGTCGAAATCCATGTTGACGAGGCCGAGCTTCATCACGGAGCCGGGAACTTTTGCACCGAGGCGGAGGGAGATGCCTTCTTCGGGTTGAATGTGAACGACGAGGCGATTGGCGCGGGGATCTTTTATCGGCGTGCGGCTAAAAAGCTGGAAAGGCGGTTTGCGAAATTGGATGGCGATTTCCGTGACGCGTTTGGCGAGACGTTTGCCGGTGCGGAGATAGAAGGGAACATCGGCCCAGCGCCAGTTGTCGATGCAGAGTTTAAGGGCGACGAATGTTTCGGTGTGAGAGTCCGGAGCGACCTGCGTTTCGTCGCGATACGCAGCTAGTTTTTCGCCGTTTACGTTGCCTTCACCATACTGGCCGCGAACCATGGCCTGCAGGATGGTTTCGGGCGGGGGCGGCGTGACGGCGTGGAGAATTTCCGCTTGCTTGTCACGGACGGCGTCGGCCTCGAAGGAAATGGGCGGTTCCATTGCGGTGAGCGTGAGGAGCTGGAAAAGATGATTCGGGACCATGTCGCGAAGGGCGCCAGCGGTTTCGTAAAAGCCGCCACGATGTTCGACGCCGACCGTTTCGGCGGCTGTGATTTGCACATGGTCGATGTAATTGCGATTCCAGAGCGGTTCGAGGATGGAATTGGCGAAGCGGAAGACCATGAGATTTTGCACGGTCTCTTTGCCTAGATAGTGGTCGATTCGGTAGATCTGTTTTTCGGTCAGCGTTTCTTTTAGATCTTTGTTGAGTTGGATGGCGGATTCGAGGTCGTGGCCGAAAGGTTTTTCGACGATGACGTGGGTCCAATGGCCATTGGCTTCCTGGGTGAGCCCGGCCTGGCCGAGTTGTTTAACGATGGTGGAAAAGAATTTTGGGGCGACGGCGAGATAGTGAAAACGGTTGCCGAGCGTGTTGTGTGTTTTCTCGGCGGCGAGGATTTGATCCCTGAGGCGCTGATAGGCAGCAGGATCGCCGAAGTCGCCTTGCACGTAGTAGATACGATCGACGAGCCACTGCCAGAGCACGTTGTCCACGGGGCGAAGCGCGTATTCGCGAACTTCCTTGCCGAGCTTTTCGCGAAGCGCTTCGGTGGTCATTTGATCGAACGAGAAGCCAACGATGGCGAAGTCCTTCGGGAGGAGGCCTTCTTCCGCGAGGTTCAAAAGCGCGGGGAGAAGTTTACGCTTGGTGAGGTCGCCGCTCGCGCCGAAAATCACCATGATGCAGGGAGCCGCGGGATGCGCCGCGGCTGATGTGAGAATGCCGTTAGTCATCGGTCAGGTCCTCCCCGGAATGCCCGGGAGAATGAATTTAGTGGCCAGATTTCTTTTCGACGTGCCCGCCGAACTGGAAACGCATGGCGGAGAGAACTTTTCCGGCAAAGTCGTCTTCGCCGCGCGAAACGAAGCGCTGATATAGAGATGCAGTGAGAACCGGCGCAGGTGTGGTCGATTCGATTGCGGCGAGTACGGTCCAGCGGCCTTCACCGGAATCGGAGACGCGGCCGGAGAAACGCTCGAGCTGCGGCTGTTCGAGAAGCGAGATGGCGGTGAGATCGAGGAGCCAGGAAGCCACGACGCTGCCGCGACGCCAGACTTCGGTGATGTCCGCGAGATTGAAATCGTATTGATAGTGTTCGGGATTGCGGAGCGGCGTAGTTTCCGCGTCGGTTTCGCGATGGGACTTGCCGGCGTTGGCGTGTTTTAAAATGTTGAGGCCTTCGGCGTAGGCGGCCATCAAGCCGTATTCGATGCCGTTGTGAACCATTTTTACGAAATGGCCGCCGCCCGACGGGCCGCAGTGGAGATAACCTTCTTCGGCGGTGCCGGATGCCTTTTCGCGGCCGGGAGTGCGAGGCGTGTCGCCGCGCCCGGGTGCGAGCGTTTTGAAAATTGGATCGAGGTGCTTGATGATTTGTTCTTCGCCGCCAATCATCTGGCAGTAGCCACGATCAAGGCCCCAGACGCCGCCACTGGTGCCAACGTCGCAATAGTGAATTCCTTTCGCGCTGAGTTCTTTGGCGCGACGGATATCGTCAATGTAATAGGAATTACCGCCGTCGATGATGATGTCGTCCTTTTCGAGCTTGGGGACGAGATCCTGGAGAGTTGCGTCGACAACTCCCGCGGGGACCATCAGCCAGATGGCGCGCGGCTTCGAGAGTTTTTTCACAAAATCATCGAGCGATCCGGAGCCGGTCGCGCCTTCGCCGGCGAGCTGCTTCACGGATTCCGGGCTGCGATCGTAGACGACGCAGGTGTGGCCATTGCGAATCAGGCGGCGCACCATGTTGGCACCCATCCGCCCCAGACCGATCATTCCGAGTTGCATTCTGTCTGCTCCTAAGCTGCGAATTGTTCGAGGGAAACTTCTTCTTCAATCAAAGTAACTAAGCGCGGCGGAGTGATTTGAATTTTCGACTTATTGTGTCACGACTCAAAAAATTCGAATCGCTCCGCTGCGCCATCAGGAAACCGCTTGTTGCACGGCCTTGGAAAGAGCCTTGAGGCCGGACTTCAAATTCTTGCCCAGATGGACGCGTAGAGCGCGGCGTCCACGCTCGGCGAGGACGTTGAAATCACCGCGCGCTTGCGCGGCTTTTACGATGCCGAAGGTATATTTTTGGCCGGGCACGGGAAGGTCGGCGGCGTCATCGTAAGTGATTTGGAGAAAGACGCCGGTGTTCGGGCCGCCTTTGTAGGCTTGTCCTGTGGAATGCAAGAATCGCGGACCGAAGCCGAGGCAGGTGGCGACTTTCTTTTCGTCACGAACGACGTGACGGAATTCTTGAAGAACTTTTTCGTTTTCGGCGTTCATGGGGATATAGCCGAGGACGGCGAAGTAATCACCGGCGCCTGCACGCGCGAGATGCTTTTTCAGTACGTCGACAAGTTTTGAACCGCCACTGAGAGCTGCCGCATTTTTTTCGTCAGCGAAGAGTTTTACGCCAGGAGCTTCGAAGAATGGCGATTCAGCGGGGAGATGTCCCGTGGCTTCGTATTCAGTAGTGAGTTTGCGCGTTTCGACTTTGCTGGCCTCGACGTCGGGCTGATTGAAAGCGTTGATGCCGATGATGGAGCCGGCGACGGCGGTAGCAATTTCCCAGCGGAAAAATTCCTGGCCGATGCTGTGGATATTGGGCAGCGTGATTCGCACGACGGGATGCCCCGCTTTTTCAAGCGCGGCGACAGCAGCGTCTTGCGCCTTGTTGGGCTTGGATGCCAGACGCAAATAGGCGAAGACGCGGTCGTTCGCGTAAGACGCGGGTTTGGCAAGTTTCTCCCGGTCTACGGGAATGATGCCTTTGCCGATTTTTCCGGTGGATTCGGCGAGAAGCTGTTCGAGCCATGCGCCGAGGTCGTAAATGGCGGGCGACGTGATGATGGTGAGCTTGTCGCGGCCCTGGTTTGCGGCTGCGCCCATGATGGCGCCGAGAATGACGCCGGGATTCTTGTCAGCGACGGAAGATGCACCGCACGCCGTGACCATTTCATGAGTGGTTTTGAGAAACTTCGGCACGTCGAGGCCCATCGCAGCGGCGGGAACCATGCCGAAATTAGAGAGCGCGGAATAACGGCCGCCGATGCTTGGGACGCCAGCGAAGATTTTCCAGAATTTATCGCCCTCGGCGACTTGCTGCATTTTAGAGCCCGGATCGGTGACGGCAATGAAGTGACTGCCGACTTTATCGGCGCCGACTTTCGCTTTCACGCGCGCGAAGAAATATTGTTTAAAAATGTTCGGTTCGAGTGTGCTGCCGGACTTGCTCGAGACGATGCAGAGCGTTTTCTTGAGGTCGAGTTTTTTCTCGATGGCTTTGATTTGTACCGGGTCGGTGGAATCGAGAACGTGCATTTCCGGGAAGCCGGCGATTTTACCGAACGTCATGCGCATGACTTCCGGGCAGAGGCTGGAGCCGCCCATGCCGAGTAGAATCACATGCTTGAACTTGCGCTTCTTTACTTCGGCGGCGAGCTCTTTAAATGCGTGAGCGTTGGCTAGTTGCTCGTCCACGATGGTCAGCCAGCCTAGCCAGTTGCCTTCGTCCGCGCCTGTCCAGACACTGGCGTCTTTCGCCCACAGGCGGGCGACCTTGTTGTTCGACTTCCAATCGGCGAGCGCTGCATTGACCGCTGACGCGAGATTGGCTGGGAGTTTATACGTCAGCTTGTTCAGACTCACGCAGACACTCCGGCGTGCTTGGCGATGGCGTCGAGCAATTGCTTGAAGGGGTCCTGGAAAAGTTTTACGGCGTCGGCGATTAGTTTATCCGTTACTTCCTTCATCGAGATGCCGGCGGCTTCGAGATCGTTCATGGTCTTGTTCGCGCCGTCGACATTTTCCGTGAGGCTCGGGCGCAATTTGCCGTGATCGCGGAAGGCGTCGAACGTTGCAGGAGGAATAGTGTCGACTGTGTCGGCGCCGATGAGTTCTTCCACATAAAGGACGTCGCGGTATTTTGGATTCTTAGTGCTAGTGCTGGCCCAGAGCAAACGTTGCGTCTGTCCGCCCTTTGCGGCAAGAGCCTTCCACCGTGGTCCACCAAAGAGCACCTGATATTTCGCATAAGTGCGACGAGCATTGGCGATGGCAACTTTTCCGCGCAGGGACCCAAGCAACGCTTTCCTGGTTGGGTCGGTCTCGGTTTTTTCCATCGCATCAATCTTGCTGTCTATAAGCGAGTCAATGCGGCTGACGAAGAAACTTGCGACGCTGGCGATATGCGAAACGTCCTGGCCCTTTGCCACGCGCGCTTCCAAAGCCGCGAGATACGCTTCCGCAACCTGTTCGTATGCGGATTGTGCGAAGAGCAGCGTGATGTTGATGTTGATGCCGTCTTCGAGAGCCTGGCGAATTGCCGGGATGCCTTGAGGAGTCGCTGGAATCTTTATCATTACATTCGGGCGATTCACGGTTTTCCAAAGGCGTCGGGCTTCGTCGATGGTGCCCTGTGTATCGAACGCGAGCATGGGTGAAACCTCGAGGCTGACGTAGCCGTCGCGGCCTTTTGTTTCGGTGTAGACAGACTTGAAGATGTCGCACGCGTCCTGCACGTCGCGAATGGCGATTTTTTCGTAGAGCGCCATGGCGGTCGACGATTTCGCGTCGGCCGCTTTGATGATGTCGTTGTAATCGTCGCCGGCGGTGATGGCTTTTTCGAAGATGGCGGGATTGGATGTCATGCCGCGCAGGCCGTCTTCGTTAATCATTTTCTTCAGATCGCCGTTGAGCAAAATGTTGCGGCGGATGAAATCGAGCCACGGCGACTGGCCGTACGCCAGCAAACCTTTCAACGGATTTGCGCCTTGCGCTGCGCTCATGTTGGGGATGGTAGTGGTGGTCGTCATGCTACTTCTCCTTTATGCCGGTTACTCTGCAACAGACTATCTTACCTCTGTGCAAACGGAACTGCCGATGAATTCTCCGCTCGACTGTGGGTCTAGTGAGACGCTTCGATTGCGGCGACCTTTGCCAGTCGGCGCTTGTGGCGCTCTTCGTTGGTAAAGCTAGCTGATAAGAACGCTTTAACCAAATCCTCGGCGAGCTTTGAGCCAATCACCCGAGATCCAAGAACCAATACATTCATGTCGTCGTGCTCGACGCCCTGGTGCGCTGAATATGTATCGTGGCAAACGGCTGCACGTATCCCTTTGATTTTGTTGGCGGCCACGCTTACGCCCACTCCGCTGCCGCAGATCAGAATCCCGCGTTCGCCTTTCCCTTCGAGAACCGAGTTACCTACCAGGAGCGCAAAATCCGGGTAGTCCGACGGATTCTCGTTGAATGCGCCGACGTCCATCACGGCATGCCCAAGCGAGCGAAGCAGGTCGCCAACGGCATTTTTCAATTGAAAGCCTGCGTGGTCCGCACCGATAACGATTTTCATCGAGGACTCACTTTCCCAAGAGGGATTTGGCCGCGGACACCACTGCATCGACGTTGAAACCGAATTTCTTGAGCAAGTCCTTGAGCGGAGCGGAAGCTCCGAACGAGCGCATGCCGATAACCTTGCCTTTCAGGCCCGTGTAACGCTCCCATCCGAACGTGGAAGCCATTTCGACGGAGACGCGGGCGGTGACGCTCGATGGAAGAACGCTCTCTTTGTAGGCAGCGTCTTGTTCGTCGAACAACTCGACACAAGGGAGACTGACGACACGCGCACTTATTCCTTCGGCTTTTAATTTTTCGTACGCATCGACGCAGAGGCTCAGCTCTGTGCCCGTGCCGATCAGTATCACATCAGGCTTTCCGCCGGGCGCATCGGCAAGAACGTAACCGCCTTTAGCGACCCCAGATGCGGCGGCATATTTCGCGCGATCGAGCGTCGGCGCTGCCTGGCGTGAAAGAACCATCGCGACGGGGCGATGCGTTTGCGCTACGGCAACGCGATAGGCTTCCGCCACTTCGTTGGCGTCGCCCGGTCGCATGACGAGAATATTGGGCATAGCGCGTAGCGCCGCGAGCTGTTCGATGGGCTGATGCGTCGGGCCGTCTTCGCCGACGCCGATGGAATCGTGCGTGAAGACATAGATGACGGGAATTTCCATGAGGCCGGCGAGGCGCACGGCTGGTTTTACGTAGTCGCTAAAATTGAAAAATGTTCCACCGAATGGGCGCAAACCGCAGAGACACATACCGCTCATCGCGGCGCCCATGGCATGTTCACGCACGCCATAGTGAACGTTGCGGCCGCCGTATTGGCCAGGTAGAAATTCACCAGCCCATGATGGGTCGAGATTGGTTTTGTTGGATTTGGCGAGATCGGCCGATCCGCCGATGAACCACGGAATATTTTTGGCGATAGCGTTCAGCGTCTTGCCGGAACTTTCGCGCGTGCCCATGCCCTTGGCGTCGGCGGGGAAAGTCGGAATGTCTTTGTCCCATCCGGCAGGAAGTTCGCGCGCCTGCATTTTTGTGAGATTGGCGGCAAGGTCGGGGAACTGCTTGGCGTACGCATCGAAAAGTTTTGTCCAGGCAGATCTGAGATCGCTGCCGCGTTTACCGACGCCGTTCTTGAAGTCGTCGTAGACGCCATCCGGCACGAGGAATTTTGCGTCTTCGGGCCAACCGTAATTTTTCTTTACCAGCTTGATTTCGGCTTCGCCGAGTGGCTCGCCGTGCGCCTCGTACGAATCTTGTTTGTGAGGCGAGCCGTAACCGATGTGGCTGTCGACGACAATGAGAGTCGGACGATCGTTGCTGCTTAGGAAATTTTGATAGGCAGCGGCGAGTTCGTCGAGATTGTTTGCGTCTTTTACTTCGGTGACGTTCCACCCGTAGCCCTTGAAGCGGGTGAGAGCGTCTTCGCTGAAAGACCAGGAGGCGGGGCCGTCGAGCGTCACGCGATTGTTGTCGTAAATCCAGCAGAGATTGCCGAGCTTGAGATGTCCCGCAAGGGAAGCCGCTTCGCAGCAGACGCCTTCCATCATGTCGCCGTCGCCGCAGACGGCGAAGACGTTGTAATCGAAAATCGTGAATCCTGGCTTATTGAAATTCGCGGCGAGCCATTTTCCGGCCATGGCCATGCCAACGCTGTTGCCCGCGCCCTGGCCGAGCGGCCCCGTCGTGGTTTCCACGCCCGTGGTTAAGTGCGATTCCGGGTGGCCAGGCGTGCGGCTGTCGATTTGGCGGAAGCGCTTGATTTCGTCCATTGGGACGGAAAGTTGGTCGAGGACTTTGCCGTGATGGTCGACGGCCTTGACGCCGGCGAGGTGAAGCGTCGAATAAAGAAGCATGGATGCGTGGCCGGCGGAAAGTACGAAGCGATCGCGATTGGGCCAGAGCGGATTTGCGGGATCGTAGCGCAAAACTTTTTGCCAGAGCGCGTACACCACCGGTGCGAGACCCATCGGCGCGCCGGGATGGCCGGAGTTCGCCTGCTGCACGGCGTCGATGGAAAGCGTGCGGATAGTGTTGATGGCGAGTTGCGAAATATTCGACTGGCTGGCGATTGCTTGGCTCACGATGGCTCCCTCGGGGTCAGGGAATCCTGTTCCCGGTGCAAGTTAGATGCCGCTCCGTTACAACCGGAGGCAGGTTATCTTACGCCAAAATGAAATTGTCGGTCTAATTGGCGAGGTGGATTCGCGTGGAGCTGCGAACGGGTCAGGGTTGGGGCCGGACTTTCACGCGCGCACCTTCCGCGAGTTTGCCGTTCGTCAAAACGACGACGCCTTGGCTCACGATTCCGTCGACTTCACCTGCACCTTGTGTTGATGCGGGAGCTGCGGCAGACGTCGCACCACCTTCGTGAGCGAAGGCCGGCGGATTCACATACCAGGCATAACGTTCGGCAAGCTTTTGGCCAGCAGCAGGGTAGTTGGGGAGCTGCGAATTGAGCGAATTAATGCGGTCTGCGAGGGGAGGATGCGTGCTGCCCCAGAGGCCGAGTGCTTGCTTGGTTTGCGGTGTCGCGGGCACGGCTACAAGAAACTGAAGAAAATTGCGGAGACCGGTTGGGTCGTAGCCTGCTTTCGAAGAAAACTCGACGCCAACTTTGTCGGCCTCGGATTCCTTGTCGCGGCTGACCTGTAACGTTAACGCGCGCGTGACGACGCTGCCCGCTATGTTGATGAGTTCCGCGCCGGCGGGTACATGCGAAGCGGCCTCTTCCTTTGCGAATTGCGCGGTTTTCTGCGCGCGGATTTCTTTTTCGAGGTGGCGGCGATCCACGTGCGCCACTTCGTGCGCGAGGACTCCGGCAAGTTCGGCTTCGTTATGCAGATTGGCAAGCGCGCCACGCGTTATGAAAATGTAGCCGCCCGGCAATGAAACCGCAGTGACGACATCAGTATCGAGAATCGCAAAATGATAGGGGGCGCTGCGGCCCGATTGTCGCGCGACCGTGTTGCCGACGAGGTTTACGTACCGGGTCATGTCGGGGTTTTCGTACACGTGGAAAACGTTGATTAGCTTTGCGGCCGATGCCTGGCCGATCGCTTGCTCTTGCTCGGGCGTCCACGGAGTATAAATGTCCGCGGCTTTTTTTACTCTCTGCGCGTTTTTCAAGACGCCACCGAGTTGCGCGAAGCTGGGTTGCGCGAGAAGAATCGTAGTGAGGATCCCGAGAAAAATGTTTCTGAATTTCATGTTCGTCTCCATCTGCTTAAGGCTTCTGCGGGGCCGCGTCGGGATTAAGGCCGCCGTCTTGCAGGAATTGCGCAAGATCAGCCGGGGGCACCGTGATCTGCGCCACTTGTTGCGCTTTCATTGCGTCGACCGGAGTCGCCGCTGCCGTCAGCATGGCTTTTTGAACTTGGCCGTTCGGTTCGACACCGTTGAAACCGAGGGTCGCGCTGTCTTTTGTTTGACGCGAGGATTTTAGGCCGATGGTACCGCCGAAAAGAGGAGTGGGCTTGTCGCCGCTGGGCTGGCTGCCCGAGGGTGGCGGATTATTGGCAGGAGGAGTGTTCGGTGGAAGCGTGCTGGCCTGGCCGTTTTGATTGGCCGGCGCGTCCTTCGAATTGCCCTTCTTTTTCTTGTTGTCCTGGTTTTGCTGACCGGAATTGTCCTGCTGGCTCTGCTGTGGTTGCGGCAGCGTCAGTGTCACGCCATAGACCGATCCGGCGAGAACTCCGGCGAGGAGCACCGCGCCGGCGCGCACTTGCGTTTTCATGGTTCAACCTCCGTCACTTCGAATTGGCCAAACTCGGTGTTGCTTCGGAATTCGTCGCGGGCTGCGGCGGACACGCGCCCCAACCGCAAAGTTCGTACACCGTTGTCTCCACGGTCTTGCCTTTCACTTTTACGCCGCCAAGCGCGCGGACTTGCGCTTCTTTGCCCAGCCGGTTGCGCGTCTCTTCGCTCACGATAATGGACGTATGGAACTCCTTGTTCAAGCTTTCGAGGCGCGCGGCGAGGTTCACCGGATCGCCGATGACCGTAAACTCGATTTTCTTTCCGCGCCCAATATTTCCGAAAATCACGCAGCCGGTGTTCACGCCGATGCCGATTGCGATCGGGCCTTTGCCTTGCGTGGCCCAGTGCGCGTTCAGCTCTTTAACTTTTTCGATCATTTCGAGAGCGGCTTGCGACGCTTCCTGTGCATGATTGTGATCCGGCGTGAACGCGCCCCAATAAGCCAGAATGCCGTCGCCGATGAATTTATCCACGATGCCGTTGTATTTGAAGATGATCTCGGTCATTGCGGCGAGATAGTCGTCAAGCAGCGCGATAAGTTCCATCGGCTCGGATTTTTCGGTCATCGTGGTGAAGTTTCGAACGTCGGACATCAGAATCGTCAGCTCGCGCTTGTCTCCGTTCAGCCGTTCGATGTTGGCCATGACGTATTTGACAAGCTGCGGTGCGACGTAGCGTTCGAGCACTCCGCGCGTTTGGCGCAGTTCGCGGCCTGTCGTCACATAGCGCGCGGTGCTTGCGCCGCTGTAAGACGCGGCAAGCGTGATACACGGAACGATGAGTGGCAGAACAAAGTGGCTCATTCCGAAAAGTCCCACGTTCAGCGCGATGAACAATACCATCGCGCCGGAAAAGATGAACACACCAACTCGAAACGAAGGTTGTTTCCACTGCACGATGCTGCCCAGCGCGGCCATTAACAAGATCAGCGCGCAGGTCACCCACACCGGCGCCTCGCGCATTGCTACACCGTTCAGCAAATTGTCCATGAGTGTCGCGTGCGCGAAAAATCCTGGTGGCTGTTTGTCCATTGGTGTCGGCCGCGGCTCGTAGCTACCCGCGGCGCTCGCGCCGATCAGCACGATTTTGTCGCGAAAGGATTCGGCGGGATGACGATGTTCGACATTCGGGCATTGGTCCGGATAGATCGAACAAATCACTTCCCACAGCGGAACACGCTTGTAGGTCTCGATCTCTCGTGCGCCGTTGTCGCGCTTGTTCGCATGGCCTCGCCACAGCATCAGCACGCGGCCCTCATTGTCTACGGGAATGGATTTTCCGCCCCGAACCATGGAAACTGTGCCGAGCCAACTCTTCTTTTCAGTCCAGCCTTCCTTGCTGGCGGGCGTAGCGACCTCAACTGTTTTCGCTCCTAGAGTGGGATATCCGCTCCCTTGATAAATGAAGTAGACCGGCTCGCGGCGAATCAGGCCGCCTTCGTCGGGCGTGGAATTGATGCTTCCCAATCCAGCAGCGGCGCGGGCCAATTTGGCGAGCGGTAAATTTGGAGTCCACTCTCCATTCTTCAGCTCGGAGCCGAGTCTCGCGCCGGGCGCCGCGAAACCAGACGTATCCTGCAGCGACGACGGGTCTTTGCCGATGACCTCCGTGGACAAGAAAGAGAACCCAAGCACCGTCTTGCCGGAGCTTTGCAGCACCCGCGCAAAATCTTCATCCATG
>Ga0137403_10006599_pt1 | contig 13247 bp, 13 predicted proteins | sample CZOMad2_1_16fung_FD_122057 | JGI IMG/M metagenome (GOLD analysis project Ga0137403, IMG submission 122057) | Vadose zone soil fungal communities from Angelo Coast Range Reserve, California, USA - CZOMad2_1_16fungal (Hybrid Assembly) | ecosystem: Environmental > Terrestrial > Soil > Vadose zone... | reverse complement strand
ATAGTCAACAGGCATTCTGTCGAAACTTTTGTCGAAATGCTGGACGCGAACGTTCCACACTCCAAACAGTAAAATCGCGCATATGTTTGTAAAAGCAGTCTATCATGCGCAAATAAGGTCGAGGGCGTCAAGCGGAAAACGGGAGCGCGGTAGTGTCGCAGGTTCGGCCCGGGATAACCGCCAGCCACCCGGTGGGAAACAATCCACTTCTCCATCCCTCAGTTGATTTTATTTCGGAAGCGAGAAAGCAAGCCGTCGACAGTGAGATGAGCTGGAGAAATTTCCTTCAATCTTGCTTTTCAAGAGCAAAGGCGTTTTATGTCCTATTGATTAGGAGGTACAGGCTCAGACACACCAATATTCCGGTTTTGTCCCGCATCGTTGGAATTGGATGCCGCTCCGCGATTCAGGACACGATTTGCTCCGCGGTCGAATCTTTTCGGATCCGCACTGTCAGCCGGTCGAAACCCCTGTTTATTAGCATTTGGCCCCGAACGCTGTTCCCACCGACGTTGTCGCAGATTTTGCCTAAACTGACGTCGAAGCTCGAGAAATGTCGCCAGCTGTTCGGCTGTAAGGATCCGTCTGATTCTTGCCTCTCGAATGGCCTGCAAGCGCACCATTTCGGCACGTGCATCCGCAACTTCTTTGGCGCGCGCAGTAATTACAGATTCATCGGCATTGTCGACATAAATTGCATCGTCGAGAAGTCGTTCGGCGTCCTTTATTCGGCGAGCCGCATTCTGTCGTTCGACTCTCTGTTCTGCGCCGATCGCTTTGATTTTTTCAAGCTGCTCAGGAGACAGATTCAGATGGCTAATCAAATCACCTCCTGGCTGGGCATTGGGCGGCAACTGGGGCTGTGTCTGCGAAGACTCCTGTCCATACGCGAGCGCGCAAACCATCAGGACCATCAGGCTCGGTCTCAAGATGATCCAGACCTTCCTGGAAGGCGGATTGAGGAGGAATTTGTTTATCTGGTCCATAGTCGTATTTACGATCTCCGTCTCAATTATTTGACTCAGGTTCAACGATTAGATCCGAGAGTTGCGGAGCCATTTCTTCTTCGCTGGAAGAAACAAGTCCGAGGTCCGAAAGTATCTGGCGCTTCCTGGCCGCGTTCAGGATGGCATATTCATTGGCATTGTACTGTTGCCGGGGTCTCTGCACTCCTGGGCTACTGTGTCGCCGAATTACCGCTGAATGAGTTTCCGGTTTCTGACTGGACACGGAAGTTATAGATTTATCGTCCCGGCCGTCGGGCTTAGCGATCCGGTCGACACTCTGCAAAGGCACATTCTGCGTATCAATAGTCGATTGTATCTCCTCAACCGGCGAAGGAGTTGACTTGGCGATTTCACGGACAATCACTCGATTCGGATTGGAAACTCTCCAAATAGAGAAGAGAAACAGTGCGAAGATTGCAAATGCCGCGAATGCCGTGGCATAGCGTAGCCATAACGGAGACAACGAGAAGAATTCTCTGAAGGCGGCTCCAGCTGACCGCTTTGAAGCAAGCTCCATCGGAAACGGCGGTGCGGGAACAGCAGCAGTCAGGCGCGAAGAAGGGGCAACCGCCAGAATCTCGTCCCGCCACAGCCCTACGGCGTCACGAACAGAGGTGAATTCGCTAGACTCCCTTCGGCACGTTACGCACGATTCGAGATGTGTTTCAAACGATCTGGACCGAGCCGGCGAAATCTCCTCATATAGATACGAGAGGAGGTCGTCCGAAAAACTGCATGATGGCGTACCTGTGAATTTCATCGATTTCTCCAAAGCTAAGCGCGCGGGTTTAGACCACCGGATTTCCTTGTCGTTCGAGCCGTAACTTCAATTGTTTAAGCGCAGTATAAAGGCGACTCTTAACCGTACTAAGAGGGAGATCCAGAACCTCGGCGATCTCCTGAAACGTTAATTCTTCAAACTCCTTCATCACTACAACCTGTCTCAACTCGGGCGGCAGTGCGTTTATCGCCCGCCTGACGATTATGGTTTGCTGCTTTTGTTCAGCCTCAACCGCTGGCGATTCACGGGCTGAAGCAAAAAAGGAGGTTCCGTCCGAATCGTTTTCATCGTCGAGAGGCATCTCGCCACGAACTTTGGCTCGGCGCTGTTTGGTGATGCACTGGTTGACTGCGATTCGATGAAGCCAGGATGAAACTTTTGCATCGCCACGGAAGTTGCGCAGATTGCGGAAAGCACTGATGAAAGTTTCCTGAGTTGCATCCCTGGCATCTTCCTCCCGCCCCAACATCCCGTAGGCAAGCGCAAAAATGCGCCGCTCCCAGCGATTTACAATTTCGCCAAAAGCGTCGGCGTCTCCTGAAAGGGCCCGCTCCACGATCTGTTCGTCGCTCGTGATTATCTCCAAACCCTGCGTCAAGCGCGATCCCATTACGCTAAAGTTTATTCTCAAATCCAGCTCGAGGTGCAGTGGAATTCCCCGCGCTTACAGTTTTAGACGCCGAAAACGCGAAGGGAGTCTTTAAATGTTACACCGGCATGGCCTGGTACGGTGACCTGCCGCTATGTTTCACAAACAGGTTATTCGGTCCGGTGGCCGGGAACCTCGCCGAAATACGCGCTTAGCATAAGTGTGTCAACAATTAAAACTGTTAAAACAGATTGACAGCGTACGTCAGCGTCGTTAGTATGGTAGGCGGTTTCGTCCAGAATCAGGCGGAGTCCTTTTCCTTTTTGTTAGCAAAATCGGCCCAAGCGAGGCCACAACCGTAGTTTTTGCTTACCCCTGGCCATGCCCCTTAAGCGCATCCGTCTTTTATATATCGTTCTTGGTGTACTGCTCGTCGTGGGGCTTTTGCCGCTGACGTTGTCGGGTTGGCTTTTGTCTGGCCGCAGTGCCGAGGCGCTTCGATCGGTTGAAGGGCGTTATCAGGCACAACTCGTACAGGACAAGGCGAGGCAGATCGAACTGTATGCCCAGCGGTACAGAGATGTAGTTATAGGCCTGGCGCGGGCGTTCGAGCTAACCGGGGGCGTCCGGATAGGCAACGAACGAGGTGAAGATCTTCGGTTGCGGAAGATGTTGGTTGATGATCCGAACTTGATTGCGCTGGCGATTCTGCCGGTTCATGGCGAGCCGCACAGTGCTTTTCAGCCCGACATTATCAAGAAAGAAGAGATGGAGGCGCGGGTTGGCGAAGTTCTTGCGCACATGAGCGGCAAGGAGCTTGTGGTTTCTCGCCCACAGGTCATTCGTTCGGGCCAGGAGATGGGATTGACAATCGCCGCCCCGGTGATGGGCGGAGTCGATGGCGAACAGGTTACAGCGGCGGTGGTCGCAATTGTGTCATTCCAGGAGGTTTTCCAGACTGTTCAACAGCAAAAAGGGCGGAGCGAAAGAGAACTCCTGGACGCTGGACTGCCTGTTGTTTTCGTGGTCGATAATGAAGGAAGAGCGGTCGCGCATCCTGATGAAAGAATTGCCTATTCCGAACGGCCAATGAATGACCTAAAGGTTGTACAGGATTGGGAAGAAAGTGGCACCCAGGTGCAATCCGCCCTTGCGCCTTTTGCCGCTGAGCGTGAAGGGCGACGGATTGAGATGCTGGGGTCGTACGCGACCGCGGAACTGGGCACCAATGCAAAACTGGGTGTGATTGCGATCCAGGACGAAAAGGCCGCGTTGACGTCAGTTTCAGACATGCGTCGACAAACAGTATGGATTAGTTTGTTTTCCGCGCTATTTGCAATGGCGATCGGTTGTTATTTTGCGAGGAGGTTAACACAACCCGTTCAAGCCCTGGCGGGTGCTGCTCATCGAATTGCCGCGGGAGATTTCACCCAGAGGATCAATATTCAAAGCAGAACTGAACTCGGCGAATTGGGCGACTCGTTCAACCAGATGACGGGACAGCTTGAGCGGTTTATTGCGGATTTGAAGCACGCCGCGGACGAGAACAGACATTTATTTCTTGGGACGGTGAAAGCACTTGCGGCCGCGATTGACGGGAAAGACCCGTATACCCGAGGTCATTCGGAACGGGTAGCTCGTTTTTCGGTGGCAATTTCACAGGGACTGGACCTTGCCGACGAAGAGGTCGAAAAGATTCGAATCAGTGCGCTGTTGCACGATGTTGGGAAAATTGGAATTGATGACAACATTCTGAAGAAACCTGCAGCACTGACAAAAGAAGAGTTTGAGGTGATGAAACAGCATCCCCAAAAAGGCTTCAAGATAATGTCGCAGATCCCTGCCATGCGCGAATTTCTGCCAGGCATGTATATGCACCATGAAATGGTTGACGGCAAAGGGTACCCACAAGGTCTGAAGGATGCGGAAATTCCATTGCAGGCAAAGATCGTCGCGGTGGCGGATACGTTTGACGCGATGACGACGGATCGTCCTTATCAGAAGGCAATGAAGTTTGAAGATGCGCTGGCCCTGATAAAAAGCTTCGTTGGGACAAGATATGATGCCCAGGTGGTAAACGCGCTGCTGGCGGCATGCGAGTCGGGTCAGGTACGGCCCGGATCAGTAAAACTGCGCCGCAAATCTGACGTTAACGGTTCAGCTCGCCCAATCTCCAAACCCAGCGAAAACGGCGTAACAGCTTCAGCGGCATAACCAAACCTGCCAATTTTAAATACGGATTCTTTTTGATCGGGTTCCCACGCCGCGCCATCTCACAAGCGGCTTATTCCATCGTTATGAAATTCTGTCGCCTGACTTCGGAGGGCGCATTTGTGTGTCCTGAGATTCCCTGATAAAGGACCTTTTGTCCTGTCCTCGTTCTTGCGCTTATAATCCTTAGCTTATCTATTCGCGGTAATAAGGAAGTATCAGATTTCATGCCATTTTGGAGAAGGAAGAGCAAGGATCAATTCTTAACGCTCGGGTTGAACGAACCTGTAGCACGGGATCCGGAGACCGTGAAGAGCCCGCCTGCAGGCACGAATACACCTCCAAATTCGTCCGTCGCCGAGTCTGACGCCGTCGCAACTCCGGATTTGGTGCCTCCAGTGACTGGAGCGTCGCCAACCCCTGTCCCGGCTTCCGGTGTGTCCGGAGTTGATCGACGCCGTGCAGAGACGTCTGTGGTCGCAGGCAATAAGCCCGACGTCGATATCCGCAAATCATCTGAGGTGCCGGCCCGGCAAGTTCCCCCTCTGTCGAGATCCTCTTTTACAACGTCCATCTTGGGCCTTGATCGTTCGATCGAGGAGCTTGAGGCCGAGCAAGCGGCTCTGGAGCAGGAGTTTAGCGCTCGATTCCGTCGGGCTGTTGCTGCGACGCGGGAGTCGCTTTCGCAGAAAATTGACACCGTGTTCCAGGGTCGGAAAAAAATTGATGCCGAGCTTTTGGACGAGTTGGAAGAAGCCTTAATCGCCGCCGATATCGGCGTGCCGACCACACTGCACATATTAGAGACTGTAAGGCGCGGGATTGATCGCCAACAAATAAATGATATTGACGCCTTGAAGTCAGCGATCAAGGCGGAGCTGATCCAGATTCTTAAAGCTTCGGAGAAAAGCGGAGTCAGTGCGGAGACCGCTATACCGGATGATGTACTGCCGTATGTGATGATGGTTGTCGGTGTGAACGGCGTCGGGAAGACGACGACCATCGGCAAGCTCGCACAGCGGATAAAGGCCGAAGGCAACGACGTATTAATATGTGCCGCGGATACGTTCCGGGCAGCAGCATCGGACCAATTGGCGATTTGGGCAGAACGAACAGGCGTTCCGTTGATTCAACAGAAACACGGTACTGATCCAGCGGCGGTATTGTTTGACGCTTTAAAAGCCGCGAAGGCACGAAATTCAGATGTGTTGATCGTCGATACCGCAGGCAGGTTGCATAACAAGTCGAACCTGATGGCGGAGCTGGAAAAGATGAAACGCATTGCCGCACGCGAGGTTCCCCGTGCTCCGCATGAGACGCTGTTGGTTATCGATGCCGTAACCGGTCAGAATGGACTGGAACAGGCACGTCAATTTTTAAAAGTCGCGGGTGTGACAGGGATTGTTCTGACAAAACTGGATGGCACTGCAAAAGGAGGAATCGCTGTTGCGATTGCAAAGGAGTTGAATCTTCCAATCAGGTACGTTGGGATTGGAGAAAAAGTGGACGATCTTGTGGTGTTTGATCCTGAACAGTATGTGAACAGTCTTTTTGAGGGAGACGCGGAACGAAGTCAGTCGTCTGGATTATAGCCTTCCGCAAATCTGCCATCGAGACCGCCGGCAATGATTGAATGTGAAGAGACGTATCGAATGATCACCCCCGCACCCCGTGATTTCACAGACAATGATGAGCGTTTCACACGGCGAGCAATAGAACTTGCTTTAAAGGGCGTCGGCTATGTTAGCCCGAGTCCGCTGGTGGGTTGTGTGATTGTTTCATCCGATGGGGAAGTCGCGGGCGAAGGATATTATAGATATGATGAGATCAAGCATGCCGAAAAGATTGCGTTGGAGCAGGCAGGAAAGCGCGCTGTAGGTGGAACGGCTTATGTGTCGCTGGAGCCTCACTCGTACGTTGGGAGAACTCCACCTTGTACCGAAGCTTTGATACGCGCCGGAATAAAACGTGTGGTGGCGCCGATCGAGGATCCGAATCCAAAAATTGCCGGAAAAGGGTTTGAAGATTTGCGGTCGGCGGGTATAGAGGTGGTAACCGGAATTCTTGCCGAGGAAGCTGAACTTGCTAATGAACCGTACATCCTGTCAATTCGCAAAAGGCGCCCATTTGTTCATTTGAAACTGGCGTGTTCACTCGATGGCAAGATTGCGACCCGAACAGGCGACTCTCGTTGGATTACAGGGCCAGAGGCTCGGGGGCGCGGGCATGAATTGAGGCATGGTGTCGACGCGATACTGGTAGGAGCCGGAACTGTCAGAGAGGACGATCCGCTCTTGACCGACAGGTCAAATCTCGGCCGGCGGAAACCGCTTGTGCGAGTAGTGCTGGACGGCAGACTCTCTATCTCCACTCATTCCAACCTCGTCCGGACGGCTGAGGAATCGCCGTTGGTCGTGTTTGGCGACGCCCAGGAAAATCGCGAAGCAGCGAACATGCTCAGGAACCTGGGCGTCGAAGTTATAGATGACAAACTCAGATCTCGTGACCTGAACATGGTACTTGTGAAACTTAAGGAATTGACTATTCAGAGTGTGCTGGTGGAGGGCGGAAGGTCCGTCGCAGCTGCGTTTCTGGAAGCCGGGCTTGTCGATAAGGTGTCATTCTTTATTGCGCCGATGATTATTGGCAGCCAGGATGCGCCAAGTGCTGTTGGCGGACTGGGGGCGGGAAAGTTAATCGAGGCAGTGAGATTGAAACGAGTGACAACTCAGCGGCTTGGTTCGGATATCGAAATCACGGGTTATCCGGAGGGTCTGTAGTCAGCCGATTTGCATTACTGCCGGTTTCGTTCATCCAACATGACCCAGTTCCATAAAGCAAAAAAGAGTTTAGGGCAAAATTTTCTGGTTGACAGCCAGGTCGCACGCCGAGTTGTGGATTGTGTTGATTCGATCAGTAACGCCACTGTAATCGAAATCGGCGCAGGTTTTGGCGCGTTGACCGAACATCTTTTAGAGAGTGCACGGGAACTGATCGCAATTGAAGTCGATACCGAATTAGTCATAGGACTGCAAAAACGGTTCGGCAGTTCGGATAAATTCAGGGTGCTTGGGGGCGACGCACTAAAGGTGGACTTCTGCTCGTTGATTGGTCCAGGCCATCTGGTATCGATAGTCGCAAATCTTCCTTATTACATCTCGACGCCAATACTTCAGCGTTTGATTCAGCAGCGAGGCTGTCTTACTGAACTGGTTTTGATGCTGCAGCGCGAAGTTATCGATCGAATAATCGCACAACCAGGCAATAGCGAACGCGGTTATTTCTCAGTGCTGGTACAGGCTTTTTGTAACGTGGAGCCGCTTTTTGACGTACCACCGACGGCCTTTAAACCTGTGCCAAAGGTCTGGAGTTCAGTAGCACGGTTCCGGTTTCAACGGAATCTGGAACTCAAAAGAGAGCAGGAGCCGTTCTTTAAATCATTACTGAGCGCAAGTTTTGCACAGAAAAGAAAGACGATATTAAATAACCTGCGAGCAGCCCCGCCGCCGCTGACTCGTGTTTTCGAAGAGCAGGGAGGCGACGCTGTTGTACTCGAACGCGCGCTAATCGATCCCCGTGCACGGGCTGAGTCGTTAACCTTGATGGACTGGCAAAGGTTGTTGAATGTCATATTGCCGGAAACGATACCGGATTGAGGCAAAACCTATCCGCCGTCGAATAGCTGTGTTCGTGTGTTATACTAGGGGGTTAAACAGTGTGAACAACAGTTGTCCACTGTATAAGTACAGTTTGGTAGAGAGTAGAGATAAAAGTAAACGTGGGTAATGTGGTTGAGGTTATTCCACTCGGGGGTATTGGCGAGTTTGGAATGAATTGCATGGCAATTCGGTTTGGCGACGACATGATCGTTGTCGATGCCGGTATGGGTTTTCCTGAAGAGAGTGTTTTCGGTGTCGACGTGTCGATCCCGGACTTTGATTTTCTGGAAGAGTACAGGGATAACATCACCGCTATAATTCTGACACACGGACACGAGGACCACCTGGGAGCGCTGCCTTACATCCTCAAAAAATTCAACGTTCCGGTTTACGCTTCGCATTTCACTGTGGGACTCGCAGAGCGAAAGCTCGAGGAGCACGGAATTCTCGGCGACGTGTTGTTGCATCGCGTCGAGCCAAGAGAAGTGGTCGAGCTTGGGCCGTTTCGGGTGGAGTTTATCCGCGTTTCGCATTCGCTGGTGGATTGTTTTGCGCTTGCGATCAAGACTCCGGTCGGGACGATAATCCACACTGGGGATTACAAAGTTGACGAAACGCCTGTAATTGGGGAACCAATCGATCTGAGAACGCTCAGAAGCTACGGACAGGAAGGAGTCCTTGCGCTTCTCTCCGACTCGACGAATGCAACAGTGCCCGGACGAACCCCATCCGAACGGGCTGTGATTCCCGCGTTCGAACAAATCTTTGCCGAGGCAACCGGCCGAATTGTGGTTTCAGCATTCGCTTCTTCCATTCATCGTTTACAGATTGTTCTGGACGTTGCGCACCAGTTTGGCAGGAAAGTCTGCGTCCTGGGCCGTTCAATGCAAAAGAATGTCGAGATCGCGGACGAACTTGGCTATTTGGATATTCCAGACGGATTGCGCGTGTCGCTCGGTGAAACCAAACACATGAACGATACCGAAATAGTGTTTCTTGTAACGGGCTCGCAGGGAGAATCCCGTGCGGCACTAATGCAAATGTCCACGCAGAGTTATAAGGGCTTGTCGATCGAGCCCGGCGACACGGTAGTACTTTCAGCGAGAATAATACCGGGTAACGAGCGCTCGATTTCACGGATGATTGGCTTTATCTATAAACGCGGGGCCAACATAATTGAGGAAAAGCGAAGGCTGATTCACGTCAGCGGCCACGCTTCGCAGGAAGACATCAAGATCATGACCGAGGCCGTGAAACCGAAGTTTGTGGTGCCGATTCACGGGGAATACCGGATGCTGTTTCGACACAAGGAGTTCGTAAAGAATCATCTTGGATACCGCGAAGAAAATGTGATTTTGATTGAAAACGGAGATGTTCTGGAACTCGATGGTGAAAGAGCGGCGATTATCGATAAACGAGAGATTAAGCGAACATTTATCGGTGATTCAAACTTTGACGAGATCGAACAGGATGTGATCCGTGAACGCAGGCAGTTGGCCAACGACGGCATCCTGACGCCGGTGATTACCATTAACTCAGCAACTGGTGAGCTGGAGTTGCCACCGGAAGTTCTGGCGCGAGGAGTAGTCGGATTTGACGGGTTGAACGGATTAATGGCGGGCGCGAAAGATGCCGTAATCGAAGCAGTTGAATCAGCTTCGAGGGCCGAGTTGGCTGACACAACCCTTTTGAAGGAAAGGGTTCGCCTTGGGTTGAAACGCTACGTGCAAAAGAAGACCGGATCACGCCCGGTGATCTCAACGGTTGTCGTGGAGGTGTGAGAATCTTTCCCGATTCCGAACGAGCCGATGACCGGAACCAGCACACCTGAACAATTGTTACAATCAGCGACCGTCAGGATCGATCCCGGAAACTATTTTCTTGTCGGAGTTCGACACGAGGAATGGACGCGCCTGCTTGAAAATCCGGAATTGAGTCCACGCGGGTCTGAGCCCTTTATGGTGCTGCGCGATCGCCATGAGATAACCCTCCTGCTGGATGAAGTCGACTGGAAAACAATGCGTCATGCCGCGCGTGACGCACGCGTGGAAAGTGGCTTTCGAATCCTTACCTTCGACGTTGAGCTGGACTGGAGTGTCGTCGGATTTCTGGCTTTTGTAACTCGGATCCTTGCAGATTCCGGGATACCTGTTGGAGCGCTTTCCGCATTCTCTCGTGACCATCTATTGATCAAACAGGAACACCTGGGGAAAGCCCTGGTAACGCTCGGAAAGTATGTCAAGGAACTGTGTTGAAATGCAGGTTTCAGACTCGTCGACAAAAGTAGTGCTTGTGACCGGAGCGTCCAGTGGTATCGGCAGAGCGCTTGCATTGGAATTTGCACGCCGACGATGGTCAGTGGGTTTACTCGCCAGACGTAAAGAACTCCTCGAAGATATTGCTCTTGAGGTCGAGTCGGCAGGAGGCAGGGCATTGTGTCTTCCCGCTGACGTAACGGATTGTAATTCATTGAAGTCCGCTGTATCCCAGGTCTACGCAGCATGGGGACATATCGATACTCTGATTGCAAACGCAGGTGTCGGTGCAACCAGCCCTGCGATCAGTGCGCCGGAGTTTGCACGCGTAGTGAATATCAATTTAATCGGAGCGGCGAATAGTGTGGCAGCCGTTATTGACGGTATGTTCAGCCGAAACCAGGGACACATTGTCGCGATTTCAAGTCTTGCCGCATACAGGGGGCTTCCTAAATCCGGTGCGTATTGTGCAAGCAAGGCGGGTCTGTCAGCGTTTGCTGAGAGTCTGCGAATCGACCTGCGAAACTCCGGCGTTGATGTGACTATTATACATCCCGGATTTATCAAGACGCCTCTCACAACAGGCAGGCATGCAAAGATGCCATTTCTTATGGAATTGCCCGATGCCACATCGAAGATGATGCAGGCGATCGAAAAACGCAGGCGCAGCTATTCATTTCCGTGGCAACTTGCTGCAATTGTGAAGTTGGGGCTGGTGATGCCTGCGGGGCTCTATGATCGAATTTCCGCGCGTAACTCGTTTCGAGAATGAATCACCGCGAGACCTCTGCAATCCTCCTCAATGTTCTCTTTATCTCTTTATCGAAAGTAGAAGATTGAATCGGACCTATGTCAATTTTACAAGCTATCATTCTGGGTATTGTTCAAGGCTTAACGGAATTCATCCCTGTAAGCTCAACTGCACACCTAATATTTGCCAGTCGATTGATCAGCCTGTTCAGCAATTTGGACCCGGTGACAAAAGCGGAAATGACAACCGCATCGATCGCTGTAATCCAGTTGGGAACCCTGGTCGCTGTTCTGTTGTATTTTTCCAAAGACATTATAGATATAACCATTTCGTTCATTCGAGACCACATTACTTATTTTAGTGAGCGGAGTTCGGGCTCGAAGGGTTTCTGGGACAGTCTTTCAAATGATGCGAGACTTGGGTGGCTTGTCATAATTGGGTCCCTACCGATCGGGATTATAGGACTGAAGTTGAAAAAGCTGATCGAGGGTCCAAATACAAAAAATCTTTGGCTGATTGCGACGATGATGATCGTCATCGCCGTTCTGTTGGCGATTGCAGAAAAAGTTGGGTCGAGGCGGCGGCAGATGAAAGACCTGGGAATCAAGGATGCGATGGCAGTTGGCTTTGCACAGGTACTGTCGCTGATGCCAGGTTCAAGCAGGTCAGGTTCAACGATTATGGCTGGCCTTTTTGTGGGAGAGACCCGCGAGACAGCCGCGCGGTTTTCGTTTCTATTGTCGATGCCTGCCATAGCTGCGAGCGGGTTGCTCGAACTAAGGGAGGCTGTCCGTACACTTCCTGGAGACAATTATCTGCCGCTGGTGGTGGCAACAATAATATCCGGATTGGTCGGATACGCCTCGATATGGTTTCTCCTTAGGTATTTGAGAACTCACTCGACCGCGGTTTTTATTGGATATCGCCTAATTGTCGGGTCCACTTTATTGGTGCTATTAACACTGGGATATATCGCAAAATAGAGAAATCGAAAAGATAATAGCGCTGATTTGTCATCTACTTATGAATGCCCTTTTAAGTCCCCTCGATTTGCGTGAAATCGTGCGGGAATTAGAGAGTGGTGGAATTTGTAGCACAAGAAAGCTATGACATAGCTTGCTTACATCAGGAATCCGGCGTCCTATCTTTGCTCCCTGGCTGACAAGGACAGTCAAATTTGGTTAAACTGAAGTGCCCCGTTCTTACATGTAGACTTTTGCTTTGAAAGGCGTTATTCATGAGCGATGAATTAAAGAGCGGACGTGGCCCGACACTTCAACGTCCGCGGAGTCCCAGGGTGCCTGTGGATTTCGCGGTAGGATTGGAGTATACAAGCTCTTCAGGACAGGTATTACATGCTAACGGTGAAGCAATAAGAGTAAGCCGTGGTGGTGCAACAGTGATTACCGACATTCCGGTGTCCACTGGAGCAGTAATCCGTCTCACACCTCCTTTTGGTCGCACAATCGATGCCGAAGTAAATGGAGTGTGGACCGATCATACGGATGGGAAGCAACGTATTGGAGTAAAGCTCCTGGACGCTAATGGTTGGTTTGCCGATTAAGTTGTGTCCTTTTTGAATGAGAATCTAAGGAAATAGTTGCCGGTTTGCGAATTGAAGTAAAAAGGATTGTTTGCTTTTCATAAAAAGATAGCTGGCATACCGGGTACTCATCTCCTATATTGAGTTCGCTGACACAGGAACTCAAAAACCCAATAAATCGCGAAAAAGAAGGATACACAGGGGTTCCTGTGCCTGTTCCTCGTGCAATAGCTCTCCACCTGAATCAAATTCCTGTCATGCCCTGGATTCTCGGGTTGTGATATCGTAAGTCCGGAGATTTTGAGGGCCGGCAAGGCAGGTGTGTGCTTAAGGAATGAGTTCAAAACGTTGGATAATTCGGCAGCATGACGATCAGGCTGCCAGAACTCTCGCCAAAGAGCTCGGGGTATCACCGACGCTTGCGACATTGCTTATCGCACGGGGCTGTAAT
>Ga0137403_10006597_pt1 | contig 13247 bp, 9 predicted proteins | sample CZOMad2_1_16fung_FD_122057 | JGI IMG/M metagenome (GOLD analysis project Ga0137403, IMG submission 122057) | Vadose zone soil fungal communities from Angelo Coast Range Reserve, California, USA - CZOMad2_1_16fungal (Hybrid Assembly) | ecosystem: Environmental > Terrestrial > Soil > Vadose zone... | reverse complement strand
TTCGGTGCCAGCAGTTGAAATTCGTGAAGAGTAATCGCATTGCGAATGGCCCACGGAGCCAAAGTTAGAGCACAAGCCAGGCCAGAAAAGAAAACAATCCGCACCAGCAAACGAAATTGTCCCTGCCAAAAAAGATAAAGAGATAGCGCCAGCCACGAAGAAACCAAAAGTAGCGGTGTCTCTGGACGAAATAGTGTTCCCAGTCCAACCGTGAAACCTGCAAGCGCTGCCACAAGTTCCGGGCGGTGGTTGATGTGCATGGAAAATTCGTTGATATAAAGGCTTGTTCCTCGCAGGCGGAGAAGCAGCAAGCAGAAGAAAAACAGCGCCATCCCCGTAAAGAAGCTGGCAAACACTTCAGTCAGCGGAACAGCAGTGTAATTCGCCGTGAATGGACACAGAACGGCCAGCCACAGCGCGGCGCGAAAGGCGAGCCGTGGCCGCGCTTTTCCAAAGGTGAGATACGCCAGAGCCGCAGCCAGCCCAGCAATGATCAAACAGCCCATCAAATCGACAATTACCTGGCCTAAAAGCACATAGGTGCGCACATCGGGGCCTGTGCGCCCCGTGATTGCATAAGTAATCGCCAGAAATGCGGGGTAGCCGGGCATGCGCATATCTACCGGCGTAATTACGCCGTTCACGTTCATCGCATAAACGTGATGTTTCAGCCAGTTGGTCGCGAACTGTTCGTATAGAACCGCGTCCCCGGAATTGGCCGGAAAGCGCAGCACGAAAAATAGCCGCAGGCCGAGGCCTACAACCAACGCAACAAAGGGGTTCGAGAAAACTCTCCGCATGAATGAATCGCATCTTACAATAGACCGGACCATTTAGAGCATCCAGAGATGCCTCTATCCGGATCGAGAACCCAGGTTTTTTCGCGAAAGTCCCCTTTCGCGGGAATGGTGTCATGAAGGAACGAAAGCCGATATTTTACGATGAGCAGCGTGTGCGCTGGCGTTTTACACGCCGCGCGATGGAAATATCGGGAGCTTTGCTGACGCTCCTCCTCGCCTATTTTTTTGTAACGATTGCCGTGAGCGTGGAACTTCCCGCCAGTTTGCTTCCCGACACCAAGCCAGGATACCGGGCTGTTGTCGCGAAAGTGAAAAAGAAACCTGTGGCGTTGCGCGCGGGACGCCACCAGCGCGGTCGAGTGCGCCCTGGCCATGGGCGACACCCTCCGCGAGCTCAACCGCCGCTGGCGGGCGGAGGGTCGCCCCACCACGGGTATGCGCGTGGGGATCTTCACCGGCCCGGCGGTAGCCGGCAGCCTCGGCAGCGCAGAACGCTCGGAGTACGTGGTCGTTGGCGATACCATCAATACGGCGTCGCGGCTCGAGAGCTTCGACAAGGAGTTGTTTCCACCCGACCACGACATCGCTCCGTGCCGGATCCTCATCGGAGAGACGACGCTCGCCGTGCTCGGCGATCGATTCAAAACGGAGGCGGTGGGCGAGGTGTCGCTGAAAGGCAAGGCACACAGAGTGGGCATCTACCGGGTCGTCGGCCGCGCGGCGCCGATCGTCGGCGAGGCCGCCACCAGCGAGACACGTCAATGAACGCAATCGAGAGAGGCGCCCTGATCCTGCTCGCCGCGCTCGCCCTGGCGCTTCCGGCGCCCGCGGCGGCGCAGCAGCCACCGAGTGCACCGCCGGCTCCGCCGCGCGCTGACTCCCCACCCAAGCCGGGGGCGGTGACCGTGCCAGTCTACAAGCCTCCCCTCCGAGGCGCGCCGGGCGGCCGTGTGGGCGGCGGCACTCGCGGCACCCCACGGGATCTGTTCGTGCTCTCCGCGCTGGCGCCGGATCACAGCGGGCTCACGGTGCAGGAGCAGCCCACGCTCTACTGGTTCATCTCCGGGCCGACGTCGTTCCCGGTAGAGCTGACCGTCGCTGATCCGCGCGTGCCCAAACCGCTCGTCGAGACGCGCCTGCCGACACCTGTCGTCGCGGGCGTGCACAGCGTCCGCCTGGCGGATCACGGCGTGCGCCTGAGCCCCGGTGTTCAGTACCGGTGGTTCGTCGCGGTCGTGCCCGATCAGGGCCGCCGGTCCAGAGACATCCTGGCGGGCGGCACGATCGAGCGCGTCGATGGACCCGACGGTCTGCGAACGCAAGTGGCCCAGGCGAGTCAGGAGCGTCTTCCGTTCATCTACGCCGAGGCCGGCCTCTGGTACGACGCGCTGGCCGCCATCTCCGAATTGATCGAGCGGACGCCGGACAATCGCGAGCATCGCCGCCAGCGGGCGGCCCTGCTCGCTCAGGTCGGCTTGCCGCAGATCGAGGACACGGAAAGCGACAGGCCAACTCGCTGAGCGAACGTCGGGTACGATGCCCGACACGCGGTGGGAGGTCCGCCCGAGGCCGATCCGGCCGATTCCGGGCCTTGCCGGATAAGTTCTCCTAGCATCGAGCGGACACGGCATTGGCACGCTTCAGGCACAGAGCCATGCCCATGATGCGGTCAGCGCAATACACGGGAGGAACGGCGATCAGACGCCTCAGGAACGTGGCGCTCATCGGTCTCGGCGCACTGATCTTCTTCCCCGTCTCGCCTGGCGTGTCGCAGGAGAAACCAGCCGTCTCCCAGGAAAAGAAGGACGCGGAAAAGAAGCCCACGACGCCAGCCGTGACGGCCGCGGTGATGCCCGTCTACAAGCCTCCTCTGCGAGGCGCGCCGGGTGGACGAGTCGGAGGCGGAACCCGCGGCACCTCCCGTGAGGTCTTCGTCCTTTCGGTGCTGGCGCCCGACCACAGCGGTCTCACGGCGTCCGAGCAGCCGTCGCTCTACTGGTATATCTCCACGCCGACCGCGCTCCCCGTGGAGCTCACGGTGATGGATCCCGAGACCACGCAGCCGCTGCTGGAGATGCGCGTGGTCGCGCCGATCGAGGCCGGTATTCACCGCCTCCGGCTCTCCGATCACGGCGTTCGCCTCGCTCCCGGTGTCGCCTATCGATGGTACGTGGCCGTGGTGCCCGACTCGGGCCGGCGGTCCCGCGACATCCTGGCGGGCGGCGCGATCCAGCGGGTCAACCCCTCGGGTGAGATGGCCACGAAGCTCGGGCAGGCCCGCCGGGAGGAGCTGCCTGCCGTCTACGCCGAGGCCGGGCTCTGGTACGACGCCCTGACGTCGATGTCGGAGCTGATCGACAGCGCGCCCGACGATGCGGCGCTGCGGCAACAGCGGGCGGCCCTGCTCACGCAGATCGGCCTGCCCCTCATCGCCGAGCGCTGAGCGAGCGTAATCGAGGAGCGCCAGGGGGCAGAGGAGCGCCCGGGTTCACCCCGGGCGCTCCGAACGTTTGGGGTATGGGGGGCCATTTCGGCGCCCCCCATCTCTAAAAAAACCCGAGGATGAACTGGAAGTGAACGCCCTTGTCCTGGATGTCCCCGCCCGTCGTCTTGATGTCCCGCAGCGGATAGCCCCAGTACACCTCCAGCTGGGGCCGGATCTCGACAGGGGCGGGAATCGTGACGCCCCAGCGAAGCCCGATGCCCACGCTCGCGATGTCCAGCGGCTTGTCCACGGGCGGCAGCGTCGCCCACGCTCGGCCGTAATCGACGAACGGCGCGAGCTGCAGATAGTCGGCCCAGCTACGATTGCGGACCAGCGGCACCCGCACCTCGAGCGACGTGACGAAGGCGTTGTCCCTGACGAAGGTGTTCTCGCGATATCCCCTGACCGAGTAGCGCCCGCCGACGGACATCTGCTCCAGGATCAACAGGCGCTCGTGGGCGAACTGCAAATCCGACCGGAAGATGGCCTGCGTGCCCAGCAGGGAGTCGAACTGGCGGACGGCCTGGAACTGCCCCAGCCAGGCGAAGAAATGACTGTCCGGCGCCTCTCCGTTGCGGGCGGTGGCTCCCAGCCAGTCGGTCCCGAACGACAGCCGCGAGCGCACGGCGATGACCTGGTTCTGCGTGCGATGAACGACCTCCTGCACCCAGCGGATGGCAGTGACGACCGTTTCACCCTTCCGGGCACCCGGCGTCAGGTCGAAGGGCTCGCCGAGGAGCGTCGTGTTGTGCGAGAGACGCTCGCCGATGAGCTCCATGGCGACCTCGGTCGTCGGCGTGCGATAGACGGGCTGCCGCACCCCGAGGGTGAAGATCTCGGAGTCGCTCGTGATGTCGAGAACCCGGAACTCTTCCGCGATCACCTTGAACGAGTTTTTCCGGTACTGGAAGCTCACCGTGGTGTCGTACGGGGTGACGGGCACCGCGTAGCGGATGTCGTAGAGCGGATCCAGCCCCTCCGAGCGTCCGAGGCGGAACGTCAGGACGTCGCCCCAGCCGGTGAGATTCTGGTGCTCGAGCGTCACGATGCCGCGCTCGGCGCCCACGGAGGGCGCCTGGTAGTTGTCGATCGTGAACCAGACCTTGTAGGGCAGGCGCTCCTCGACGGTGGCCGTCAGCGTGGCCTCGCCGGGCCGGAGCCCCGGCTTCAGGTCGGCGTTCAGCCGCCGGATCCGCTGATCCTCGAGCAGCAGCTGCAGCTGCTCCTGCAATTTGTTCACGTTGAGCGGCTGGCCCGTGCCGAGGGCCAGCCTGCGCCGTAGGTAGCCCGTCCGGAACCAGCGATTGCCCTCGACGTCGATCTCGGTCACGCGACCCTCGATGATCTGATAGGTTACCGTGCCCTCGGCAACGGTCTGATCCGGCAGGATCGCCCCCGAGTTGATATGGCCGCGGTTGACGTACAGCAGGGTCAGGGCGATCCGAAGCGCCTCGAGGTCCTCCGCGGTCACCTCACGATTGAGGTAGGGCGCGACGACAGCGGCGATCTCCTCGGGCGGCAGCACCGTGTTGCCCACCACGCGGACCTCACGGACGAAGACCCGCAGCGACGGCAAGACCTCGCGCTCGGCAGGCGGTGGAAGCGGAGGCAGGATCGGCACGGGAGGGGGGCGCCGCGGCTGCTCCTGCAAGAGGGGAGGAGGCTCGCCCGAACGCCCGGTGGGATCGGGGAAGGGCGGCTGAGCGTAGGCGAGCGTGCACGAGAGGCCGAACGCGATGAGGCCGACGGCGATGAAACGGGCTGCGGTCACCTCAAGCAGCGGGGCGCCGGGACCCACAGTGCGATGCGATTCGACAGGTCGTCATGACCCGGGCCTTCGTCCTGCGAGCGCGTCGAATCGGCCGGTCCCTCGGCCAGGAGGGGGCTCGGCAAGACGCCGCCCGGCTCCGCGGGCAGCCCCTCCCGTGCTGACACGACGAGGCTGCTCGACCCGCCGCCCGCCAGGCGCGTCGCGCACGCCGCGCGCAGGAGTGTCGCTGCCTGCAGCACGGACTCCGGCAGCTGGCTGACGGAGCTGCTGACGTCCGTGACGCCGGCCTGGATGCCGATCGTGCCGGGCACGCCGAGGGCCGAGGACGCGCTCAGGATGGAGCTCGACGTGAGAAACGTCCCGGCGAAGATGTCGATGTTGCCGCCCGGACCACCGAACGCGTCGGCGCGAATCTCGCTGCCGCTCAGGATGACGAACTCGATCGGGTGGGCATTCGACCCGATGATGATGTTGCCGCCCTGGCCGAATCCACTCTGGACGCTCGTCGTGATCTTCCCATTCAACAGATACAGCTGAGACCCCGTGGTAGTGATCGAGATGTTGCCGCCGTCGGCCGTGGTCGCCGAGGTCGTGATGGCGCTGTCACGCATGCGGAGACTGTTGCCGATCACGACCGCAATGTTCCCCGCGTTCCCGGTCCCGGTGCTCGTCGCCGAGAGCGTGGCGTGGTCGGTCAGCGCCATCTGCGGCGTGTTGATACTGACGTTCCCCCCGGCTCCACCGGCCGTCGCGTTCGATGACACGCCGCTCCCCAAGACGCTGACCGAGCTCGGGGCGCTGATCGTGATGTGACCTCCGTGTCCCGCTCCCGAGGTCCCGCTGTCGATCCGCGAGCCTCCTGCCAGCGCCAGGCTGCCGAGGTTGAGCGCGATGTCGCCCGCCGCGCCCCCGCCCTGCGTGGTGACCGACATCTTCGCGCCGTCGCCCAGCGTCAGGGTCGGGCTGGTGACGGTGATCGTGCCGGCATTCCCGGTGCTCTCGGCCGTGCTGAAGACACCGCCTGCCGCGCCGGCGAGGGATACGGACTGCCCGGCGTTGATCGTCACCGTGCCCCCGTGCCCGCCCGCCTGGGTCCCGCTGTCGATCCGCGCGCCTCCTGCCAACGTCAGGGTGTTGAGGTCGAGCGTGATGTCGCCCGCCGCGCCCGCGCCCTGCGTGTTCACCGAGATCTTCGAGCCGTCGCTCATCGCCAGCGACGGAGTGGTCACGGTGATTTTGCCCGCATTCCCGGTGCCCGAGCTCGTCGCCGACAGCGTCGCCTGGCTCATCAACTGCATCTGCGCGGTATCGATCTTGATGTTGCCGCCCTCGCCGCTGGCCGTCGCATTCGAGGACACTGTCGCGCCGGAGATGTTGACCGAGGCCGGGGCCGCGATCGTCACGTTACCCCCGTGGCCCCCTCCCGCGGTGTCGCTGTCGATCCGCGCGCCTCCTGTCAGCGCCAGGCTGCTGAGGTTGAGCGCGATGTCGCCCGCCGTGCCCCCGCCCTGCGTGCTCACCGAGATCTTCGCGCCGTCGCTCATCGTCAGCGACGGCGTGGTGGCGGTGATCCGGCCGGCATTCCCGATGTTATTGGTCGTGCTGAAGATACCGCTGGCGGCGCCGGCGAGGGTCACAGATTCGTTTGCGGTGATCGTCACGTTCCCTCCGGCACCGCCGACGGCCGGATTAGTGTTCGTGGTGTTGCTCTGGATCTGGCCTCCGTTCGTCAGGCTCAATGTCTTGCCGAGCGTCGCGACGATGTCGCCCGCCGCGCCCGTGCCATGCGTGGTGACCGACATCTTCGCGCCGTCGCTGAGCGTCAGGCTCGGGGTAGTGACGGAGATCCGGCCCGCCGTCCCGAACACGTCGGCGGTGCTGAAGACCCCGCTTGCCGCACCGGCGAGGCTGACCGAGCCCGCCACGTTGATCGTGACGTTCCCTCCAGCACCGGGCGCGTTTCGGACGCTGCTACTCTGGATCTGGCCGCCGCCGATGACGTTCAGCGTGTCCGTGGTCACGTTGATGTCCCCGGCCTTGCCCGCGTCGACGGTGCTCGTCTGGACGAATCCGTTATCGATCGTGATCGCCGGCGCTGTGATCTTCAGCTGTGCCACGTCGGCGCGACCCGACTGAGTAACGATGGCCCCACCGGCGGAGATGACGATGGGTTCCCGCGCCTTCACGATCACGTTCCCTCCTTGCGGAGAGGTCGTTGAGCCACTCCCTAAGGATGGCAAGGCCCCGACGACGGCGCCGTCGGTCACCGTGAGGTTTCTGACGTCGAGCGAGATGTCACCCACGACTGCCGTGGCGGGAGCGGTGGTGCTCATGATGCCGCTCGGAGCGCCGAGGGCGGTGTGTCCTGACAGGAAGACGGAGTCTGCGGTGACCGTCGTTTTCGGGGCGGCAATGTTGCTGCTGGCAGAGGCCGTGATATTGGCGCCGCGCAGCATCGTCAACGGCCCGACCGCCACGTTGATGTCTCCCGCGAATCCAGTAGTCCCCGAGGGATGAGTCCCCGAACGCGACAGGATGTTTGCGCCGTCTGCCATCGTCAACGAGGAGCCCGAAATGATTAGCGGCCCCAGGTTCTCGCCGAACTGCGTGAGGTTGGAGATGGCAGGCGGGAGGCCGGGGGCGGGATCCGAGGGAGTGGGAGCGTGACAATCACTAAAGGCACAGAGGGTGAGTGGCCCGGTTACATTGATGGTCAGGCCGCCGCCCGGTAACGTACCGAGGCTCTGGCTGTTCCGTAAGATTTGGGAGCCCCCTTGCGGGCCACCGGTGAGGCTCAGGCTCGAGGCGTTGATCAGGATCTCACCGCCAGCCACACCCGCTCCTAAGGTCTCGGAGCGGATCTGCGTGTTGTTCGTGAGCTGCATATCGACGGCCGGTCCGATGTCGATCGCGCGGGGCGCGCCGGCGACGGGGGCCCTCGCGTTGGAAAGAATGGACGAGTCGTTCATGATCAGGCGGCCGGCCCGGATGAGCACGGTGCCGCCGGCGGTCGCGGTGTTGTTCGCCGTCGCCGCGATCACCGCCTTGTTCGTCATGCTGATCTGCCCCAGCTGGGTGAACTGGGACACATTGATGGGGCCCCCGCCGATCGTGGCTTCGCCAGCCGAGGCCACGCTGACGACCTGGACGAGCCCACGCGGCGCAAGGATCGTCGCCCCGGTCGCTGAGGCCGGGCCGGTGATCTGGATGTTGCCGCCCACCACCGACAAGGTTCGCGCCAAGTTGCTCGCGCTGTTCGGCACCAGCAGGGTCGGCGCCGTAGCATTGCCCTGGATCGTGATCGCCGCCGGCGTCGAGCTCAGGAAGCCGAACGACGTCGGCGCAGCCGTGCTCAGGTTTAAGAGCTCGCTTGCAACCGAGGGAACGGAATACCGGTTGCCCGGGAACCCCAGATAGTCGGCGGTGCTGACGTGGAACGAACCCGTCACGCTCAGGCTGGCATTCGCGCCGAAGACCACCCCGGACGGATTGATCAGAAAGAAATTGGTGCCGGCCGCGAACGGGTCGGCAAGCGGGGCCGCCGCAAGCCGGAGCAACCCATCGATCGAGGATTGCTGTCCGCCGGTCACGCGCGCGATGACGTTGTTGATCGTAGGAGCGCCGATGCGAGTGAACGTCGCGCTTCCCGGGTTCGGCACGTTGAACAGGCTGAAGCTGTGGAAGAGGTTGGTGCCTTGCAGAGTTCCTAGCGTGGAAGGGATGGTGTAGGCCGGACCCGTCAGAGTAGTGGCTGTCCCCACGGTTCCGTCGGTCTTGATCTGCTGGCCGAGGCCGATGCTCGGGCGCAGCACCAAGCTGACGAGCAGCGTCACCGACAGAAGGAGACGACCAGCAGTGCGACTCAGCGGGCCGGTCCTAGCCATCAGATCTCTCCGTCCAGCCGTCGTCCACCTCCTGGCGCGGGAACGAGGCCGATGCGCGCAGCACGCCCAACCGGGCGACACGAAGATACTACGTCACTGCGGGTTCCGGGAGCCTCCGACGAGGCTCCCGGCTCCCCGCCTGCTGCTGCTACCGGGGCAGGTTGAAGACCTTCGCGGGCGTGGTGCCCTTGTCGTCCCCGATCGCGACGTCGAGGATGGCCGTACCCGGGTGGAGGTCGGCCCCATGCCCCGCCGCCAATACGGAGACCCTGTTCCCGAACAGCGGGGTGATCACCGCCTTGAAGTGGAATCCGCCGACGAACCCGTCGAACACGTAGAACTTGAACCCGAAGAAGCTGCGTGTCACGAACGATCCGGGATCGAGCGTCGCCGCGAAGTCGCCGATGCGCATGCTGAACTTCTCGGACGGTGGATTGATACCACCACTCAGCGCGCCGAGCTTCAGAAGAGCTCCGACTTCGAAGGTGTTCCGCAGAGGCTGATTTGCGACGGCGGCGTTGAACGTGTCGAAGGGAACCCCTGTCGCGCCGAGGACGAGTCCCTCATTGCCGATGCCAGGCTCCGTCGCTGCGGCAGCTCCGAAGCTGCCCGACGCGTAGAGGAGATCGCCCTCGTTCGTGAACGTCAGCGTGATGGTGTTGCGGAGCTGAAGCGGACAGTTCTGAACGCCTGTCGTCCCACAGTCGATGCTCTCGGTGACCGCTCCCGTGAAGAGCCCGCCGGCCTTCAGCGGCGACGTCGGCGTGCCGGCGATCAGCGAAGGACCTACATCCCCCTCCCCAGGCGGAATCACATTGATGACATCCGTCGACTCGTCCACAAGCAGGAGCGCGGACCCGTCTACAGCAGCGAGGAGCGCGGGCCCTCCGATCGGTGGTGCCACATTCCGCACCACGGCCTCGCCCTTGACCTCGACCGTCGCCGTCGGATTGGCTCCGAGAGCGGCCCCATCCATCGTGATGCCATAGGTGTGCTTGCCGCCGAAGCACATCCCGTAGCTATCGTTCGAGTCGAGCACGAGGCTGAGCTTCCCCGTGCTGCCCAGAACATCGGCCGAGACCAGCATGTCGGTCGCGACCAGCAGCGAGACTCCGCCGTTCCCCGGATCCAGGAAGACCCGAGGAGGGTCCGGGCGTCCGTCTGGTATGCCGAAAATCGTGAACGTCCCGCCATCGATCGGCGCGGTGAAGGTGCCGCCGCCCGCCCCGCTGGTGAGGTCGATGTACTGCTTGCCTTGCGAGTCCACGAGACCGGACAGAAAGAGCGTCTCCACGAACTCGTCGTTGACGTAGACGTTCACGGTGGGGCCGCTGCCGCCACCGTACGCCGCTTCACACGTATTGATGACCAGGGCCTCGGCCGACATCGCCGTGAGTCTCAGACCGAGCAGCGCAGCCGCCGAGAACGCGGCGAGCGTCTTGCCATTGGCCCACTGCCTGAATCGTTTTTCGAGAACCAAGCGAGCGCGTGTCTTCATCAAGCCCTCCCCCGCACAGCGGGTCTATCGAGACGGCGGCCGCAAATCAGCCATGCCCCATGGCGCGGTGAGGCGGCGTATATTGGCTCGGGCCCTAAATCTTGTCAATAGGTAAATAGGCGATGTGCAAGGGTTTACCTATAGGGAAGCAGATTACACACCCGGCGAACTGTCGCGGCTGATGGAGGCTGGATGAGCCGCATCCTGTGCGTCTGGGAACTCGGGACAGGCTATGGACATCTGGGCCGCCTCCTTCCGGTCGCGCTAGAACTGAGGCAGCGCGGTCACGAGGTCGTCTTCGCGCTCCGCGATCTGACGCACGCGGAAGCCTTCCTCGGCAGGCGAGGGTTCAGGCTCCTGCAGTCACCGACCTGGATGGGCGCACCACGAGGCGGGGACTCCCCTCTCAACTATGCCGAGATGCTCGGCAACTTCGGGTTCCTCGACGAGGCCGGTCTCACGGGCATGGTGAAGGCCTGGCGAGAACTCTATTCGCTCACGCTCCCCGATCTGCTGCTCGTCGACCATGCGCCGACCGCCTTGTTGGCCGCGAGGGGCTTGGCCATCCGCTCCGCCCTGCTCGGCCCGGGCTTCGCGTCACCGCCGCGGACGTCTCCGATGCCGAGCATCCGGCCGTGGCTCGAGACTCCTGAGGCTCAGCTCGTCGAGCGTGAGAAGCGCGTCCTGTCGACGATCAACGGCGTGGCGAAGACGCTCGGAATGAAGCCGCTCGACACGCTGGCCGACCTCTTCGAGGTGGAGGAAGACTTCCTGTGCACGTTCCCCGAGCTGGACCCGTACTCACGTACGGGGGCTCGATACTGGGGACCGGTCTTCGCGGCAGAACAGGGAGTCGCTCCGGTGTGGCCGCAGGGAAGCACGGAACGGATCTTCGCGTACCTCGCCCCGCGCTATCGCGATTTCGACAGGGTGATGGACCAGTTCCTGGCCTTGCCCTACCGGACCCTGGTCCACGCCCCGGGGCTGACGGACAAGCAGATCAAAAAGTATCAGGCGCGCAACGTCGTCCTGTCGCCCGAGCCGGTTCACATCATGCGGGCGAGTCGGGAGTGTGACCTGGTGATCTGCCACGGAGGAACCAGCACGTGCGCCGCGGCACTCCTCGCCGCACGCCCTCTCCTCGTGCTGCACCTGCAGATCGAGCAGGTGCTCCTGGCGCAGGGCCTCGTCAATCGGGGCCTCGCGAAAACGGTCAATCCCGACAGCAAGAACCCGAACTACCGACAGATGATCCGCGACGTCCTGTCCGACGCCCGCTTCGCCGAGCGCGCCCGGGAGTTCGCCGCGAAATACGCGGACTTCGACCTTTCGAGGCAGGCGGGCCTGATCGCCACGCGCTGTGAGGAAATCGTCGCGGGCGAGAGCTACGGCAAGACCTGATCGGCGAGGGCGACCCTCAGCCGACCGAGGTCCAGCGGCTTGCGCAGGAGCGTGAAGCCGAGCCGCCGCGCCGCGGGATCGAGATCCGCGCCGGACGCCGTCAGCATGATGACGCGCAGCGCGGCGTCGCGCGCGCGCGCGCGTTCCACCAGCTCGACGCCGTTCATCCCCGGCATGCCGAAGTCGGTCAGCAGCACGTCGTAGGCGCCCGGCTCCAGGCGCTCCAATCCTTCGGCCGCGTTCGTCACGGCGTCGGCCTGGCAGCCCCAGTGCGCGAGCAGATCGCAGAGCATGAAGCGAACGTGACGTTCGTCGTCAACTACGAGCACTCGGCGCGGACGTCCTTCGACGATGGGGTCGGACACGACCCCGCGAGACTAGCGGCGGACGTGGCGCCGATCAATCGGTGAGATCACCGCTCCAGACGCGGCGATCCGCACGCCATCGCGCGTGAAGCCACGCCCCTCGCGACGAACGCGTCCGCGACTCGCTCGGACCCGCATGTCGAGCGGACGCCGACGCGCGGCCCTTCGCGAGAGCGCATCGCACCGGTCGAATTTCGTGTTGTGGACGGCGGTGGATACGTGGATATCGCCGGCGCATCACTCGACGTCGTCGCTCACGCCGGGAGCCGATAGAAAGTCGATCCTCGCAAGCAGGGAGTCGGCCTCACGTCTCTAAATATGCGTCGCCGTGAGAGAAAGGTACGGCGACGATTAGGCTTGAAGGCGACGGGTGCCCCCCTCATATGATGGCTCTATGCCCGACCAGCCCGCCGTCAGCCCGTTCAGCCGAGGACCGGCCGCTCCGCGCACGTTCACCCGGCCGGTGCCGCCGCGCGCCGCCGCCGCCCCGCGCACGGTCGCGGCGCCGAAACCGGCACGGCCCGTGGAAGTGGGAGAGAGCCTTCCGATGGGCTTCATGGCCGGGCTCGTCGCCGCTGCCGTCGGCGCCGGGCTCTGGGCGCTCGTCACGATCATCACCGGCTTCCAGATCGGCTGGGTGGCCGTCGGCGTCGGCTTCCTCGTCGGCTGGGCGGTGCGCGTGGCCGGCAAAGGCACGCACATGGCGTTCGGTGTGCTGGGCGCCGGGCTGGCTTTGGGCGGCTGCGCCCTCGGCAACCTGCTCGCGATCGTCGTGATCGCCGCGCGCCACTTCGAGGTGCCGCTCCAGGCGGTCTTCACGCGGCTCACGCCCGATGTCGTGTGGAGCCTGATGGGGACGACGTTCAAGCCGATCGACCTGCTCTTCTACGGCATCGCGATCTACGAGGGCTATCGCTTCTCCATCGCCGGCGGCACCGACGCCTAGCGCCGATCAGGCTCGACCGCGTCCGGGTCGACCCCGTGCTCGGTGAGCTTCTTGCGGAGCGTGTTGCGGTTGATCCCGAGGATCTGCGCGGCGCGCA
>Ga0137403_10006596_pt1 | contig 13247 bp, 16 predicted proteins | sample CZOMad2_1_16fung_FD_122057 | JGI IMG/M metagenome (GOLD analysis project Ga0137403, IMG submission 122057) | Vadose zone soil fungal communities from Angelo Coast Range Reserve, California, USA - CZOMad2_1_16fungal (Hybrid Assembly) | ecosystem: Environmental > Terrestrial > Soil > Vadose zone... | reverse complement strand
ACACTTCGCCCAAATGGTCGCCCGACGGAAAAAGAATCTCTTTTGATCACGCCAGTCAGGGCGAGTGCGACATTTTCATTATCGACGCGCCTGCTTCCTAATTCCTAATTCTGCCTTCTGCTTTTTTCTGGCTTCCTTACGATCGCAATCAGCGGGAGCGAGTGAGTCAAAGCTTTCGGAGTTTAGACACGACCCCACTCTTACTTTCGACAAAATCCTAGGAAACCGCGTCCTGGCACTTGCGCCGAAACAGGAGCACCCCGACCACGGCGCACCAGACAAACCAAGCGGCAAATAGTGCTCTCTGAACGAGGCCATAGACAGGCTTTGCGTAAGCCCAAACCAGTCCATGCCGATCAAACGCGCTCAGGTTCAGACCGATGACGACCAATATGATCCCGAACATGACCCACGAAAAAGTGACGAGCGCTTTCGCTTGAGGATCGCGCCGCCATGTCAGCGACAAGATCAAGGGTGCCTGATAGCCGATCAATTCAGAAAGGCCGAAAACGTTGTGCAGTGGGTGCGGGTAAGCAAAGATCCCGATCCCCGCCGCAGGCAAAGCCATGTACCCGATGAAGTATGCGGCTAGTTGAGAGTGGCCGAGCTTAACCGACAACTCACGGACGGCCGATGCAAAAACCACGAGGCAGGCCGCAACGCAACACAACATGATGGCGAAGGGAACTCTGGCCCGCGACCCAACTTCGCCAATCTCGCTGACCGTCTGACGGACCTGGTTGTATCCAGGAACCATCAGCGCTAGACCAATGATACCGACAAAAAGAACGCCTCCGGCTAGAGGCCCGAACAGTAAGCGATAATTCCGCTTCATATACAAGCTTGGTAGATCAATTTGGATTTGGCCGTTTTGCAAGCACTCGTGCCCCCCAAACGAGATGATTTTTCAAACGAAGCCGGCGATTTCATTTACACCAAACCCGGCGTTTTATGACGAGGCCAGGCGGCGGCGGCGCCAGCTCAGTAGCAATCGGTACGAGACGAACCCGAGAACGCTCAGCAGCACGAACGCAGCGCACAACACCGCTAGAAGATTGTGCATCGGATGGGTAATTGAGTAATTCTCATGCGACGCGTAGAAGCCATTAAAGCTCGCAAGCGCCGACGGCAGTTTCATCAAGTCTTCTCGCGACAATTCAAGAGGGCGCTCGTTAGGATGATAGGTGGCGCCTTCGGCATAGGTGTGGCCTGCCAGGTCGCGTTCGATATGGCCACCGAGGATATGGGTGACAGGACGACTCGCCAGAAAATCAATTACGCGAGCGGCGCTCCTCTGGTCGGCCGCTGTATCCTCGAGCGTCAGTCGGCCTGGCATCAGAAAGTCGCCTGAAAAGAGGAGCGCGGTTCTTTCATCGTAAAAAGCGATGTGCGCGGATTCATGTCCCGGCGTTGGTACGACGTCCACTCTGCGGTCGCCCAGGTCCAACTGGGCAATGCCCTCCGGCCAATGATCGAACCCAAAGAAAGCGCGCACGGACGCCAAATCTGGAGAGACGACCTTTACATTTGGCAAAGAGGCGAATTGCCCGTCGCCAGCGTAATGATCGCGGTGTTTATGGGTGTGCACGACGAGCAAGGGAAGGCGTACGCTGTCCTTGACTGGCAGAAGGGAAAGGACCGTTTGCGCCAATGGCATCTTGTTCGGATCCGCAACGGCGCCGGTATCGATCAAAAGAGCCTTCTGGGATCCAATGAGCAGGTAGAGAAAGTTCGCTTCAGGGTTGGCGCAGGGATTTTGCCGGAGAATGAAAGTTTGCGGCTCGTAGGCGTGTACCTGCAGAGGAGCTTGAGATGACGCGGCGCAGTTCTCCGCACCGACGTTCCACTGCGCGGGCAGCGATCCGGGCATGGGCTCAGACCATGCGGAGCCGGCGCAATACACCATAATTGCGAGCGATAACAGCGCCTTGGCCAGCGCTAACGAAACAAGCCGATTCATATTTCGATTTCGGGTTCAATGCAGCGGCTTCGACATGAAAATTGCCGTGCCCGCGTCCTTCTGCAACGCGTAGCGCACAAAACCCGCAGCCTCATACATTCGCAGTGCTCGATGATTGTTATCCATCACTTCCAGCGTCAATTTGCAGCAGCCAAGTTCCCGGGCCTTACCTTCGATTGCCTTTAACAAACGGCGTCCGACTCCTTTACCGCGAAGCGCAGATAGGACCACAAAATCATGAATGTTGATGAGCGGTTTCGCGGCGAAGGTCGAGAAACCGATGAAACAGACCGCCGCTCCGACAGCTTGCTCGCCAGCGAATGCCAGGAAGACCAGGGTAGTTGGATGCCTCTGTAATCCCGGGATTAATCGCGCCCGAACATCGGGATGAAGTGGCTTGGCTTTACCCATCGAGTCTCTTGAATAGGCGTCCACCATCGCGAGCACCGCCTTCTGGTGCTCGGGCAACTTCAGATCTGCCTCGACAACCCGAATCGGGATCGGCGCATTGCTTTGTGACTGTCCGACCGTTGCTTGCCTGGCCATATCATCAACGAATCAACGAGCGTTGTCGTACTCTTCGCCGAAAGTCATTGTGCCCAGCGCCACCGCCGAGACGCGCGAGGAGGCAAAGAGCAACGATAGCAATTTTAGTAGAAGAGAACGCATACTGGTTGGATGCGAACAGACGGTCATTTGGATTCATCCCCGAGGATAGCAAAGGCGGCTGGCTTCGCTGTAAAGATCGGTTACGATCCCGCCGGCTAGCTGCCAATGTCAAATGCTCTGCTCAGCCTGCCCGCCGTGGTGGGCGAATGGAGCCGCAGGATGCGAGCGACATAGATGGGTTAAGCCGAGAGGCCGAAATGCGCGGGAGCGAGTGAGTCAAAACCTTCCGAGTTAGATACAACTGCATTTTCACTTCGCGACCCCATTTTCGCTCTGCTCACCGTCAGGATAATGCAGCCGAAGCAACTGCGGCTTATCGCCAAGTATGACGATGAACAACTCCGAGTAATCCGTGCCAGGAATGTTGATCGAGCTATTGATTCCAAGCGCTTTGACGATGTTCGGAATTGTGTCGTCATGCCCAACAACCAACCCATTGCCGTTTAGCTGATGCAATCTCGCGACGAGCGCCGCTGTGTCTTTCGCTGCGACCACAGTGGGAGTCACGTGAATCGATGTCGCCGTCGGCGCCGCGGTTTCCTGAGTGCGCTTGAATTCGCTGGTGAAAATTGCTGTGATGCTTGAGTCCTTCAAAATCCGCGCAAGCGCGTCAGCCCGGGCACGGCCAGCCGAAGACAAATCTGGATCATTACCACCGTTAGCAGCCTTCTCCGCGTGACGAACAATCACGACAACCGGCTGTGCCGATACGATCGGTACGGATACGAAAAGCAGTATGAACAGGGCGAGAGCTTTCATGCGAAAAAGTTACAGAAAAATCATTCCGATGCGATTGACGTTCGCAGCGGCGTTTGTCGATCAAAAAGATGAGCACAAGCTGATTGTTCTCTTGATCAGCGACTAGAAACTTCCGGCAGAAAAAATGGAGCGCAAAGCTTTCCTACTTCTTCCTTCGTCTTCCTTGGCGCGCCGTAGCCTCGTGCGAAGGCGGCTGGACTTTCCTCGCAGCCGCATTTCACGCTACGCTGAAGTAGTTTTAGTCTTCGCGAGATCGCGGCAGAAAATGTCAAATCGCCTGCTTGCCCTGTGTCGCGCGCACCATTTCCCGTTTTTCAACCGTTCCGATGATGGAGTGATTCGCGTTTACGATCAGACTTGCAACGTGATCGAGACGCACGCGCACGTTGGCGATTTCCGCGAATTCTAAAGTAAGAACAACGGCAACCGCGAGACCGTCCGCATTCGTTTCATCAAAGGGAGGAATGAACTCGCTGAGCGTCGAGGAAATCCTAGGCTTTGAGGTTTGATCTCCCCTCGCAAGACAACAACCAAGAAGAAAAAACAGATGAAAAAGCTTCTCTTAATCGCATTGATGGTAAGTGGATTGGCTTTCAACGGTCAGGCGCAGCAGACTGATTTCTGTCGACGGACCGCGCAAGACGTCCTGGCGTCCTGTCGGAATGCAGCACAGAGTGATTATTCGCTCGCCTTGGGGAAGTGCGACAACCTTGCTGATCCGGCCGCACGGGCGCAGTGCCAGAACCAGGCGTCGGCCGATCTGAACGACGCACGACAGACCTGCCAGGAACAAAACGACGCGCGGATCGCAGCGTGCACGCGGCTCGGCGGAGCGCCCTACGACCCTGTGATCGATCCGTCGAACTTTGTCACGCGGATCGATAATCCTTATTTCCCATTAACCCCGGGTACGACCTTCATCTCCGAGGGTCAGACCGCCGAGGGTTTTGAACACGATGAGTTCGCCGTGACGCGTAATACCAGGGTGATCCAAGGCGTAACGTGCGTCGAAGTCAATGATACGGTCACGACGGATGGCGAACTAACGGAGGATACGCTCGATTGGTTCGCCCAGGATAGAGATGGCAACGTCTGGTACTTCGGCGAAAACACCCACGAGCTTGAGGATGGTTTGATCACCACCATTGACGGCACATTCATGGCTGGTGTCAACGGGGACAAGCCAGGAATCGTCATGAAAGCTCACCCGGCCATCGGCGACTTTTACCGTCAGGAATTCTCTCTGGCCAATGCCGAGGATTTCGCGGACACACTCAGTCTCACCGAGTCCGTCACCGTGCCGGCTGGCACGTTCCACAACTGCCTGAAATCGCAAGAGACCACGCCATTGGAAACCGACCTCCTCGAACAGAAGTTCTATGCCCCGGGCGTTGGAAATGTCCTAACCGTTGATGCCACAACGGGAGACAGAGTGGAACTCGTGCGGATCAGGAGAGGTCGCTGATTAGCCGAAGTTTCGACCTCTTTATTCGGTCTTTTCCTACTTCTTCCTTCTCACTTCTGACTTTCCTCGCCGCCGCATTTCACGCTATGCTCGAGTAGATTCAGTGTTCGCGAGTTTGCAGCGCGTGAATGTCAAATGCCCTTCTCAGCCTGCCCGCCGTTTAATAGATGAAGGGCATGAGCCGTTTGGTGCGCCGCATGTAATCGGTGTATTCCGGGCCGAGTGCACCTGACAGGGCATTCTCTTCCACATTCATGCGGTGAATGAAGGCCGCGCCAATCGGCAGGAGTATAACAAGCAGCGCGGCCCAGTTGCCCAGAGACAAAGCAACACCCGTGAACGCCAGGAGCACGCCGGTGTAGGAAGGATGACGCACCATGCGAAATGGTCCGCGCTCGATTAGCTCATGATCTTTTTCAATCGTCACGTCCACGGTGAAAAAGCGGCCGAGCGTCACGATCGCCCACCAGCGGAGAAGCAGTCCAGCGACAAACAACACCACGCCGGCGAACGCAAAACTTCGCGCATGCGGCAGGGCGGCCGCCGGCCAATGTCTCGCCACATAAATCCCTGCGGCCATACTCACCACGATTACGAGCCACACGACGCGCAACGTACTCCGATCCTGCTTCGTCCCAGTGCGGCTGCGCGAGCGACGCGTCACCGTCAGCAGCAATTCCGAGATCAGATAAACCAGTCCGAGCAGAAGCGAGAGAGACATGGCGCTAAGCAGTCTCTTATATCTAGCAACCAATCAAACCATATTTGTGACCTCTGCTTCGAGGCGGTCGGCCAGACTCAAATCCGTAAGCAGGGTGTGAAATGTCAAATGTTTAGACGTTGGTCCGATCAGCGTGCTAGTTGGATGATCCTTTGTTTTGCTCGTGATGTTCTCCTACTTGTTTCGAAGCCATCTCCCTTGCTCTCTCCAATCTGCGGACGGCTTCGGATTTGTTTTCCTTCCAGTGATACTCCGGGTCCATGGCGACTTGTGTCCATACGAGCTGTCCCGAGTAACGCCAGTTATCGAGCAGGATACCTTGTTCGAACGGTTGGCCTGTGGCCGTAACTACAATGACGTTATGCTCGCCACTGGTGTCGACAGAAGACTCAGCCCAGTGAAGCTCGAGCGTGTGCAGCTTCAGCGCATCCAATCGAACGAGAAGCTCCGTTGCCCACTGAAAACAGAGTCCCCCTTTTCTCGCTCCGATATTGACGAGCAAGTTCTGAACGCCGGGCAGCCACACCACGCGCCACTGACGGCGCAGTTCTACTCCGGTCATGTATGCAGTGTAGACGACTCGCCGAGCGTCATCCGGGCTGACGCTGGGTGAGAGTGCCACGATTCGCCTTCTCAAGGCAGCATCATCAGCCGACTTGGGAACGAATAATTCTCCGCGTCGGCGTCCGCTCTCCCATGGTGGAGAATGCGCATGTAACACCACCGGCACCATCGCGAACATACTAATCCCCAAAAGGAGAGAACGATGGAAAAACATCTTGAGACCTATACTTAACGTCCTAAGTAGCGCGCAATCGATTTATTAAACTTCTTCAGCTGGCAATCGAGGAATTGGGAATGACGAGATGCACGGCACAACCGTAAGAGTAGCGGAGAGCGACTCGGGAGAGCTACGAATGAATCCAAATCTGGCGGGCTTCTTCCTTCTTAATTTTGCTTTTCCTGCGCTTCCCTGGTTCGCCGTAGTGCTTCGATGTAGGCGGCCTTACGAACGCAATCAGCGGGGCTGAAATGCCGTAAGCTGCGAGCCACATGTCAAATGGCCTGCTCGCGAAACCTTTCGGAGTTTAGACGCGACCCCGCTCCGATAATGCCGGTTCTGTTGGCGCTTTTAGCTCCTTTGTGGACGGCAGTGACGTCGAACTTTGCTATCGGTTCGGCGCTTGGTTATGACTTGCGGAAGGCGGAAGCGACCACCGACGTGACCTGTTTTCGGAATTCCTTGCGCAATTCATTGGAGGTCTTGTCGAGCGACGCAGCCAGTTGCGAAAGTTTCGGCTGGAGCCTGCGTACTTTCGCGTAAAACTCTTCGGGAGGCAGCTTGAGGTACTGCTTCTGAAGGATTTCGTGAATAATGATGCACCACCACCACCAGACTTTATATTGCTGCCCCAAGGCGATGTCGCCGCCCGCTTCCGAGCTTTCGCTGAAATTAGGAGTATCGGCAGCAAGCTTTATCGAGTTGGCGTAGTCATACGCCTCTTCCGCCTCGATGCGGCCGTTGCCACTGGTGTCCGCATTGTGGGCTAGTGCTCCTCCCAAAGCATCGTGTCCTGCCTGAGCAGCAATCCAGTCGCGGGCAAACGGGTCCCAGTTGCCATCAGCGCTGACGTAGGAGTTGTTCGGTTCAGTCGCTGCTGAGGCGACACTGGTCGCGGCTGCGGGACTCTTGTTGATGACCGGAGTGTTAAACCCGCCCGCATGACACTGCTCCATCATTACAATGAGCTTCCCGAACTTCGGCAACTCAGCGAGCTTGTTGGCAAAGTCATTGGCGTAGTAGCCATCCCAACTCGGATAAGTGCACAGGTTGGCTGTGCCCGGCGTGCCATCATAACCGCCGTGATTGTTAGTATGGATGAGGAGCAAGTCATCTGACTTCAGCTTGCCTTTAAGGTTATCGATTGCGCCCTCGAATGCCGCGCGCGTCCCTTCTCCATCGATCTTCACGCGATAGGCCGTGTTATCGCCGGGCCAATTCACCTGCACGCCATCTTGGGTGTTCAACGTGCCGTCATAGCTAAGGACCTGAATGTCTTTTGCATCGAAGGAATAGATATCGATGAGTGTGCGATAAAGAAACTCCAGCTCGTTGAGGTGCCTTTTATTCGTCATTCCGGCATAAAGGATCGCATACCGCTTATAGGCTGGAATGAGATAAGGACAGTAGAAGTACGGCTTCACCCAAAACAGATTCGCTTTGTCAAAGAACTGCACCGGCTCGTGAAACGATCGCAGTGTTTCTGACTTCGCTTTGACGAAGGGAGGGAATTGCGCTGGCACCTCCCGATGCAAGTTGCCGCTGCTGGCGTCATAGAGAAGATAGCGGCATGCATGGGAAAAGTTCGCGCGTGGATCATCATCCGCGAACACGAGGATACTGGGCCGCTGAGCCACGATTTTTTGCCGCGGCGGACCGATTGTTTCGCCTTTTTTGTAGATGCGTTCATCAAGATGAAGGTTTGTTGTCTGGCGTTGCTCGAATGACAGGGTGCGAAACGCATGTGTGCGCACGCGCTCGAAGAGTTGTTGATTTCGTTTGTCAGCCATAAGGACTCCGATCTTTTTGTTTAGTTGTTGTGATTTGTTGCTTGTTGCGGAACCGCTAGAACAGCGTCCGGTACGGTTGGCGCCTTATACAACACACGCCAGCGGGGAAAATTTCGGTCCGGACGAAACGGGGGAAGCTGGGCTTCAAAAGATTTCGTCTCGCCGTTTTCACAATTGATCAAGATATATCGGCATGAATGACTCCAGTTCGCGGTCGGCTCACGATCAACAAAGACAAGAAATGCTTCCCATGGCACATCGATATGAATCCCCGGGAAGTCGATCTTTGTGACCGGGGGAAAAGTAGAATCCGCGCAGTATGCAACGCCGCGGGCGATTTCATCTGGCGTTAAATGCGCTTTTAGAATGGAAGACAATTGACCTTGCGAACTGATAGGAATTTGCTTTTTGGACGCTGTGTGGTTCAGGGAGAATTGCTTTTGCGTCGGGTTCATCCTCTGCGAATGACGGGCTGAGCAATAATAGACATGCAATCAAAAACATTCAACGCGCCGATGACTTTCTTTCGCTGACCTACGATCGCAATCAGCCGGGCTGAAATCCATAACCACGTCTCAAATGCCAAATGCCGCGCTCGCGAAGACCTTCGGAGCTTAGACGCAACCCCATTTCTCGTGTGAAATCTACGTTATGAACGCGGATGGGACCGGTGTTAAGCAATGCACCCAGTCGCGCGGTCGCAACACTTCGCCCAAATGGTCGCCCGACGGAAAAAGAATCTCTTTTGATCACGCCAGTCAGGGCGAGTGCGACATTTTCGTTATCGACGCGCCGCAAAAGTAAAGGAGGATCAGCAGACTGAAAGCCCGTAACCCGCGCGCCAAATGTCAAATGTTTTTAGACGCGACCCCCGATTTTTCCCCGATTTTCGATTTTCCCCTCAGTCTTTAGGATTTCAGCCAATGCATTTTGTTTGATTTTGCCATCTAATTCTTATTTCTTAATTCGTATTGTCGCTAGGCTTCCCGTGTCGCCGGAAACGAACAAATATTTTCTTCGATGGCATTTCTGTGGGATGTCGTCTTTACAAAGCCGCAATGGTTTGAAGCAACCGCTTTGTCGATTCAAGTGTCGGGGGCAGCTGTTGAATCAATTGATCTCGGCCGACAAGCTCGGGTTGAATAAATTTCTTCAACGCGAGTTCACTGAGCGCCTCTTTTGCGGAGTCTGAAACAATCCCGGTGGTCCAGATTTCAGCACGGCAGTGCGAAGGGTTTTTCACCGTACACTTGGCTTTCAAAAATGCTGGCACGGTTTCTGTGAAAAACCTCCGAACGTAAGCTTCATCGAGAGTTTTGGTAGCCGCCTCCGCTTTGCATTCAATAATACATACCTCATCCCAAGAATTCTTTTGGCCACTGACATCAATCTCTCGGTCAGTCATGCCCTCCGGCAGTTCAAACGGGACTTTGAGGTTAAGTTGGACTTCCTCCCAACCATGGTTTTTAACCAAAAATCCAGCGAGCGCTTCAAAAGCAAGCGCCTTCAGGTCAGCTATGAATGGATTGGTCTTAAGACTTTCTATCATCTTCGCGAGTTCTCGATAACCCTCCTCTTCGGCTTTGGCCGAATCGCCGGCGACATTCTTCAACAATTGTTGAACTTGCACGATTGCCTCGAACGCATGATCGCCGAAAAGCTGACGAAAATTGATCATGATCAGTCCCGCGTCTTTCGCTTTGGCCCATGCATCCAGATCAAAATCCGGTGCCGCGATTACGCCCAACAGCTTGAAGCGCGAAGTCTTTTCGTACGCCGCCCGGTCCATACGTGTGATAAACCCGTCGACATCCCACAATCTGCAGTTTGTAGAAGAAACATGAAAAACGACCGGGGTCGGTTTTGGCTTCTTTCGCTCTTTTTCCCAACGAAGCAGAGGAGATAACCAGCTGAACGATGCCGCGAAAAAGGGATAATTGTTGAAGGGAAGCAACCCTTCGCGAAAATCTTTGGAAACAAAGCGGTTCCAGGCGATGAAGTTCTGGCGGCGGAAGTGATCTAACAGAATGTCAGTGAGTGCTATTTCGATTTGGAAAGATGTCTGCGCTTTGAGGCTGGCGGCCGAACTGTTAGGGGTGCCGACAAGGCTCTGAAGCGTAAATCGCTCACCGATCGTGTCCTTGGCTTCTAACTTGCCGAATTTAACCTCTTCAAGAGCTGCAATTTCCGCTTCAAAGCCTGGGAACTTCGCCTTCTTTGGACTGAGCGGAGATGCAAGCAGCATCCTGGCGTGTGGAGTAAGCGCTATCTCATCCACTAAGATTTTCTGAGCCAGTCGGAAAAGGCCAGGCCGTTCCCGCTGGAGCAGTTGAAGGACCCGCTCTATAAAATCCGTCGATCCTACAAATTCCCGTCGGGCGAAAATGCGACCGTTGCTAGCGAGGGCCAGTTTTTCCGATCGCCAGATTCCGTCGCGCACCGAACCTCGACGGACGATTTGACGTGCATGTGATTGGCTAATTCCAGACGCAGCGCAACGCCCGATAAGAACGCTGGATGTCACCACCTCGTTTGGTCCGATGTGTTTTCTTAGGTCCGAGCTCTCTGTCACACTGCGCTTAACATAACCAGAGTTAGTATTCCCAAGCATGCGTTTAAAAAACGCGCCATGATCAAAGCGCTGGAAACCAGTCACTTACTTCTGCGTCGGATTTACGACCACCACCACCTTTATGTAACGGCCTCGAAATTTCTGCAATCTGCTCGTTCGTGACGGCCGGCGGCCTGTGCTAAACAAATCGAGACTCGGCGACTCCCGGAGAAGTAATTTTCGAACCGGCATCAAACTTAATGAAACGGGCGAAGCGATATCCAAGTTCTTCTTTTAGTGCCTGGAGTTTCAAAAGGTCTTTGTCTTCGGGGATCTGGCTTGAAATCTTCTTTGCCTCGACCACCAGAAGATTCATCGGTTTGTCTCGAATGTGAACGATTATGTCCGGCAAGATCATTAGCCCGTCTTCATTTCCTAGACGGGGTCGTTGACGCTTTACGAAATCGATCAGTTCTGTATTGCGCACCCGTTTCTGATAGCTCTCCTCGGCATGGTTGCGATTGTATTCGCAATCCACATCGAACTCAGGAAATTGTTCTGCAAGATAAACCGCTAACCGGAAGCAAATAGATCTTTCGTGAGCGTCCAAAATCAGAAGACTTTGATCTTGTTTCCAAAGCTGATCCTGAGCGATTTGAATCGCAAGCTCAACTCGGTCTTGGTCAACAGCGTTGAATTCATCTTCGGAAAGCATTTTCATTGGAGAGCACCAATCTAAGTCTTCGCGAGGTTATCAATTTCCATGCGCAGACCTTCGTAATCCGTTGCTTTGAATAGTTTGCTTTGAAGCATATCAAAAAGGTTCGAAGCCTGTGCAGCTCGACGAATGGCATCCCGAATGCGCTTATCAACTTGGATGCGATCCACGTAAAGTCCGAACGGCACAATGGATTTATCATTTAGATTCCCTGATTCTGCCTTTGGCAATTTCAACAGTGCGCGACTTAAACCCTGCCAGACAACCCAAGATGGTAGCATTTCTTTCTTAATGACTTGCCGGAGAGATCCGCTGGGCAGACCAAATTGAGACTCGTTAATAGAAAGTTGCTTAATAAAGACCGCCTCCTCTCCCACATCAGCCACAGTTGCATTCTTTGGCAATCTCAGTCGATCCACACCATAGACTTTAAGAAGCGCTTCAATTCCAGTGCCTCTGTCTTGATACATTATCAGACCATCCTCGTAGGCTTCACGCATGAACTCTTGCGCAATGAACTCCGGATTTGGAAGAGCCTTCTTTACGTCCTTTTTCAAACGCTGAGCGAGTGTCTGTGCCATTTTCTTGAATTGAGTCTGAGCTTCGTCTAGCGGCCTCAATCGCTGGCTGCTCGCAAATATCTTTTCCGAAAGATCTGTGGTCGGAAAATGCAGCAAGGCTGAAATCTCCGCGCCTCTCCTTTGAGAATCCTTCGCAAAATTCTTACGATAGATTCCCCACCACTCCTCGTTGTCCCGGCATAGACCGATGCCGCTTGCAAAGCCATTCGTTATCCTGCCACTTGCTCGTTCAATAATGGTAGCGTGATCTGCTGCAGGATCGCGAAACACTTCGGAGATTTCGGCGTTTCGCAGATCGATGATGTTTCCGATATAAGCTTTCTCTTGTGCTTGTTTGAGAAATGCCACGAATGGGAGAGATCGGAAGAGCGCAACGCGTTGATTGAACACTTTTTCGCTTCCATGGTGCGCCAGTTCTGCAACATGGTGCCATGATAAAAATGGAATGACATCGCCGATCGACAGTCTTGTAATTAGCTCCTGAACGGAGCCATCTCGATCTTTATCTCGCGCAATATTGCCCCAAGTTGCGGTGTCTAGGGAAACTAATTTCGGCCGAACTACCATTATCTTCGGGTCACGAACCCAATTGATCAGCCGAAATTCTCGGGTTACACCACGCGCGGATTTGATTCGACCGTATCAGCGTGTGAGCCACCCTGCCAACCGATGTTGGAAACCTTAACGCAATCATGAAAGCCGCATTCCTCGCATGCGATGTCGAACGCAAGCACGAATGAGCGGGTTGCCCTTCTTTTCAGTTTCTCGTTATATGCGTTGTCCTTCTCATCCCGAGTCACGCGATAATCTAGAATTCGCAACATGCGATCATTCGGGCAATTCGGACAAAAGAAATAGAAATAGTCTGTGTCGATGACTCGCGAGTTCTTTACGCCTGAGCTAAAGCGCTGGATCGCGCCTTCTATCCACTTGGCGAGCGAGTCGATGTTGCGATTGAATTCCTTGAATTGTACGAGGCAACAGTCCTGCCTTGTAGGATTAGGTCGTTGGAGAAAGAAAGCCTGACCCCTCAGTTTGACGACTTAAGCCTCGTTGGGCGATCCGCCTGGTGCCCAGTCCGATTGGGCCGCCCGAGCAATCGCGAGGAGTGCTCATTGGCCTTCGAGACGCCCGACAATACCGGTAACGAGCAGCGCTGCGTTCTGGGCAGCGCCCTTCTCGAAGAGAAGTACGTTCTCCTGTGCCTTAGCGCCCGCGCTATCACTGAGGCTGCGCAGGATCAGGCACGGCA
>Ga0137403_10006593_pt1 | contig 13250 bp, 9 predicted proteins | sample CZOMad2_1_16fung_FD_122057 | JGI IMG/M metagenome (GOLD analysis project Ga0137403, IMG submission 122057) | Vadose zone soil fungal communities from Angelo Coast Range Reserve, California, USA - CZOMad2_1_16fungal (Hybrid Assembly) | ecosystem: Environmental > Terrestrial > Soil > Vadose zone... | reverse complement strand
GGGGCTCGCGACGCCGGCATCTGCAACGTCGAACGGCTCGAGTGTACGACTGACCCCACGGATCAGCCCGAGGCCGGCGTCGGAAAGCGGCCGCAGGGCATGGATGCACGACCTGATGCGCGAGACGACCAGGAACGTTCCATCGGCCGATGAGCGAGTGTTCTCTCAGCTAGACGATGCTTGCCTGGCCTCGAGGCTCCCCCGGGCCAGGAAGGAGTCGACGAGGTCCTGGAGCGGCTCTTCCGCTACGGCACGACCTCGCTCGATCGGCTCTCGTTCCGGCAGGCACTCGACGAGGTCGGCGCGCAGGAGTGGGCGACGACCGACTTCGCCGTGCGCGTCCTCCACGACCACTTCGCGCGTGCCGTCGCCCTCCTGGCGGATCACGTGATTCATCCCCGCCTGCCCGAGCAGGACTTCCGGACGGTGCGTGCACAGCTCGTGGCGGAGCTTCCCGGCCGTCTCGAGAGCCCGGAGTACCTCGCGAAGCGGTCGCTCGAGGCGGCGCTGCTGCCGGCGGTCGATGCGGCGCTCCGCCAGCCGACTCCGTCGACGGTCGAGTCGCTCGGTCTCGACGACGTCCGAGCATACCATCGCCGGGTCTTCCGCCCCGACCTCACGACGATCGTCGTGATCGGACGGATCGCGCCGGAGGAGGCGCGCGCCGTCATCGAGCGCTCGTTCGGCGCCTGGACCGCCGGCGGACCGAAGCCGGAGACCGACCTGCCGCCCGTGCCACCGAGCGGCCCGGCGCGACTCGAGGTTCCCGATGCGACCCGCGTCCAGGACGACGTGCGGCTGGCCGAGACGATCGGCGTCACCCGCTCGAGCCCCGACTACTATGCGCTCGATCTAGGAAATCACGTCCTCGCCGCGCCTTCTACGCGACGCGCCTCTACCGCGACCTGCGGGAGCGTCGCGGCCTCGTCTATCACGTCGGCTCGTCGCTCCAGATGACGAAGACGCGGGGGATGATCGAGCTCGAGTACGCCTGCGATCCGGGGAACGGCGCACGCGCGATCATCGAGCGCGACCTCCGCGAGATGCGGAGGACGCCGGTTCGTCCCGAGGAGCTCGTCCAGGCACGCCGGCTGCTCCTGAGCAACATCCCGCTCGGCGAGTCCAGCGAGGAGGACACCGCCAAGGGCCTCCTCACCCGTTCGGCGGAGGACCTGCCGCTCGACGAGCCTCTTCGCGCCGCCGAACGCTACCTCCGGCTCGATGCCGACGACGTCGAGGCGGCCTTCCGTCGCTGGGTGCGACCGGAAAGCCTCGCGGAGGTGGTGCTCGGGCCGCACCCGTGAGTCTCGCGATTTTGCGGAACATCGGCCTGGCATCGATCTCCGACCATCACAATGAAGAGCGTACGGTGAGCGACCGTGATCGGGGACTGCGTTCGAGATGACGGTCATCGTCATCGCTTGCGCGGCGTTCGTATCGACGTTGGTCGGTGGCCTGGTGGCCCTGAAGCTGAGAGACCAGCTCCACCTGATTCTCGGCTTCAGCGCCGGCGCGGTCATTGGCGTGGCCTTCTTCGACCTCCTGCCAGAATCAATAGAGCTCGGAGAAAAATACTTTGCTCACGGGACGGTGACTGGAGTCGTGGCGCTTGGGTTTCTCGTCTATCTGATTCTCGATCGGCTGGTGGTCCTTCATGCCCACGCACACAGCGATGACCAGGATCATGACAGGTCCTCGGCTGCCCCGCCGTCGAGGCATATCCAGCGGGGCATTCTGGGCGCGGGCAGCCTTTCCATCCACAGCTTTCTCGACGGCGTGGCCATCGGCCTGGCATTCCAGGTGTCGGCAGCCGTCGGAGTGATCGTGGCGGTTGCAGTTCTGGTGCACGATTTCTCGGACGGCATAAACACGGTCAGCCTCATCCTGAAAAATACGGGAGAGAAGAAGCGCGCACTTCATTGGTTGATTGTGGATGCCGTCGCGCCGGTCGTGGGGGCGGCCTCGACCCTCCTGTTCCGCCTACCCGAGGAGGGATTGAGCATCGTCCTGGCGGTTTTCTCCGGCTTCTTCCTCTATATCGGTGCGAGCGACCTCATTCCCGAGAGCCATCATGCGCATCCGAAATTCCTGACGACGGTGATGACGCTCCTGGGAGCGGCCGTGCTGTATGCAGCCATACACCTGGCGAATCTGTAACGAGACCCAGCATGCCGTGGTCGGCCTTCGGGTGATGTAGGTGCCTCGCCGCCAAACTGCTGGACGCGGATGCCTACGGTCCTGACGCACGCCGTGTCCGGAATCGCGCTGGAGAGCGCGTTCCGGCGCCCGCTCGGCACCGCGCGGGTCTGGCTCGCCGGCGCCGTGTGCGCGTCGCTTCCCGACGTCGACGTCATCGGCTTCGGGTTCGGGATTCAGTACGGCGATCTCCTCGGCCACCGAGGCCTCACGCACTCGTTGACCTTTGCCGCCATCCTGGCAGCCCTGGTAGTGGCTATCGTGTTCCCGCAGGGTGCTCCGGGATGGCATCGCCGGGCGCTCTGGCTCTACCTCTTTGTCGCCACGGCATCGCACGGTTGCCTCGACGCTTTGACGGATGGCGGTCTCGGCGTGGCGTTCTTCTCGCCCTTCGGCAATGCTCGCTACTTCTTTCCCGTGCGTCCGATCCGAGTGTCGCCGATCGGGATCGGGGCGTTCGTGGCCGGCGACCTCCTGGCCGTCCTGACCAGCGAGATACGATGCGTGTGGCTGCCGTCCGCGCTCTTCATGGCGGTTGCGTGGCTCCGAGCCTCGGTGAGGGGGGAAGGCGACGCGGGCAGAGCTTCCGAGAGTCGCGGACGGTGGCGCTGACCGGGCGACGCGGTTCCGTAGGCTCTGCGGCGCGACGATCATGCCCGGCCTCCCAGGGCCTCTCCCGCAGCCACGACGGGCTCTGTCCCCGCGCTCCGGGAGCGGCTGGCAGCGCGCGGTGAGGGCAGCAGCCGCGCCGAGTTCGAGAGGAAGGCCAGCTCGGAGGCGACGTGAATGAAGGCAGCGAGGAGTGGACCGAGCAAGCCGAACGCCGCAAGGCCGACGCCGAGCGCATCGACCACGAGCGTGCCGGCGAAGTTCTGCCAGATGATGCCGCGGGTGCGCCGGGCGACCGCGAGCGTCTCGACGAAGCGCAAGAGGTCGTTGCCGAGGAGCACCACGTCCGCGCTCTCGCGCGCGACATCCGTACCCGAGCCCATGCCGACGCCGACGCTCGCCGCCGTGAGCGCCGGCGCGTCGTTGACGCCATCGCCGACCATCGCGACGGTCCTGCCGGCGGCAACCAGCGCCTTGACCCGCTCCAGCTTGTCTTCGGGTAGGAGGTCGGCCTCGACCTCCCGGATGCCGACGCTCCGGGCGACAGCCTCGGCGACCGGCCGCGTGTCGCCGGTGAGAAGGATCGTGCGGATGCCCAGGCGGCCGAGCGCCGCCACGGCGCGCTGCCCTTCCGGGCGCACCGTGTCGGCGATGGCGACGGCGCCGAGCAGGCGCCCGTCGCGTGCGACGAACACCTCCGACGCGGCCGAAGCCGCGGTATCACCCATGATCCCGGTCACGCCGGCGTCCGGCACCACGACGCCACGATCCCGCATCCAGGCCCGGTTGCCGACCAGCACCGTGGTGGCGGCCACCTCCGCCGCGATGCCACGCCCCGGCGTGTAGGAAAACCGGTCGGGTTCGACGACCGGGCGCTTCTGCGCTCGGGCGTGCGCGACGATCGTCTGCCCGAGCGGATGCTCGGAGCGCTGCTCGGCGGCCGCCGCCGCGTCGAGCACGGCTTCTGGCGACACGCCATCGACGGCGAGCACGCGCTGCACCGCGGGCCGGCCGTAGGTCAGTGTGCCGGTCTTGTCGAGCACGACCGTGTCCACCCGGCCCAGGGTCTCCAGGTGCACGCCGCCCTTGACGATCGCTCCGAGGCGCGCCGCCTGCCCGATGCCGCCGAGAATGGCGAGCGGCGTTCCGGCGGCGATGCCGCAGGCGCCGGCGACGATCACGACCGCGATCGTCGAGCGCACGTCGCCCGTGACGAGGAACGTGAAGGCCGCAGCGGCGAGGGCGAAGTAGACGAGATACGCAGCGAGCCGGTCGGCGAGGCGCTGAACCGGGGCGCGAGAGCGCTCGGCGCGCTCGACCGCCTCGATGATCTTGCCGTAGCTGGTGTCGCGGCCGATGCGCTCGGTGCGGACTTCGAGCGCGCCCGACTGGTTGATCGAGCCGGCGTAGACGGGCGCTCCGTTGGTCTTCTCGACCGGCATCGACTCGCCCGTGATGCGCGACTCGTCGACGAAGGAGTGGCCGGCGAGCACGGTGCCGTCGACCGGCACGCGCCCGCCCGGGTTGACCAGGATCGCGTCGCCGATGCTGAGCTCGTCGGCCGAGACGGCGCGCACCGACCCCGCCCGGCGCACCGAGACCTCCCGCGGCAGGAATTCGAGGAGGTCGCGGATGGCGCGCCGGCCACGCTGGACCGTCATGCCCTCCAGCACCTCGGCCACGAGCACGAACAGCGTGATGACGAGCGCGGTGAAGAACTCGCCGATGGCGGCCGCGGCGACGATCGCGATGGCCATCGACAGCTCCATCGTCATCCGCCGGTCGATCAGGTTCTCGAAGGCCTCCTTGAAGATCGGCCAGCCACCGACCGCGAGGCCGAGGGCCCCGATCACGCTGACGCTGCGGTACGGCTCCCAGACCGGAAACCAGAGGGCCGCGGCGGCGAGGGCCACGAGACCTATGCGCAGCGCCTCCGGCCACGCGAAGGCGTGCGCGTCCTCGTGGTCATGCTCATGATCGGAGTCCTGGCCGTGGCGGCCGTGCGCCCGGCGTCGGTCCTCGTCGAGCGCGGCGGGAGCGGTGGTGCGCGCCGCGGCCTGGTCGGCGAGGGTGCCATCGCGGCCGATGCCGTTCGGGTGGGTCGCCACGGGATCCGTCTCGTCACTTCAGGTAGGCGCGCACGACGTCGATCAGCTCGCCGGCGCCGCGGGCCCGCTTGGGGTCGCGCTCGCGCCTGGGATCGACCACGTGCAGGCGGATATGATCCTCCAGCACCTCGCCCATGAGGCCGTTCACGGCGCCGCGCACCGAGGCGATGAGCTGCAGCACATCGGCGCAGCCGAGCTCGCTCTCGAGGGCGCGCTCGACCGCCTCGACTTGGCCGCGGATACGGCGCACCCGGTTCAGCAGCTTCGTCTTCTCACGGACGGTGTGAGCCATGACTGCCCCGTACCATAAAGTAGGGGGGTATACTATATGCCCATGAACATGGATCATCCCGTTTCACCAGACCGCGCAACGCGTCGGTGGTGCCATCGGGCTGCTGGCCGGGCACGAGAACGCCAGGGCGAACGCCTCCAAGTTCGCGACCGCCCCATTTGCGCGGTCGCGCGGTGGCGAGTGCGGATCGACGTTGGCAAGAAGGCGTGCGAGGTCCGGCCGCCGCTTCGTACACCATGACTGCGCGAAGGAGATGAAGAACTGCTGCTCTGCGGTGAACGTCCCGGTTTGGGCCGTGATGGTCGCGCTTCCCCGCGTTCCGCGATAGGCCGCGTGGGCCAGCTTCAGGCCGCCCTGGTCGGCGATGTTCTCACCCAGTGTGAGCCTGCCGTTGACGTGCTGATCTCCCACCGCGACGTACGCGTCGAACTGCCGCACCAGGCACGCTGCGCGCTCGGTGAAGGCCTCCGCTACCGCGGGTGTCCACCAGTCGCGCAGGTTGCCGTGGCCGTCGAACTTGCGTCCCTGGTCGTCGAACCCGTGGGTGAGCTCGTGGCCCATCACCATGCCGATGGCGCCGTAGTTCACCGGGTCGGGGGCCGCGGCCACGAAGAAGGGCGGCTGCAGGATGCCCGCCGGGAACACGATCTCGTTGAGGGACTGGTCGTAGTACGCGTTCACGGTCGGCGGCGTGATCCGCCATTCCGTGCGATCAACCGGGCGTCCGATCTTGTCGAGCTGTCGCCGTGACTCGAAGATCGCACCGCGCATGAGGTTGGCGAGGTAGCTCGTGCGGTCGATCTCCAGGGCCCCGTAGTCCCGCCAGCGATCCGGAAAGCCGATCTTGTTCGCGATCTGGTCCGCCTTCTCGAGCGCCCGCCCGCGCGTCGCGGCGTCCATCCACGAGAGGCCCGCGAGGTTCGCGTCGAAGCTCCGCTCGATGGCCTCGATCATCGTCCGCGCCCGTGCCCGGTCGGCGACATCGAAGGTTCTCCGGACGAACGGCTTGGCCAGCGCTTCGCCGAGCGTCTGATCGGTGGCCCCGACGCACCGCTTCCAGCGCGGGAGCAGCCGCTCCGCGCCGGTCAGCACGGAGGTGAACCGGAAGTCCTCGTCGACGAAGCGTGCTCCGAGAGCGCGGGCCGAGGCGTTGAGCAGGTGCCAGCGCAGGTAAGCGCGGAGATCGGCGATTCGCGTCGTGGTGAGCACCCGGTTCAGCTGCGCGAAGAATTCCGGGACGGCCACATTGATGGCGGTGACATCCGGGTAGCCGAGCTCGACGAAGTACACGTTCCAGGGAAAAGCAGGCGCTTCGCGCCCGAGACCCTTCCGATCGATGCGGTGGTAGGTCTTGTAGGGATCCCGCCGCTCGACGACGGGCATGGAACCCCGAGCGAGCGCGGTCTCGATCCGCATGATCGTCCTGGCATGCCGTGCAGCGAGTCGACGGCTTTCCCCTGCGAGCTCGAGCATGCGCGCGACGTGTTCGCCGTACCGCCTTCGAAGCTCCACCGACTTGGGGTCGTGCTTCAGGTAGTAATCGCGCTCCGGGAGCCCGAGGCCGCCTTGATCCGCCGCCCCGATTTCCTGGGTCGCGTCCCCGAGATCCTGTTGGACGCGAAACACGAACAACGCCGACACGTCCCGGAGGTGCAGCCGGGCGACCGTCCGGGCCAGCCTCTCACGGTCCGTGATCGCCTCGATCGTCGCGAATTCCTCCCGCAGCGTCTCCGCCGACGACGTCTCCGCCTTCTCCTCGTCCATGCACGTGGCGTAGAAGTCCCCGAGCTTGCGAGCCTCCTCGTCTCCGGGTTCGAAATGTCCCGCCGCGTCGGCTTCCAGGCTTTCGCGGAGGATCGCGAGATTGCGCTCCGTGATCTCGGAGAAGCTCCGCGACCATGCCGGACGATCCGGCGGGATGGAGGTTCTGGCAGCCCAGCCGCCACAGGCGAACTCGTAGAAGTCGGTGCACGGGTCGACGGACCGATCGAGCGCCTCGGGATCGACGCCTGCCTGGACGGAGGGCCCAGGTGGTCGCGTCGCGACGCGCGGCCACCCCGTGCCGCAGCCGAAAGCGGTCACGAGGGAGAGAACGGCAGCGACGTGTTTCACGAATGGCCGGGTCCGTGCTCGAGGGGCTCTCATGTTCGTGCCCGGCGTACCGGCGCGTCCCCGTCCGGTCAACCGCACGCCTTGTATCGCCGCCGTCGCCATGCGACTCGGGGCGACGCCCGATGACGCTCCTCGGCCATCCCGCAGGGCTCTTCCTCCTCTTCCTCGTCGAGATGTGGGAGCGCTTCTCGTACTACGGGATGCGCGGGCTGCTCGTGCTGTACCTGGTCCAGTCGACACATCCCCGGCCCGACGCCACCGGCTTCGTCAATCCCGGGCGCGGCTGGTCACGCGGCGACGCGAGCCTCCTCTATGGATGGTACACCGGCCTCGCGTACCTGCTCCCGATCGTCGGCGGGTGGATCGCCGACCGGCTGCTGGGCACGCACCGCTCGATGGTCATCGGTGGCCTCCTGATCGCGCTCGGCCACCTCGTGCTCGCCGTGTCGGGCGTCGGATCGCTCGCACGGACGGACGCCGGCATGTCCGTGTTCGTCTTCGGGCTGGCGCTCATCGTGATCGGCACCGGACACTTCAAGCCCTGCGTGTCGGTGATGGTGGGGCAGCTCTACGCGCCCGGCGACGCGCGGCGCGACGGCGCGTTCACGATCTTCTACATGGGCATCAACCTGGGCGCGTTCCTCTCGGCATTCGTCTGCGGAACGCTCGGCGAGCGCGTTGGCTGGCACTGGGGGTTCGGCTCGGCGGCCGTCGGCATGCTCGCCGGGCTCGCGCTCTACGTGGCGCTTCGCCAGCGCCTCCTCGGCGACATCGGTCGGCCTCCGGCCGGCCGCTCCAACCTCGCGGTCCGGTTTGCGCTCGGTGGTGTCGCCGTCGCCGCGCTCTTCGCGCTCTTCCATCACGCGGGGGTGCTCGCGGCGCTCGCAACCGCCGTGCCCGGACGCGGGGTTGCACTCGTGCTCGTCGTGCTGGTGATCGGCTGGGCGGTCCGGTTCGTCGCCAGGCTCGAGCCGAACGAGCGCGGGCCGACGGCGACGATCTTCGTCTTCATGCTCTTCAACGCCGTCTTCTGGCTCGCGTTCGAGCAGGCGGGCTCCAGCCTGAACCTCTTCACCGATCTCCGCACGAACCGGATGCTCGGCGGCTTCGAGGTGCCGACGACGTGGTTCCAGTCCGTCAACGCGGGGCTCATCTTTCTCCTGGCTCCCCTCTTTGCCGGGCTCTGGTCGTGGCTCGGCCACCGCGGGCGCGATCCAGGGCAACCCGTGAAGATCGCGCTCGGCCTCGGCTTCTTGAGCCTGGGCTACGTCTTCATGGTGTGGGCCGGCCGCGTCGCCGCCGACCCGGGCGTGAAGGCGTCGATGGCGTTCGTCCTCGCCACCTACTTCTGGCACACGGTGGGCGAGCTCTGCCTCTCGCCGACGGGCCTCTCTTACGTGACGCGGGCCGCGCCCGAGCGCTACGTCTCGTTCCTCATGGGCGTGTGGTTCATCTCGACCTTCCTCGCGAACCTGGGCGGCGGGCTCGTCGCATCGCAGGTCGAGGCGATCGAGCGCGGCGAGATCGCGCTCCCGTGGCATCTGGGCGGACAGGCGGACTTCTTCATGCTCTTCGTGGTGTCGGCCGGCGCTGCCGGTGTGCTCATCTTCCTCCTGGCTCCGCGACTCGGCCGGCTCGCGCGAGGAGTCGCTTGACGCTCAGACTCGCGGGCGGAAGAGGATGCTCCGCCGGTCGCTGTGGACGGCCACGAGCGGGCGGGGGCTCATGCGCGTCAGCCGCCCGGTGTTCCACCGGCTGGCGACGACGTAGGGCCGGGAACCATGGTCGAGGAGCGCCCCGAGCGCGCTTTCCGGTACGAGATAGTCGCTCGGGCCGAGATGGCCGCGCTCCGTGAGCACGTAGTTGCTGCCGAGGGAGCGGCCATCCTTGCTGAGGAGCACGACCGGCCGGCCGAGGTAGAAGGGTAGGGACTCGCGGAAGGAATCGAAGCAGATGACCGGGACGCCGGGCTCGATGTAGGTGGCGAGCTCCCGGGTTGACCGCGTCTCGGCCCACGCGCCGAGCGGCCGTAAGAGGACGAAGCCCAGGCCCGGCGCGAAGAGCGCGCAGGCGACCAGCGCCGCCGCCGGCCGGCGGCCGGCCGCCGCCGCGGCGCCCCAGCCGAGGAGGAAGAGGCCGGCCGGCGCGAGCGCCTGGGGCGAGAGCACGTCGAAGTTGCCCCCGCGTCCCTCGAAGCCGACGAGCGCGGCCACCAGCGCGGCGGCTCCCGCGAGCGCCGTCCAGCGTCCGATGGCGCGCACCACCGCCAGCGCCCGCTCCGGCTCGGCCGCGATGCCGACCGCGGCCAGGAGCGCGAGCGGCACGAGCGCGGGCAGGATGTAGTGCGGCCGCTTCGACGCCGAGCAAGTGAAGAACACGACCAGCACGCCCGCGGCGCGGACCGCGAAGGCGACCAGCGCAGCGTCGGGGCCGCCCGCGCGCCAGCGTCGCACGAGCGCCGGAGCGAGCGCCCCGAGGAGGACTCCCCACACGCCGAAGGCCCAGGCGAGCGTCTCGAGGTAGAAGTAGACGTGGCCGCCGCGGTGGAAGCGGGCGGTCGAGGAGAGGCGCAGGAGCGTCTCGTCGAGGAGCGCGTAGCGGAGGAAGTCGGGGTGCTGGCGCTCCACGACGGCGAGCCACGGGACGACCACGAGCGCCGCCACCGCCACGCCGGCGAGGATCGGCCCCGCGCCGCTCGGCCGCGCCGGCCGGGCGAGCGCGCCGCGCGCCGCGAACCAGGCGAGGAGCGGCACCGCGATACCGACCGGTCCCTTGGTGAGCGTCGCGAGCCCCATGGCGAGGCCGGCGAGCGGGAGCCAGCGCCAGGCGTTGCCTTCCGTCCGCGCCCGCACCAGGCAGTCGAGCGCGGCCGTGACCAGCGCGGTGAGCGGCATGTCGAAGATGACGAGGCGCGCATAGGCGAGCACGATCGGCGCGGTGGCGAGGACGGCGGCGGCGAGGAGCGCGCGCCGCCGGCCGGCGAGCACGCGGACCAGGTCGTAGGTGAAGAGCACGGTCGCGAGCGCACCCACGACCGAGGGCAGACGCGCCGCCAGCTCGCTCACGCCGAGGACACGGAACGCGCCTGCGATCATCCAGAAGAGGAGCACGGGCTTGTCGAGGTACGGGAGCCCGTTCAAGTGCGGCACGCTCCACTGGCCGAGCGCCAGCATCTCGCGCGCGACCTCCGCGTTTCGTCCCTCGTCGGGCTCGATGAGCGGCCAGCGTCCGAGGGCGTAGACGAAGGGGAATGCGGCGAGCGCGAGGAGGGCGAGGCCGAGGACTGCGCGCCGGGCAGGCGAGCGCCGGGCCGCCAGCGCGAGCAGACGGACCAGCTCGCACGCGATCGGCACGACGCGCCCGCGCGTGGTGTACTTGGACTCGCCGGCGGTGCGCGGGTGGTGGGTCACGGGCCGCTGCACGACGCGCTGGCCGGCGAGCGTGAAGAGCGCCGGCAGCCAGCGGTGCGCGCCGTCGAAGAGAGGGGTTTCCTCCTCGACCCGCGCCAGCGCCTCGGCGCGAAAGACGCGCAGCGGGCAGGCGAGGTCGCGCACGCGCGGGGCGAAGAGGAGCCGCCGCCCGAGGTTCGCGAGCGCCGAGGCGAGGCGACGCGAGGGCGGATCATTGCGGTGCGTGCGGACGCCGCAGGCGAGGTCGGCCCGCTCGAGCGCGGCGAGGAGCGCCGGCAGCTCGGCCGGCGCGCACTGGAGGTCGGCGTCGAGGGTCGCGATCAGCCGGCCGCGCGCGGCCCGGAAGCCGGCCACGAGCGCGGCGGTCTGCCCGCTTCGCCGCGCCAGCCGGAGCGGGCGCAGGCGCGGTTCCGCCTCGGCAAGCCGGGCGAGGAGCGCGGGCGTGTCGTCGTCGCTGCCGTCGTCGACGACGATCAGCTCCCAGGCGATCCCGAGCGGGTCGAGCGCGGCGCGCACCTCGGCCACCAGGCGGACGAGGTTCGGCGCCTCGTCTTGCGCGGGCACGACGACGCTCACGGCGATCGGATCGTTCGCCGATACGCGGTCGGCAGTTGCAGGCTCCAAGATCACCGGACGGTTCCGAGCGAATATCAGTCCGGGTGGACCTAGGCCAGCGCCCGACGCGCCTCGATTTGACTCGCCTCCGCCCCCTTGCTAGCTGCTCCGTCGAAGCATGCGCAGCATGCGGCAACGCGCGGTTCGCCTGGCGGGCGCGCTACTGATGGTAGCGTTGCTGACCGTACCCGTCGCCGCGAGCGCGCACACGCATCGCGACCTCCGGACGGCGGGGTCCTGCGCTACCTGCATCGCGGCGCACCATTCGCCGGCGGTCGTGATGCCCGTGGTCGCGGCAGCCGCGTCGGTCGTCGTCACCGTCGCGCCGCCGCTGCCGTCGCGGGCCGCCCCCGCCCACCCGTACCGGTCCCCGCGGGCCGGCCGGGCCCCGCCCTCTCCCGATCCCGTTTCAGTCCACTGATTCGCCAGGGTCCGCGCGGGCTCCGCCTCGTGCGGCTCCTGGCGCCGTGGTGTCCGGGAGGAGGAGCCAATGGGAAAGGTACCGAGACGAGTGGGGATGGCGATCGCCGTTCTCGCGCTCGGCGTCGCCGCGCTGCCGCGCGGCGTGCGTGCACAGAGCGAGGAGCTGCGGCGCGAGCTCGAGGCCATGAGGAAGCAGCTCAAGCAGATGCAGGAGCAGCTCGAGAAGCAGCAGAAGCTCATCGACAAGCTGAGCGCCGAGAAGCAGGCGCCGGCGGCGCCTCCGTCCGTCGCCGCGAAGCCCCCGGAGGCCAAGACCGCCGAGGCCGCGGCGGCCGACGAAGAGCGGCTCAAGCGCGAGGTCACCGAGCACATCATGCAGCGCCTCCGGCCGCAGCTCGCGGCGGCCAACAAGACCTTCCCGTCGCAGTTCAACCCGGCGATCGGGCTCATCGTCGACACGGTGGGGTCGTACGGCAGCAAGACGCGCGGCGACTTCGAGCTCCGCGCCGCCGAGCTCGGCATCTCGGCGTCGGTCGACCCCTTCGCGCGCGGCTACGCGATCATCACCGGGAGCAACCAGGGCGGCTTCGACGTGGAGGAAGCGGCGATCGTCACCACCTCGCTGCCCTACAACCTCACCTTCAAGGGCGGTCGCTTCTTCGCCGACTTCGGGCGGCTCTCCAAGTTCCACGACCACGACCTGCCGTTCGTGAACCGGCCCATCGCGCTCGACCGCTACGTGGGCGGCGAGTCCCAGTCGGACGGCGTCGAGCTGAGCTACCTCGTGCCGATGCGGCAGTACCTGACGCTGACGGGGGGCTGGTACAACAAGATGGGCGCCGAGAACGAGCGGGTGGACAACACGGTGTCGCGCGACCTCTCGCAGTTCACCTACCTCGGCCGCGCGGCCACGTTCTTCAACCTGAGCGACGCGAACAGCGTCGACTTGGGCGGGAGCTGGGCGTACACGCCGGAAGTCAAGATCGACAACGGCGCGTCGCGGACCCTCGCGGGCATCGACTTGACCTACCGCTACTCGCCGCTCAGCCAGGCGAGCTACCGCGGGCTCGTCTGGGGCACGGAGCTGCTCTACAACCAGGAGGACAGGCCGGTCGGCGGGTTCCCCTCGTCGTCGGCCGAAGCGGCGGCCACGAGCCTCGCCCACGGCCTCGGCGTGCCGACGTTGGCGGCCGAGACCCGGGGTTCACCCTTCGCGCTTGCCGATCCGCCGGCCACCACCGCGCCGCTCTCATTCAAGCGGCGTGACACCACCGGCCTCTACACGTACCTCGAGGCACGCCTCACCCAGCGCTACTACCCCGGCTTCCTCTTCGACTATGCCCAGGACCTCGATCACGTCGCGGGCTACACGACGGCGTATTCGCCGTACCTGACGCTGTGGCTGTCGGAGTTCAATCGCCTGCGTCTCCAGTACACGCGTCTCGAGCAGCCGGGCCTCCACGAGAACGAGTTCTTCCTGCAGTG
>Ga0137403_10006592_pt1 | contig 13254 bp, 16 predicted proteins | sample CZOMad2_1_16fung_FD_122057 | JGI IMG/M metagenome (GOLD analysis project Ga0137403, IMG submission 122057) | Vadose zone soil fungal communities from Angelo Coast Range Reserve, California, USA - CZOMad2_1_16fungal (Hybrid Assembly) | ecosystem: Environmental > Terrestrial > Soil > Vadose zone... | reverse complement strand
CATCGCGGACGAAATTGCCAAGTCGGGCGGCACGCCGCTCGCCGTCGCCAAGGACAGCCGCCTGCTCGGTGTTATTCACCTCAAGGACATCGTCAAGGGCGGCATTCGCGAGCGCTTTGCCGAACTACGCCGCATGGGCATTCGCACCGTCATGATCACCGGCGACAATCCGACCACCGCGGCCGCGATCGCCGCGGAGGCGGGCGTCGACGATTTCCTCGCGCAGGCGACGCCCGAGGACAAGCTCAAGCTGATCCGCGACGAGCAGGCCAAGGGCAAGCTGGTCGCAATGTGCGGCGACGGCACCAATGACGCGCCGGCACTCGCACAAGCCGACGTTGGTGTCGCCATGAACACGGGAACGCAGGCCGCGCGCGAGGCCGGCAACATGGTCGACCTCGATTCCAACCCGACCAAGCTGATTGAGGTGGTCGAGATCGGCAAACAGTTGCTGATGACCCGCGGCGCGCTGACCACGTTCTCGATCGCCAACGACGTCGCCAAATACTTCGCCATCATCCCGGCGATGTTCCTGGCGTTCTATCCGCAGCTCGAGGTGCTCAACGTCATGCATCTGGCGAGCCCGCAGAGCGCCATCCTGTCGGCGATCATCTTCAATGCGTTGATCATCATCGCGCTGATTCCCTTGGCGTTGAAAGGCGTGAAGTATCGCGCCATCGGCGCCGGCGCGTTGCTCCAGCGCAACCTGATGATCTACGGCCTCGGCGGCATCATCATTCCCTTTATCGGCATCAAGGCGATCGACCTCGCGGTCGCGGCTCTGCACCTGGCCTAACCCCGTCATTGCGAGCGCAGTGTTTGCCCCCGTCATTGCGAGCGCAGCGAAGCAATCCATGGGGCCGCAAAGAAAGACTGGATTGCTTCGTCGCTTCGCTCCTCGCAATGACGGAAATAATGGAGACTCACATGCTTCGAGAAATTCGCCCCGCCATCATCGTCCTGGTCCTGCTGACGCTGATCACGGGCTTAGCCTACCCACTCGCGCTGACCGCCATTGCGGGCGTCCTCTTTCCGAAGCAGGCGGAAGGAAGCCTGATCGAGAGGGATGGCAAGGTGGTCGGCTCCGCCGTGATCGGACAGGAATTCAAGGACGACAAATATTTCCATGGCCGGCCCTCCGCGACGACCGCGCCCGACCCCGCTGATTCGACCAAGACCGTGCCGGCACCCTACAATGCGGCCAATTCGGGCGGATCCAACCTCGGCCCGACCAGCAAGGCGCTGAACGATCGGGTCAAGGAAGATGTCGACAAGTTGAAGGCCGAGAATCCTTCCACTTCGGTTCCTATCGATCTGGTCACAACTTCGGGCAGCGGCCTCGACCCTGATATCTCGCCGGAAGCCGCGTTATTCCAGGTGCCGCGTGTCGCCAAGGCGCGCAATATGCCGGAAGATCGCGTTCGCGCGCTGGTCGCGGAGAACACAAAAGGCCGCCTCGCCGGCTTGCTTGGCGAGCCCCCCATCCTGCCCGGCGAAAGTGAGAACCGCTACGCCGCGCTACGCGGCGAAGTCGAGCGGACGATCAACCCCAAAACTATTTTCGAGCAAATGCGGGTGCAGACCCTGACCGACACGATCTGGGAGGAGATGCGATACAAACGGTTCGGGGCCAAACTGATCGATGGCGCCAGGGTGAATGCGTTGGCGGTGCTGATGACGCCGTTCATGAGCTTTTCTCACCGGCAGGCGGTCGCCCTAGCCGACGATTACTACAGCACTGACCCGAAAAAGAACGAAAAAGCGGCCAGGCACTTGGCCTTTTTCGGCGTCACCCTGGACATGATCCATGCCAAGGCCGCTGCCCTCGAGGGCCCTAACCTTGCATTGTTCGATCGCTTGATCGCTAACCGCCAGAGCGCAAACCGGGTGCTGTTGAACGACCACGAACGGCGTGAACGTAAGGCCAAAAAATCCGAAATGCGAGCCAAGGCCGCAGTCTCGGAGCCCCCGGTCAAACTGAAAGCCGTGTGATGGCGACGGATAGGCAGATTGCCGCCAACCGGGCGAACGCACTTAGAAGCACCGGCCCAAAAACCGCGGCTGGGCGATGGAGGTCGAGCCGTAACGCGGTCCGACACGGCCTGTCATGCCCGTTGCAGCTGGATTTCGCGATGTCGGAAAAGGCCGATGCCATCGGGCACATGCTCGCCGGCAAAGGAGCCAACGACGAGCAGCTGACATCTACGATGCAGGTTGCCCACGCCGAGGTGGAGTTGCTGCGAATCCGCAGGGTCCGCGCCGAGCTAATGGCTGCGATCGACGTCGCGTGTTGCGATCCCCACCAGCTCCGGCGGTTGGTGGCGCTAGACCGCTACGAACGCTACGCACACACCAAGCGGCGACGGGCGTCAGCAAAGCTCTGAGACGTCAGCGCAGGAGAACACCAGGGTCGAATGGAAGGGGTCGAACGCAATGAGCACTGTTGGATTTCATTTTTTGCCAAAACGAACCCAATTTTTGTGGCCGGAGGCCGCCTGAAATGGCGGCGAGATTTCTAGGGAACACCGCAGCAGCGCCGAAACAGGCGCATCGGATCAGAGCGGTTGACGCCGAGTTCATCGGGTTACTGACTTTGATCGACAGGTTTCCGCCAACCGCCCCTGATAGATTTGGTCAGGTGTGAGGGGCTTTCACACCCTTCTCACCCGAGATAGTCTCCCGTTTGGGGAATTGGTATGATTGCTCGGAGCTTTGCATTCACGGCGTTGTTCGCGGCCAGCTCGGCAAGCGCGCAGGCGCCCCCACCAAACGTACCTGCCCGACCGCTTCCAATCGTGTCAGCTTATTGTCTCCCGGTATCAGCGGGTTTCCTGGAAAGCGAAACCAAAGCCTCAGAAGAAATGCGAAAATGCGCTCGCGGCGATACCGTTGTTATTCCTGCTCGAAGTCCAGGTGCCGTAGCGCGGATGTGCGACTTCTCAAAAGCTGTGATTGCATTGGGAGAAAATGTGGTTTGCGTTTTGGTATTTCCCGAGCGAGCCAGCAAATAAAACCTTCTTTTAAAAACCTCTCTCGGATCTCTTTTTTCGTTCAGTGCTTGTTTTAATCCTACAACTGACGGAACTATCATGTGGCTTACTGAAAGCATAAGACATGGCTCACCCCGAATCAGGCAGGAAGCCCGAGAAGCACCCTCCCCGTTGTGCCGTTGAGATGGATTGCGAAGCCAGGTCCGATCGGCGTTCAACTGGGATTTTCATTGGCAGGCGTCGCGCACTCTTGATTGCCAGCGCGGTCGTGCATTCGGAGCAATTGAATCGACCTCAACGCAATCGCTTGGGTTTATCGTAAAGGCAAATGGACCAGCTTTGTCTGAAGCGCTCGGCGGAAGCCCTTCCCTGCGATTTGCGCGCCCATCCACGCGGCCATCGTACTGGCCAAAATACTGACCGCTATACTGGCCGCTGTACTGTTGTGTCCGAAAGCCATCCTGCGGACGCGCATACTGCTGGGCGCTTAGCGCGGTCGGGAGTGTGAAAAGAGCGGCAACGCAGCCAAGTCCTACGAGCTTTCTCATGGTCATCTCCCAGTAGAGACGCATCCACCGCCGAGGGAACGCGAAATGGCCTTTTTAACAGTTCATTTTTGAGCTCACAGGGCGGTGAAAATGTACTGAATTGATCGCTTTCGCTGCATTTTCGTCGTCGTGATTCAGAGGACTCCGAGGTCAGCCTGGGGCTCAAAGAACGACGAGCACGTTTGATGGAAGAGAGCCAGCTTTCCAGCTCGGAACAGAGACGACGCGACATAGTGCCTGTCCAACTAGTGAACCAATCGATCGGCCGGTATCGGGTCCGTTAGCGCGCTCAAGCTTAGTAAGCGTTGCGTTTGCGCAGCACCTCAAAGAACGTCTTCATCAGGATCTGAACGTCAAGCCAAAGCGTCCAGTTGTTGATGTACCAAAGGTCCATTTTGACCCGTCGGGAGATTAGGTCAACGGTCGGCGTAGCACCTCGCAAACCATTTACTTGGGCCCAGCCGGTCATGCCTGGTTTGACGTGGTGTCGGAACGCGTAGTCCTCCAGTACTTTTTCAAAGTAGTTGTCGTGAGCAAGCGCATGCGGCCGCGGACCGATCAAGGACATGTCACCCCAGAGCACGTTCACGAGTTGCGGCAGCTCGTCGATGCTGGCAGAACGTAGCAATCTGCCAATCCCAGTGACGCGCGGATCGTCAGGCGTGGCTTGGGTGACCGTTGGACCGTTCTCTTCAACCTTCATCGTGCGAAACTTGAACATCACGAATTGCTGACCGTTAAAACCTTTGCGGTTCTGCCGAAATATGATTGGGCCCCGTCCATCAAGTTTAATGGCGAGCACGGTGAGCGCCATGACCGGAATGAAGACCACCAAAGCAAGGAACCCGAGCACAATATCAAGCGTGCGCTTGACGAGGCGCTCAGTCAGACTGAGCGGAGCCCGCTGAACCTCAATCGACAATATTCTTTGCCCGGCCGATGAAGCGTAGTTCGTGAGTGTTCGGATCTGAGAATCGGGCAAAAGCTTCACGGAGACCGGCAGAAATTTGATCTGCTCTCGAATAAATTCAATCCGCGTCTGATCATGCCAGGAGATCGCAAGTAAAATCTCGGAGACGTTGTTCTTGCGCACCAAATCGGCGACCGCATTAAACGTTTTAACGTCACTCGATTGCTGCAATAACGGTTCTTTGGCCTCCGCCAATATAAAGCGATTGATTTCGCCCGCGCCGAACAACGCCAGAAGATCTCGTCCCTCTAGCGCGGCAATCTCGCCGCGATCGCCAACCAACACCGTATCGCGTCGGCCAATCGCGCCACGAGCCACGGCGATTTGCAACCAATATTTCTCGACCTTTCGGCTGATCAAAAGTCCCGCCGGCGCAACAACCGCAAAAGTAAGGAAAGCGCCGCGTGAAAACTCGATGCCGATTTTAAATAGAAAGGCAAAGAACGCGAGCAGCAGCGTGGTGCTAAACCAGCAGATCAAAACCTCGGTGATCTCGACGCCGGGCTTTGCCGCACGTTCGAAATCATAGTAGCCGTGGCCTCCTAGCCGCAGGACGTAAATGAAGCTCGCGATCAGACCAAGGGCAACATAGGAGGTAAGCTCTGGAATGGGACTGTCGATGATCCAATGGTAAGAAAAACTGCCAAGCAGACTGATCGTCAGAATGATCAGGGCATCGACTGTCGACAGCAGGTACGGAAGGGCTTCGCAGGGAAACGTTGCCCGCGGCCTCTCGAAAGACGCTGGAACGTTCGACTCACGATCGCTAGTGCCGGATCCGATTGACATCTGCGCCTTCGCGGCCAATTCGGCCAAGCCTATCCGGCAAGAAGCACAATCAATTCCAGCCGCCAATGGTCAAATTAGCAATTCGTTAACGGCAACCAGCCTAAACTTGCTTGCACTGCGTTGCAACACGGAACCTGGCCGCACGGCCACCGGCACACGGGGGCTGTCATTTGGCAATGCTGATTGTCGCCGGATTCGGTGGGATTTTCCTTGGGCTGCACCACCAGGTTTTGGTCCTAATTCCCGTCACGCTTGGCGCAGCCATAATCTGCAGCCTAACAGCGATTTTGGACGGACAGGGCGTCTTGTCGTCTCTTTCTGCCGTTGTCATCCCAGCGGTGGCCCTCCAGGGCGGCTACATGATCGGAATGACGGGACGGGATCCGATCCACCAGCTGCTTGCGCGAATCAGTGGTGGACAATCCAAGCGCGCATAAATTGCTTAGTGGCGCTTAAAGCTACGGCGACGCTTGCGCCGGTCGGGTGGTAATCTCCATACGCGACGACCCACACAAAGTGACCGCAATGACCCCGATAGCGGCGAAACCGACGTTGCTTCCGTGGGCAGGCCTCCGGCCGCCTCAGAAGCTACGCATCAGAACTGACGCGCATCAAAAATCGACGGTCTATCTTACCAGTTCACTTCCGCTCTCGCGCATCTTGGACCCGAGACCATTTCCTAGGCACGGCAAATATTTGGTCCATTATGGATCTGACCGATTTTCGGGCAGAACAAGGTCCAACGGTATTTGCCAACCAGCGAGATCATCATTGCGCTTTGGCCGACGCACCGCGCGGTGAAGGCATATCTTTAGGACAAGGCCTTTGGGGCGGCTACCGATGTCGTTCCGAAGATTTGTCTCCCCGTCCGATCCGCGGCCTAGTAGACGGGCACACAAGGACCGGCATTCTTCTCTTACTCTGGCAACGATCTCCTCGACGTGAAGTTCGGCGTCATCGTTGATGTCGACGCGTCCCGCGCCATTTGCTAAGCCGAGGTCGGTGCGGCGAGATCCATGATCGAGCGAACAGAGGAGCGCTTTGGTCTTAAGCTGACGCGGCAGGTGGCCGCTAAGCGGCGCTGATGCTGAATTGGTAGAGGAGAAGGCATCGCGCAACATACGCAAGAGGATCGAGACCCAGTTCGCACGCCTGAAACGCATCCTAAGGCTTGGTCGACTTCGACCGCGCGGCGCTCGGGATGCATAAAACGACTTCACGCTCGTCGCCATCCCAACACCCTTCGCCGCGAAGCGTCTTACGTTTACCGCCGATAAAGCCTATCAGTAATACGTCAACGACCGCGGAGAGTTCACACGGGCAGTGTATCTTGCGCGTGAACCCCGGCCGCCAGGTCTTGAACCCATATGGTATAGTGAGTGGCAGCAATGGAAATTGAGCGATTTACCATCGACGACATTTTCGTAGTAACACCGTTGAAACGCATCGATCACAGGGGGTTCTTTTCAGAGACATACCGCAGTGAAGCCTTGAGGGCGCATGGAGTAACGGCGGATTTCGTACAAGAGAACCATGTCTTTTCGGCCGAACGTGGCGTTCTAAGAGGATTACATTTCCAAATTTCTCCTCGCGCCCAGGGCAAACTGGTGCGATGCATTCGGGGAACCATCATGGACGTTGCCGTCGACATCCGCAAACAATCGCCCACTTATGGTCGCCATGTCGCACTGGAGCTTTCCGCGACAAATTGGAAACAGTTATGGGTACCGCCCGGCTTTGCGCATGGCTACATTACGTTAGAGCCCGATTGCGAGGTAATATACAAAGTAACCGATTACTGGGCTCCCGAGAGCGAGCGAGGCATTGCGTGGAATGATCCAGGCCTTGGCATTGATTGGCGATATTCCGCGTCCGATATAATCATTGCCGATAAGGACCGCAGTCATCCCTGCCTTGCGGACGTCGACCCAGTCTTCCATAACGACACCAGGAATGCTTGAGCCATGCGTGTGCTAGTGACCGGTGGCGCTGGTTTTATCGGATCGGCCGTTTGCCGGCATTTCATCTTGAACCTCGGTCACGAGGTCGTTGTCTTGGATAAGCTGACGTACGCGGGAAATATGAGTTCACTTGCCCTTGTCGCATCCGACGCCCGCTACGCTTTTGAACAGCTCGACATATGCGATGCCGTCGGGCTAAGAACGATCTTTTCGAAGTACCGGCCGGATGCTGTGGTTCACCTTGCGGCCGAGAGCCATGTTGACCGATCGATCTCTGGATCGACTGTGTTCATTCAGACAAATGTCGTTGGGACCTTTGCGCTTCTCGAGGCCTCTCGCGCGTATCTTGACGAGAACAAGCAGCTTAGCAAGGAGGCCTTTCGGTTTATTCATGTCTCGACCGATGAGGTGTATGGTTCGCTCGGCGAGACCGGAACGTTCACCGAGACCACGCCATACGACCCGAGCTCGCCTTATTCGGCGACAAAAGCAGCCTCTGATCACATCGCAAGGGCGTGGCACCGCACTTACGGCCTGCCGGTGATGGTCTCGAATTGCTCGAATAATTATGGCCCCTATCAGTTTCCTGAAAAGCTTATCCCACTGACGGTGCTGAATGCGCTTGATAGCAAGCCTCTGCCCGTTTACGGCAACGGCTCCAACGTCCGAGATTGGCTTTATGTCGACGATCACGCGCGAGCCCTGGGCTTGATCCTTCAAAATGGATCGCCTGGAGAAACGTACAACGTCGGCGGACGAAATGAGCGACGCAATATCGACGTCGTCACGCAAATCTGCGAGTGTTTGGACGAATTGCGCTCGTGCAGCCGGCGACATGACCGCTTTATTTCTTATGTCACCGATCGACCCGGTCACGATCAGCGCTATGCGATCGATGCATCGAAACTAGAAACCGACCTTGGCTGGCGCGCCACGGAAACATTCGAGACGGGCATTAAAAAGACGGTTCGCTGGTATATTGAGCGTTCCGATTGGTGGAAGCCCTTGCGAGTGAAGTATCGCGGGGAACGCCTAGGTCTTTGAACAGCCAGGAGTGAACGTGCGACTGTATGTTTTCGGTGCCGAGGGACAAGTCGCGCGCTCGCTTCGTGAGGCTGCAACCGGAAGCGGCGATATCGAGGTCGGCTTCGGCTCACGCCCGAACGTCGATATCCGGCGCGCCGAACTGGTTGAGAAGGCGATCGCCGAATTCTCGCCCACCATCGTGATAAATCCTGCTGCATATACCGCCGTCGACAAAGCCGAAGCCGAGTCCGACCTCTCCTTTGCAATCAACTGCGCCGGCGCCGGCATCGTTGCGAAGGCCACAAACCAGTTGGGCATCCCGATCATTCATTTGTCGACGGACTATGTCTTCGACGGCCAGAAAAATGACAGCTACATTGAGAGCGACCCAGTTGGGCCACAGGGCGTGTACGGAAAGTCAAAGCTTGCTGGAGAACAGGCTGTCGCTGCGGCAAATGAACGCAACGTCATTCTTCGCACCTCTTGGGTCTACTCCCCATTTGGCAACAACTTTGTTCGCACCATCATGCGACTATCAGCTGACCGCGATCGGTTGCGAGTGGTGAACGATCAGCTTGGTTGTCCGACCTATGCGCCGGACATCGCAGATGCAATCCTCGCGATAGCGCGCAAGTTGGGTGCTACCGGATGGCAAAAACGCTTCGCCGGAGTTACTCATGTCGCAGGTCCCGACGCGGTCACATGGTGTACTTTCGCGCAAAAGATTGTCAGCGTAGCAAAGCAAAATGGCGGCCCCGATATGGCAGTTGACCCAATTTCCACGGCAGACTATCCGACGGCAGCGAAACGGCCAATGAACTCGCGGCTATGTTGCGACAGGTTGGCGACCATCTTTAATGTGCGCCTCCCACCCTTGGATAGTTCCCTCGAACGATGTGTCAAGCGTCTGCTTGGCGCGCAGCACTGAGAGTGGGGCACATCTTGAAGGGCATTGTGCTAGCGGGCGGAAGTGGCACTCGCCTCCATCCTTTAACGGCGGTGACCTCGAAACAATTGCTGCCGGTTTATGATAAGCCGATGATTTACTATCCGCTCACCACCCTGATGTTAGCGGGCATTCGAGATATTCTGATTATCTCAACGCCCCAGGACCTACCGCTTTTCAACAAACTTCTAGGAGACGGGCGGCAGTGGGGGATCTCTTTATCCTATGCTGTCCAGCCCCGTCCCGAAGGACTAGCGCAAGCGTTCGTCATCGGTGCCGATTTTGTGCGTGGCGGCCCGTCCGCTCTAATTCTGGGTGACAACATCTTCTTCGGCCACGGTTTACCGGATCTGCTGTCGAGTGCAGCAGCACGTACCGTAGGCGCTACTGTGTTCGCCTACCACGTTTCAGACCCTGAACGGTATGGAGTCGTTGGTTTTGACGAAACCGGCAGAGCAACTTCGATCGAGGAAAAGCCAAAAGTACCGAAGTCCGAATTTGCAGTCACCGGGCTTTATTTCTACGATGAAAAGGTAGTCGACATCGCGGCGAGCATCCGTCCGTCAGCCCGGGGCGAACTGGAAATCACCGACGTGAATCAGGCCTACTTAGATCGGGGCCTGCTGACCGTTGAGCAAATGGGACGAGGCTTTGCTTGGCTCGACACCGGCACGCCTGACAGTCTCCTTGCTGCGGCGGATTTTGTGGCAACGCTCGAAAAGAGACAAGGTTTTCGTATTGCCTGCCCGGAGGAGATCGCATTCAATCAGCGATTCATTGATCGCAGCCAATTGCAGAAATTAGGAATGGCCTTGGGTAACAGCGAATATGCGAAATATGTCCAGGCGCTCGCGAACACTCCTTGATCAGCGCGCCTCGCATCGAATCAGAATAACCTGGGCTGGTTACCTCACATAATTTATCAGGCGGCCCGAAAAAGCTGACTGACGTCAAGAGCTGTGCGTCAGATTTAAGTCCCCTATAGCCGATTTCATAGCGAGTGTTCGTGATACCGGCAGGAATTAATCTATTGTAAACTTTGAGAGAGCATTTTCTACTCATTAAAGGTCCGTTTTGGAGACCATTCCGCGAACCGGGACTGACCGACAAATGTTCGACCTCCTTTTGCGAGCTCGCGCGAACCATCTTTTCAAGGCGCGCTCGGCTAACCGAGACGCGGAAGCAGATTTTTCGCGCACGGCGTCAGTGTTTCTATCGATTGAAAATGCCCTAAAGATCGCCGAGGCGGAGCATTCCGGTCTCGATACGCGAATGCAAGACGTCTTGGCGCGCGGCGCGATCTCGCTTGGCAATGCCACCGATGAATATCTCACTCGCGAACCGGCCGACACCATTGTTCAGAATCGGTTCGATCGAGAAATCCAGATCGGACAGCTTCGGCTGGAACAACTTTCGCTTCAAATCGATGCGTTCAAGTTCTTGAGAGCTGCTTTGATGAGTCGGTTTCCCGACTTCTTTAAGACGGAAATATTGGCGACAAACAACGCACGCCACTCTGGTACAAGGTTGGATAGTTATTGATGCGGGTCCCAGACGTCTTTGGTGCCTCGTTCGGCAGTTTGTTATCGCAGCTGTGTATGACGACGTTTTAGTCGTTTGGGCGAAAGATCCCGGGCTACCTACGAACCGGTGCGGTGGATCTTGTCATTAGTGAACGCTTGTCAGTTCATCGCACCGCTCACGCAAAAGCCGTCGCTGATGCCCAGCGATGGCTCGCAGGCGAAAACATGATAACGCCCGTAAAGTGCCAACCAAGGAGCGCCCAAAAGCTAATCCTGGTCCGCTCAAGCGGCTCTTTGGCCGCAGGAGTCGGGCGTCTTGCATTTCAAGGGTACTCATGCCTGCTCACGGCACAAATGCAAAGGCCGACCGGCTCCGGAATAGTCGACCGAGCTTGGTAGACCGGAAGTGACACCGAGGTCGTCGAACCGATGTGGATGACTCGCGACGACTGATCATTGAGGACGCGATCGCTGAATACTCCGCTCGACACAATCTCATAATCGTACGTCCCGTAGCCGTGGCCGTGTTTCTCGAAATAAAGCTTTGCTCCGGCAGCATCGACATATGGCATAGCTCTTTTTTTCTCTTTCCCCAAAAGGACGCGTCCATCCGCTGGCCTCAAGCGTCGGCGATTGGACCAATGAAACCGGCCGGACTGCCGGAAAATCCCCTTTAATTGGAAGACCAAAGACCGGGTTCTATTATGCAACTTTCCCGGAAATTCCGAAGTTCTCCGACGGCAAGCTGAAGCTCTCGATCAATCCCGAAACGATCGGTCCAGGCGAACATGCGGATGACTTTTTCTTCGGAACCGATCTGTTGGCAAGCTCGGCCACATTGCTATTGGTGGATGGAAATGGCCGCTTTTCCACGACCACTTTCGACACTGTTGCCGCTGTCCCCGAGCCGTCGACTTGGGGCATGATGATCCTGGGCTTTGCTGGCATCGGCTTCATGACGTATCGCCGGCGCTCGAGCGCCGCGGTCGCGGCCTGACCGAAATCAAATCGCGAATACAGAGACCGCCTTCCGGCGGTCTTTTTGTTTGGCTCGTCACTCCTCTCCCAGCTGGCGGAATATCGACGAATGAGAGGTGTTTGAGAAGAGTGCAAAGCACGGATATCGAAGTGTTTGCGTCTTAGGAACGCGGGCAATATCTCATGCACAATCGCTTGAGCCTAACCGTGTTATCAATCGTGGTCGTTGTCGCGACGGTCGGTTGGCTCTGGCTCTTGTTCGAGGTAGCGGCACGTCTACTCGGATTTTGACCGCGCCTCACCTCGCCCAAAGTCAGTCCACTATCTTTCGCGCGGGAGTCCTTGACTCAATCGTCGCGTGAGCGCCGGGTGGGCTTTCATTCAGTGGGGGCTGAAGATGCGAGATAACGGAACTCGGCATCGCGCGGCGATCGCGTCGCGACCCCTCTCGGCAATTGCTGGGAGTTTCTCGCCTGCACGCTTGCCTGCAATCTTTGCGGCGCCATCGTCGTGCCGATCGGAACGCGCCAGCGTCAAGCCGACATGGAATTTCTGCTAAACGACTGCGGTGCCAAGGTTCTCATTTTCGAGGCTGAAGTCGCAGTCTGACAGGCGCTCAGCGCAGAAATCGCGGATTGAGGTATCAGATTCAGTTGCGATCAGTTACGACCCGGTGCCTCGTAACGCCAACGGAAAAATCCAAAAGGCGTTGCTGCCGCAACCCCCAAGGTCGATTGAGAGTGATCACTTCGAATAGGAACCCCTTGGATCGCCGCCGGCCGATACCCGCAAAATAGGTGAATTGCATAACCGCTCAATATTGCGAACGGCGCTATGGTAGAAGCGAGCCGACTGACAGCGCCCGTCCGCCCACATCGGCAGCCGCAAACTGATAGGCTTTTGTCAGTTGCTTATCAGTCGCAGACTGAGGCTGGTATTCCGCCGAAGTGCGGAATACCAGGCTGTTGAACTCTAGTCGCGGACAGAGCGGCGCTTCTTCTCCTTCTCAGTCCTGTTCCGCCGACCCATCTCAAACTTCCGTCGGGTGTCCGGCGCTTTATCGACGCGTATCGCGAAGTCCGACTCGGCGACCTCCATGCGCTGGAGAGCGTCACTTACTTCACTTAGTAGAATTAAGGTCTCGTGGATCGAGCACTTGAGTTCGCCTTCGATGTGACGCAACTCGCTAACGGCGGCTCTATTATGGATGTCCACCCGGACCAGCGGGGTGTCATGTCGGGCATGCTCAACCTGTCACGCAATCTCGGGCTCATCACCGGTGCACCCGTGATGGGCGCCGTGTTCACGCTCGCATCGGCGACCAGCGACATCACGACGGCGCGTCCCGAGGCGGTTGCCGCCGGGATGCGGATCACGTCCGCGGTCGCGGCCATGCCGATCGTCGTCGCGCTCGCCATCGCGGTTGGAAGCTATGCTCTCGCAACATGCCCGGCGCGCCCTGGAGACGAGCATGAGGTGCAACCCGTCTGTTGCTAAGGACGAAGCGGACGGCGGAGTGGCGA
>Ga0137403_10006591_pt1 | contig 13255 bp, 16 predicted proteins | sample CZOMad2_1_16fung_FD_122057 | JGI IMG/M metagenome (GOLD analysis project Ga0137403, IMG submission 122057) | Vadose zone soil fungal communities from Angelo Coast Range Reserve, California, USA - CZOMad2_1_16fungal (Hybrid Assembly) | ecosystem: Environmental > Terrestrial > Soil > Vadose zone... | reverse complement strand
CATGTGGCCGCTCGATTGCACTACAAGGTCGGAGTCCCGAACCGCAACTTGCCGGCGGCCGGCGCGCTTTTCGCTGGCAGCGGCGGTATAGCGATCGAAGTAGCGGCCCAAAGTCTGCCGCAAGTCCGGCATCAAGGGTCCCTGCCAGGCAACGGCGAACACCATACCGGCCTGGGAGACGTATTCGCGGACGGTCGTTCCCGAAGGAGCCTGGATTTGATGCACGGTGTAGTTGGTGGCTGGCACCGTGCGGATGGAGGCTTTCATGGACGCCCTGTCGGCTTCGGTGGAGACCGACACTTCGCCCAATGTTGCGGCGGCGGTGAGCGGGAGTGCGAACAACAACAGCACCCCGAGCCGCCAAAACAGCGGCGCGGCTAAGCGCGTCTTAGCGAAAAATGGGCTCGGCTTCGGACAAAGAACCGGTTGCATGATTCTTCGACAACTGCAACCACCGTTTCGTGCGACAAAGCGCTCTTTTTTCGGTGCGGCCTACCTTACGGTGTAGCCGCGCCCTTCCAGGCAGGCGCTCAGTGCGCGTCCGTAGTTCACATACCCCGTTTCCGGGTTGCGATGCGTGCGTAGCTCCGGATCGTAGCCGGATTCGCTGGTCGCCCAGCGGTTGCATTCGTAACGGTCGTTCGCCGCCTGCTGCTGGCTCTGGCCTTTGCTGGGATAGACGAACCACTGGTCGGCTGGCGCCTGGCCCGATTCGCGACTCGGCGCCGGATTGGCATTCACGGAGGGTTGGGCATTGACCGGCCCCAACTCGATGACGCCGCTGTTCGGTGTCTGGGTTACGACGGTTCTTGGCTGGGCCACGGCGACGGCATAGTTCGGCTGGCTCTGTACATAGACCGGCTGACTTTGCACATAAACCGGCGGATTTACGTAAACCGTGGGACCGGGCGCATAGTAGGGGCTGTAGTAGTACGGCCCCGGATCCCGCGCATAAGAATAATAAAAAGGAAAAGTCAGCGCGGCGCCGAGGGCGGCACCGAAAAAGAAAGCGCTTCCGCTATGGTATCCGCCATGGTTATAGCCGCCATGGTAGTAGCCGCGAGCCTGCGCCCCGGCACTTGTCGCCACCAGGCCCATCAGTGCGACAGCAATCAGTATCTTTTTCACGACGATCCTCCTGCCTTTCACGACACCAAAAGTTTAACGCACGCCGGGCGCGTTGGTGCACAGATTTCCCTGTTACAAAGCGGTTTTCCAGGTCAAACGTTAGAGCTGAATCGGCCTGCTTGGTTGCATTTTTTGCCGCTTGCGGAGACCGGATTCTGGCCGTTCCCGCGATAATGCCGCCATGTGTGGCCGCTATTTCAGTTCCGAGGAAGCCGAGATCGAGCGCTTTTGGCACATCGGCCGGCATAACAACAACCCCTTCGCCCGTCGTTTCAACGTTACTCCGACTTCGATCATCCCGATCCTGCGCCTGGACCGTTCCACGGGCGAGATCGAACTCGTCAATGCGCGCTGGGGTTTGATCCCGGCCTGGTGGAAGGAGGCGAAGCCGCCGCGCACGTCCCATAACGCCCGTTCCGAAGAGGCTGCGACCAAGCCGATGTGGAAGGGCCCGCTCGCGAAATCCCGCTGCCTGATTTCCGCCCGTGGCTGGTATGAATGGAAGCAGATCGAGCGCACCGATCCGGCCACGGGGGAAATCATCAAGGCGAAGCAGCCGCATTTTCTCCACCTGCCCGACAATCAGCTCTTCGCCTTTGCCGGCGTCATGGCGATGTGGAAGCCGGCGAACGATGACGAATGGCAAACGAGTTGCGCGATTCTCACGCGCGACGCGGTCGGTCCGGCGGCCGAGGTGCACGATCGCATGCCGGTGGTCTTGCCGAAAGATGCAGAAAGCGCCTGGCTGGATTTGAAGATCTCCGATCCGGCAGGCAATGACCGCTGCGCTGAAGGCAGGCGTGACCGAAGTCGAGCATCATCCGGTGAGCAGCCGGGTGAATGCCGCTGGCAATGACGACGAGGACATTACGCGAAAGGTGAACGAATAGGGCCGGAAGGGGGTCAAGAGTCAGAGGGTGCGGAGGTCCTTGGTACCCGAATCCCGACCGGGCCCGAGCAATGCCATTGAAATCACCGCCGGCGCAACACGGATCCCAGGTGCTGACGATCAACTGCGGTTCGTCGAGCATCAAGTTCGCGTTGTACCGGCGCGGCCGTCCGCCAAAGCGGGGCCTGTACGGCAAGATCGACCGCATCGGCCTGCCCGGAACTTCGCTTGCCTTCCAATCCGGCTGGCAACCAGCGCGAAAGCCAGACCATCGCGAGCGCGGACCATGCGATGGCATCCCGGTTCCTCTATGACTGGCTGGCGCAGCGAACCGGTTTCGAGTCGATCAGCGCGATCGGGCATCGCATCGTCAACGGCGGTGCGCGCTACTACGAGCCGCAAGCCATCACCGAAGCGCTGCTCGACGAATTGCGCCGCATCAGCGCTTACGCTCCGGAACATCTGCCTGCCGAGATCGCGATGATCGACTTGTTCGGCGCGCGCGCGCCGGGCCTGCCGCAGCTGGCGTGTTTCGACACGGCATTTCATCGCGGCATGCCGCGCGTTGCCAGGATTCTTCCCATTCCGCGGCGCTACCAGGCGCAGGGCGTCGAGCGCTATGGCTTTCACGGTTTGTCCTACGCCTATCTCGTGACGGAACTCGCGCGCGTGGCCGGCGCCGAGGCGGCACTCGGCAAAGTGGTGCTGGCCCATCTCGGCAACGGCGCGAGCCTCGCCGCGGTTCGCGACGGCAAGGGTATCGATACCAGCATGGGGTTCACGCCGGCTGCAGGCGTGCCCATGAGCACGCGTTCCGGCGATCTGGATCCCGGACTGGTAGCGTATTTCGCGCAAACCGAAAACATGAGCGCTCGGCAGTTCCACAAAATGATCAATCACGAATCCGGACTGCTCGGCGTTTCCGAAACGAGTTCGGATCTGCGCGACCTGCTGGAGAAAGAGGACACCGACATCCGCGCCGCCGAAGCGGTGGCGATGTTTTGTTACCAGGTCAAGAAATGCATCGGCGCCTTCGCCGCCGCGCTCGGCGGGCTCGATACGCTCGTGTTCACCGGCGGCATCGGCGAGAACGCCGCCGAAATCCGTTCGCGCATCTGCGAGGGCCTGGATTTCCTCGGCATCCAGTTCGATGAAATGCTCAACACGGCCGGCGGGCCGGTCATCTCCGCCGACGTGAGCCGTGCAACGGTAGGCATCATGCATACCGACGAAGACGCTGTCATCGCCAGGGCGGTCTTCGGGATCCTCGATACAACTCCAACCTTGCAATCCACCCTACGCCCATGACACAGCCACTGACGCCGCAGCTTCTGCAAAAGATGAATGCCTGGTGGCGGGCCGCCAATTATCTTTCCGTCGGGCAGATCTACCTGATGGACAATCCGCTGCTCAGGCAGCCGCTGAAACTGGAACATGTGAAGCCGCGGCTGCTCGGCCACTGGGGCACCAGCCCCGGACTGAATTTCATCTATGTCCACCTGAATCGCATCATCAAGGAGCATGACCTCGACGTGATCTACGTGACCGGCCCCGGCCATGGTGGTCCGGCCCTGGTGGCCAACACTTATCTGGAAGGCACCTACAGCGAGTTCTACCCGAAGATTTCGCAAGACGAAGCCGGACTGAAGCGCCTGTTCACCCAGTTCTCGTTTCCCGGCGGCATTCCCAGCCACGTCGCGGCAGAGACGCCGGGTTCGATCAACGAAGGCGGCGAACTCGGCTATTGCCTCACGCATGCCTATGGTGCCGCCTTCGACAATCCCGAACTGCTGGTCGCCTGCGTCGTGGGAGACGGCGAAGCGGAGACCGGCGCGCTCGCCGCAAGCTGGCACTCCAACAAGTTTCTGAATCCCGTGCGCGATGGCGCGGTATTGCCGATCCTGCATCTGAACGGCTACAAGATTGCCAGCGCTTCACTGCTGTCCCGGATCAGCCGGCAGGAACTGGAGCAGCTTTTTCGCGGCTACGGTTACGAACCTTGTTTCGTGGAGGGCGACGACCCGGAAATAGTCCATCAGTCGATGGCCGAAACGCTGGACCGCGTTGTCGGGGAGATCCGGCAAATCCAGACCGTAGCGCGCAGCCGCGGATTCACCCGGCGCCCGGCCTGGCCGATGATCGTCTTGCGCACGCCCAAGGGCTGGACCGGACCGAAGGAAGTGGATGGCCTGAAGACCGAAGGCACCTGGCGTTCGCACCAGGTCCCGCTCGCCAACCTACAGAAAGAGCCGAAGCACCTGCTGATTCTGGAGCAGTGGCTGAAGAGCTATCGTCCGCAGGAATTGTTCGACGATGCCGGCCAGCTCATCGCCGACATAGCCGAGCTCTCGCCGAAGGGCGAGCGGCGCATGGGCGCGAATCCGCACAGCAACGGCGGCCTGCTGCTGCGCGATCTCGAGCTGCCCGATTTCCGCGCCTATGCAATCGAACTTTCCGCGCCGGGCGCCGTGATGGCGGAAGCCACCCGGCAGACCGGCCTGTTCTTGCGCGACGTGCTCAAGGCCAATGCGGCAAGCGCCAACTTCCGCGTGTTCGGTCCGGACGAGACGGCATCGAATCGCCTGGCGGCGGTGTTCGAAGCCAGCGACCGGGCTTTCACCGGCGAAATCCTCGACAGCGACGAGCATCTTTCACCCGACGGGCGCGTCATGGAGGTATTGAGCGAACATCTGTGCCAGGGCTGGCTCGAGGGTTACCTGCTGACGGGGCGGCACGGATTCTTTTCCTGCTACGAGGCTTTCATCCACGTCGTCGATTCCATGTTCAACCAGCACGCCAAGTGGCTCAAGGTCTCGCGCGAAATCCCGTGGCGGCGGCCGATCGCCTCGCTGACCTACCTGCTGACTTCGCATGTCTGGCGCCAGGACCACAACGGCTTCAGCCACCAGGACCCCGGCTTCATCGATCATGTGGCCAACAAGAAGTCGGACGTCATCCGCATCTACCTGCCGCCGGATGCCAATACGCTGCTGTCGGTCGCCGACCATTGCCTGCGCAGCCGCAACTACGTGAACGTCATCGTCGCCGGCAAGCAACCGGCCTGGCAGTGGCTGGACATGGACGCCGCGACCAGGCACTGCACCGCGGGACTGGGTGTATGGCAATGGGCCAGCAGCGACGAAAGCGCAGAACCCGATGTGGTGATGGCTTGCGCCGGCGACGTTCCGACGCTGGAGACGCTGGCTGCGGTGGGAATGTTGCGGGATCACCTCCCGGACCTCAAGATTCGCGTGATCAACGTGATCGACCTGATGACGCTGCAACCGCACAGCGAACATCCCCATGGCCTGAACGATGCGGATTTCGACGCATTGTTCACGACGGACAAGCCGGTCGTGTTTGCCTATCACGGCTATCCGGCGCTGATCCACAGGCTGACCTATCGCCGCACCAATCACGACAACCTGCATGTCCGCAGCTATAAGGAAGAGGGCACCACCACCACGCCGTTCGACATGACGGTGATCAACGATATCGATCGTTTCCATCTGGTGATGGATGTCATCGATCGCGTTCCCGGCCTGGGCGCCCGCGCCGCGCAGGTAACGGGACTGATGCGCGACAAGCTTGCCGAGCACCGGGCCTACATCTGCCGCCACGGCGACGACATGCCCGAGATCCGCGACTGGAAGTGGAGAGGCCAGAAACCGCAGGGAGCTCGCCGTTGATCACGCAGCCGAAAGCGCGTACTAGCCTGTTGCGACGACTGGCCGGCAGGTGCATGATTTGGTCACACATCTCACGACTGCCATGAAGAAGACCCTCTATCAGATTCTCGGCGTCGATCCCAAGGCCTCCGCGCAGGACATAGAGGCGGCGTACACTGCGCGCATCGACGAACTGAAGTTCGCGACGCTGCAGGATCCCAACAAGCTGAGGGTGCTGCAGCAGTCGAAGGAGATTCTTTCCGATCCCGTCCAGCGTGCCACCTACGACGCATCCATATCCGTAAGCGAAGCGCCTGCAGTTTCAGCGGTGAAGGAAGAACCGGAACCTTCGTTTCTCCGGCAATGGGGAAAGTGGATCGCGGCAGTCGTCGTTCTGATCGGCCTGTTCGTTTTGTGGCCCAGGCGGGCGGCAACTCCGCCGCCACAGCCCGCGAAACAAATTACATCCAGGCCCGTCGAGCCCGCTCCCCAGCCCGCTCGGCCTGCGGCGCCGAGCACCGCACCGCCCGTAACCTCCGCGGAGCCGCCGGCCGCCTTGCCTGACAGTCCGGTTCTGGGCCAGTGGTCCTGCACCGATGCGATTTCCGGACGGACCAGCAAATACAATTTCCAGCAGGACGGTATTCTCAGGGTTGCTGCGAGCGACGGCCAGATAGCCGACTACAAATACGAACTTTCCGGAAAAATCCTGACGCTTACCGACGCTAACCAGGCCAGCACGCTTGCTGTCGAGGAGTTGACGACCAGGAAGATGATCCTGAATTCCGGTGCCGAGGGTCGGCGGGTCGTCTGTACGCGCTGAAGGGGCGAGGAACGAGGGGTGAAGGAAGTGCCCAGGACGTAGGTTCGAAGATTTTATTTTCCCCTCACCCCTCGCTCCTAGCGAAGCGGCATTACATCGGCCGTCCGGCCGCCTGAATCTTGCCCTTCAGCGCCATCACCATGTCGTCGACGGCGATCAGGAAATCCTCGTGGCCCTTGCCCGTCTGTTCCAGCATCCACTCGTGCGGAATGGTGGCTTCCATCGAAAGGGTCTGGAAGCGGTTGTAGGCAATGCGCAACTGGTGCGTGTCGCGGGTCGCGAAAATGGGCAATCCCGCGTCGATCTCGACGATGTAGCGCAGCGGGTCGAGTTGACGGCGCTGGATCACCGTCCTGATGCTGGCCAGGGCCAGTGACAGCGCCGTCTGATATCCAACCGAATCGTAGGTGGCTGCCATGGGCACTGCCGCCGCTTCGTTCAGGCGCGCCTCACCAGGCGGACGGCGGGAATGATCGGGTCGCGTTTGATCGGCTCGGGAGGCAGTTGTTTCATTCTCTCGAGGGCTTTGGCGAACAGGTCGCGCACTTCGCCGCCGATGGTGGCTGCGATGGAGCGGCGCTCGTTGCCCTTCTTGCTGTCGCAGAAGGTTTTCACGAGCACATAGGATTCCATGACTTCGCGGTCATTGCTGGTGGAAAGCGTACTGATCTCAGCGGGGAACACGGTCTGGCTGGTGCCGGGCTCCATGAGCGTGGTGAGGGTGCTGGTCAGCGTACTGCGCACTTCGGTGCGAGTCCTGAATTGCTGGAAATGCACGGCCCATTTTTCATCGCTCATTGGCTTACCTCGACAGATTGAAAAGAATTGCGGCGGGCGGATCGCTGCGACTCGCCCGGAGGGAGATCGTCTGGCATGCCTACCGGCTTCTGCTGCGGGGCATCGGCCCCTTGTGCGGCCCGCCTGGGACGAGCACGCCTTGCCGGTAGTAGGTTCCTTGCGCGAACCCGGTTTTGTGTTCCGGCTTGTCGGATTTCGCCGTCGATGCCGCATTCTTGTCGGCGGCGGCTGCGGGATTGTCGAGAGTTTCCCCGGGTTGGCGGGGTGCAGGGGACTGATCGGACTTTGCTTTCCGGCCGGCGCTCATACGAATCTCCGTAACGCCCATACGGGGCGGTGTGTCGCGCCGGGGGCCGGACGCGACGCGCGGCACGTCTAGTATGGACCTCATTTGCCGGGGCGGGAGCTTATATTTAGGGGCGAGAGGCGAGGGGGGGAAGGGTGAGTCAAAGACTTTAAGGTTTGATTTCCTCGCCCCTCATCCTTAATCCTTGGCAGCGCGCAGCACGCGAATCCGTTCGTTGCCTGCTGTGCGAATTGCGTGCTGATTGCCGCCTTTCATGTGGTCATGTCTGTTGTCGTTGCCGACGTGACGATGAGGGTTGGGCAGGCAGTGTTTGCCGCACCTCACCGGGATGCCAATGACCGGATAGGCGGGATAGGCCGCTTCGGCAGTGGCAGCCTGCGCGGCCTCCGCGCTGCGCAACTCTGCTTCATAGCGGGCTTCGTCGAGCCAGCGGTCTTCGATTTCGCGCTTGTGCCGTTCCGCGGTGACGGCAGCCAGTTGCTCCTTTTCGGCGCGCACGCGTTCTCGGGCTTCCGCGGCTTCGCGTTCGCGGCGGTACTCGCAATCATCGGTGGCGCAGGCTTGCGGGAGCGACGTGACGCCGACGGCGTGCATGCCGGCAGGACAGGATGAATCGGTGTACAGCGTGTTTCCGTTCGCGCCGCTGCAGCGAATGATGTCGGCGTTCGCGGTGGAGTACGACAGCGAGCCGGCCGCAGCCAGCAGGAAAAATGCAATGAGTCGCGCGCGCATGGTGGCGTTCTCCTCGTTCGATATCGGGCGGCATGCCGCCATTGATTAAAATCATCCCGCAACAGGGTGTGTCCCGCAATATGTAGTTTCGCGTTTTCGTGCCGTGGTGACATTTCGTTACCGCGCGGCGCGGGTGATATGGAAGCTTTGTGCGCCGCAGATCAAACGCCGCCGAAACATTCGAGCGCGAAATCGATGAAGCTCCGCAGCCTGAGCCACAGCCGGCGATCCGGCAGATAAATGATTAAATCTTCGAGTCGTAAAAAACAAGCCGCTCAGGCGGCTTGTTTTTTTGCTCGTCATCGCCTGACCGGCTCAGGGCTTCAGCTGGCCGCGGATTTCACCTGCCTTGTTGGCATCGCTGTGAACGTTGACATAGAGGTTGCCCGCCTTGAATGCCTTGTATTGATCGTCGCTGAGCTTGGCGCCCGCCGGGACGGCCCATTCGTTATCGCCTTTCTTGGCCAGCGGAATCGCGACGCCGCCGTTCTGGCCGGCCGGCGCTTCGTGGATGTGTGCCATCGTGCCTTTGACGCCGGTGGTCGTGACGCTGCCGCTGACGGTCTTGTCGTCATTGATCGTGATGGTGCCGCTGCCCGACGCGGATGTCTGCACCGCGGGGACTTCCTGATCGCCACTGAGCTTGACCTGCACCGGGCCCGCCAGTGCACTGCCTGCGGCAAAGGTCATGACAGCCAGCGCGAGTGCCGATCTCCGAATTTTCTTGCTCATGTGTTCCTCCTGTAGTTGATCGAACTGTCGGGCATTACCGACAGTTGAATCCCTCAGACAGCGATGCGTTATACCGAGTTCCGGCAAACCTGCTGCAGGATCGCGGCGCGCAGTCTAGAATCTGTCATATTCCAGCACAGGAACGAGCATGGCAATCGAGGTCAGCAAACAGCGGGCATCCTGCGGCGCGCTGGTCAGGGGCCTGGACCTGACCAGAGATCTCTCCGCCGGACTGGTCGCGGAAATTCGCGCAGTCTGGCTTGAACATCAGGTCGTCGCGTTTCCGGACCAGCCGATGGATGTTACGGACATCGAGCGCTTCGCGACGTACATGGGCCCGAACGGCGAAGATCCCTACATCGAGGCCATCGCCGGGCATCCGCGTGTGGTGCAGGTCAGGCGCGAGCCCGACGAGAAGGCGCCGATCTTCGCCGAGACCTGGCACTCCGACTGGAGCTTCCTGAAGCGGCCGCCCGCGGCGACGGTGCTCTATGGCAATATCATTCCGCCAACGGGCGGCGACACGATGTTCGCCGACCAGTACGCCGCATGGGATGGACTGCCGGGTTCGATGAAAGCGCTGCTGAAAGACAGGAAGGCGATTCATTCGGCGCGCAAGGGCTATGCAAAGGATGGCATGTACGGTGAAAAGGACAAGGGCCGGTCCATGGCGATCAAATACGGCGATTCGGCGTTGAAGACCCAGCTTCATCCGCTCGCGCGGCCACATACCGAGACCGGGCGCCTCGCGCTTTATGTCAGCCCGGGTTACACCATCGGCATCGACGGTTTTCCCGACAATGAAGCCATCCCCATTCTCAAGGAGCTCTATGCCCACCAGGCAAGGCCGGAATATGTCTACCGGCACAAGTGGTCACAGAGCATGTTGCTCATGTGGGACAACCGTTGCGTGATCCACGCGGCCACGGGCGGCTACGAAGGCCATCGCCGGCTGCTGCACAGGATCACGGTAGCGGACGGGACGTTGCAGTAAGGGCAGGACTCAGGACTCAGGACGTAGGACTCAAGACTCAGTAACGGCAACGACAATAGTGAGAAGTCAGGGGTAGCGGCGTCCAGTTCGTTAACTTAGTCCTGAGTCCTACGTCCCGAGTCCTGCTTCATTTCCGGGAACGTCGGGCGATACCGGTGGTCGTAAGCCCAGTGACGACTTTTCCGACTCTTGCGACAAGGCCATGAAATCCATTTACTTCGGTGCATTCACCCTGAGCTTGCTTGCGTCTACGGGGGTTTTTGCCGCCAATCCCTGGGAACCGGGCGGCTCGCTGGACGCCTGCATTGAAGCGATGCTCAAGGAGCGTCCGGGCATCGTGACCGCGTGGCAGCAAAGCGGCGGCGGCGACGCACCGCCCTATGTGATCAGCATCCTGAATGCGGAGGGCTCCAATGCCGAAGCATTCTGCGACGCCGCCAAACCGGCAAATTTCCAATTCACCAGCAAGGTCGGACTGTTTCGCTATTCGATGTACGAGCGCGCGGTCTTCCCGGAAGCGAAGGCCCGCGCTGTGGCGCCCGAGGTCTTCGCAGGCCCGGTCAGACTGACGTCGATGAAGTTGTCGGTCGGCATCAGCGGCAAGCCCAACTACGAGTACCAGATGTTTCTTCCCAGCAACCACAAGGCCACCGTCGAGATCGATGCCGTCACCGGCAGATTGAACAAGGGCCAGCTGAATTGAGAAACGCCGTCCGCATGCATTCACGCCCCGACACGCAGTCCGTTCACCAAGGAGTAAATCGCATGAGAAAATGGATCCATCTCGCGCCGCCTATGCTCGCGGCCTGCATCATGCTGGGCAACTTCGCCGCGGCCCACGCCGCCGATAAACTCGAGAACATTCCGCTCGAGTGGAAGCCGACTGCGCCGATGTCCGAGCGGGCGCCGGTGGATGTGAAAGGTTTCGAGGGCGTCAAGCTGCAGATCGAACCTTTCACCGACAAGCGCGAAGATCCCGCCCTGATCGGCCGCAACATGAACAAGGTGCCGTTGCGCATTGTCACCACGAAAGACGATGTGCCGCGTTTCGTGACCTATCAGGTGAAATCGCTCATGTCCGGGCTCGGCCTCGATGTGGTCGAAAGCGACGGGACGGTGCTCTTGAAGGGCGAGGTCAAGAAATTCTTCGCCGAGGAAGCCAATCGTTACAACGCCACGGTGGAACTGCGCGTCACCGTGACGGACCCTGCAGGCAAGATCCTATGGGTGGTCGAGACGACCGGAACGTCCAGCCGCTTCGGAATCGGATACAAGGCTGCCAACTATTACGAGGTTCTCAGCGATGCATTGATCGGCGCCGTGCACGAAGTCGTGCGCAACCCCAACTTCAAGAAGGTCGTGACCGGAAAGTAGGGGTCCCGGGCCGGCGCGAGGCGGTATCGGGGACCTTCAGGACAGGAGCATCCCCGTCCGGTACCAGAGCCCCAGGAGAAATGAAAAATAACCTTTGACCTTGCGCCCCCGACCACGTATAACGACGGTGCAGAATTCTCAAGCGTTGAGTTTGCTGGTCCGCAGTAGCCCCGTACAACGGTACTCCTCAGATCTCCTTAATTTCTACTCTTGATGTTCTCGCTTTCGGGCGAAATGCCCATTCACTACAGTTAAGGAAGATTTAAAATGGCTACAGGCACAGTCAAGTGGTTCAACGACGCAAAAGGTTTCGGTTTCATCACCCCGGATGACGGCGGCAAGGATTTGTTTGCCCACTTCTCCGCGATCCAGGGCAACGGCTTCAAGTCGCTGCAGGAAAACCAGAAGGTGACGTTCGACAAGACCACTGGCCCCAAGGGCGATCAGGCATCCAACATTCAACCTGCGTAAGCAGGGGGAACCAGGGCCCAGGGCTGAGGAATCAGCGCTGAGCGAAAAAAGCCCGGGAAACCGGGCTTTTTTTCTTTTCGTCTTTTCTTTTCGTCTTTTCTTTTCGTCGTCGCGCTGTCGTCGTGTACTTACCCCGCGCTTTCCACTTGCCACCCGGGCAGGCTGGCGGCCTTCATGTCGAACTCCTGATTCTTCGGCATCGACGGGGCCTTGAGTTCGACGTCCACCCGCTGAAACGTGTCGGCCAGCTTGAAGCTGATCCTGGCGAGATTCTCGGGGTTGGATTTGATCTGCGCCGCACTTTCGGTGACAACGACATTGCGGCAGACCAGTTCGATATAGATTTTGGCGGCCAGGTCGCGTACAGGATCCACGGGCCGTAGAGCAGCTGGGGCTGACATAAAACTTCCGATTCGCAGAGGAGTGAAGTCTCATGGTACGCCTAACGGTTGGTAACAGGTTGAAATGAGCGGAACGGTCCGTGCGTTCAGGAAGACCAGCAACCGCGGAGGACGAAAAAACGGCCGGACGTTTCTGCCCGGCCGTTCCTGCATCGACTTACTGCAGCTCACGCCAGCGGATGATGGCCCATCCGTTGATGGAATTTCGCTTTCCAGTACAGATCGAAGATCGTCTTCTGGTCGGTTGTCAGGACGTCTTCGAAGGCCCGCGTATCCTGCGCGATCTTCTGCAGTCTATCCGCTCGCTCGCGCATGGCCTGCGACATCCTGTCGAGCTTGGTTGACGTGTCGGCTTCGACGCGCGCCTCACCCTTGTGCGAACGCAACTGCTGCATCTGCGCCGTTCTATCCTGTGCGCGGGAAATCGCGCTGTCGGCGTAGGTCTGCCATGCGACTTTCTGTTCGTCCTTCAGGTTGAGCTTGCCTGCGAGGTTATCCAGATTGCGTTGCGTGCGTGCGACCGGGTCGATGTGCCGGTGCTGCGCGTGCTTGCCCGGAGGCGGGCTGTTCTGCGCTTCGTTCGCTGCCGCTGCAAAACCCGAAGCGGCGAGCAGGCTCATTGCGAGGATGCTGCTGCGCAGCGTGAACGTCTTGCTCATGGTGATCTCCTGTAGAGAGTGAGTGCCGCAACCGGAGTGCCGGGAGTGTCCGGCGCTTTGCGTTCCGGTTGCCGCTGATTCCTCAACGCGGAGTCTTTGCGCAGCGTTTACGGATGCTGTGTAACGTAATGCAACGCCGCGCGCGGGACGCGTGCGGCACAGAGGAAAGAGAAGAGAGGCGAGATAAAAGCGGGAAAGTCTTCTGGGCCTTGAAGTCCTTGCCTTTTCTTGCTTTCCTCTTTCCTCTGCTATTTAATTGCGCCTCCCGGAAAGCGATCC
>Ga0137403_10006589_pt1 | contig 13257 bp, 13 predicted proteins | sample CZOMad2_1_16fung_FD_122057 | JGI IMG/M metagenome (GOLD analysis project Ga0137403, IMG submission 122057) | Vadose zone soil fungal communities from Angelo Coast Range Reserve, California, USA - CZOMad2_1_16fungal (Hybrid Assembly) | ecosystem: Environmental > Terrestrial > Soil > Vadose zone... | reverse complement strand
GGGTTGCTCGGGGGAATGAGCAGTTTGTCGTGACCGTTGACGGCTGCACTGGACAAGTCATGCGATAAGCCAGAGGCGGCTATTTCGCATCGCCGAGTGGTCCATTTGGGGACTGATCTGGGGACCACAAGCTCCTAACACAGTTGTATGTTAATAAAATCAGATACTTATATAGTTTTGCTGGCGGAGCGAAAGGGATTCGAGCTGCCGGTACGTTCTGCTGCCAAGCGTATTCACGTCCGTTGACGGTTCAGCGAAAAGTCCAGGCCAGGCGCCGGTACGCCTCATGTAGATGTTGGCAGCCGGTTTCCCGCATTGATCAGCGCCACCGGGCGGTGCGTCGCCGCGTTCAGCGGGCAACCCTGGAAGGAGATCGAGAAGCGATTTCGCCTGCTGCGCTGGCACAATGCGCCGAGCTATGGCACCTGGCGCAAGGAAGTAGATCTGGCACGCCGGCAGGGTTTCAGCATCGATCGCGGCAACTACATCGACGGCGTCACGATCGTAGCGGTGCCGGTTCTGAATAGCCGGGGTACGATCTCGCATACGATCGCGGCCGTCGGCCTTGGCAGCCAACTCGATCGTACAAGTGCGCCGGCGCTTGCGCGGGATATGCGCACTGCCGCGCAAGAGGTCGCCGCGCAGTTGTTTCCGCAGTCCTAGCGCATGATCCGGAAAAGTGAGCACCGGTTTTCCGAAAAGATCATGCTCAAACAAAAAGATAGAGCGGGATGACGATTCGAAGAAAGGTCATCCCGCTCTAGGCCAGTCAACGGCGATCAGCCTTCCCGTCCCCGAGAGCGTGACGAAGGCAATCCGCATCCCAGGTTTGCAATTGATCGAACGCCGCTCGACGGCGTGGATTTGATTGAATCAGGACCGACCGCCCTCGGCTCAAGATTGTGCGCGAAAGATGCCGATGCAACTGCAATCGATGCTCACTTGCCCAACTGCGGCAATTGCGCGACCGAGGCCGTGCCCGCCGAAACAGGCTGGCCACTGCTGTCGCTAGTTCGAACGCTCTTCCGAAGGCATCTTCAGTGTCGCTTTCGACCTCCGTCTTCCAAGAAGAACATGGAGAGGCAGCCACGCGGGCAGGCAAAACCCGGCGACAATATGTATCCAGCTCATCCAGGGCCGCACGGCTTCGGACCCCAGATAATAGAGCCCGAAGGCCGTCATGATCAGGAGCGTATTGAGCGTGATCATCACTGATCCCGAAACCAGGTTATTGCCGCTTCGCCAAGAGCGCAGCATGTGCACCGGGATCAGGGCGCCCAACAACAACAATGTCACCATGGCGGCACCGCCATGTACCATCAGCAGGTTGGCGGCGGCTTGCTGCCATATCTCGTCGCTGGAGATATTCTTTTGCCAATCCGCGACAAGCCAACTGGCCCCGGTCAAGAACAGAACCGTGACGGCCGCATAGATCGAAAAACGAAATGCAGGTTTAAGCCGCAAGGTGCACTGCGTGATGCCAGTCGAGGGTGATATGAACGTCGCCGTCCGTCGAAATTAGTAGCGCACTCGCGTTGTAGTGCTCAAGCACCTCAGTTGCGTCAGTGCCGGATATCATGACAATTTTCGTCAACGCGTCGGCGACCATGCAGGTGGGTGCGCGCACCGTAGCCGCATCGATGGTGTCGGTTGGCTTGCGGGTGCCGGGATCGACCACTGCCGAAGCCGTTGTCTCCGACGACCGAAACGGATCGAAGCGGCGCGCCGTCGACGCGATGGCTCCATCGGTGATCTCGACGCGACAGATCGGGCGGCCCGGATCGCGCGGATCGCGAATATGGATCATTTGCGGGTCGCGGCCGAATACAGCAAGATCGCCGCCAGCGTTCACTATGCCGGATTGCACGTCGAAGCGGCGCAGGGCCTCGACTGCCCGATCGACCGCGAAGCCTTTCGCAATTCCTCCGAGATCAATCCTGACATCGGGGCTTCGGAAGCGGACGGTTTCTCCTGGAAACAATTCGATCGCATCAGGCAGTTGCGGCCCGGATGGAATTGGGGGATCGCCGGCGGAGCGAGGCAGAAGTCCCATCGTCTGCAAGGTCGGAGCGACAGCGATATCGAAAATGCCGTTCGAGCGGCGATGCATTTCAACCGCGGCTTCCAGAACTTCAAACGTCCAGGCGTGAACCCTGGTTGGCCGAAGACCAGCTTGGCGGTTGAGGCGGCTTACGTCGCTGTCCGCCGCGTGAAAGCTCATCAGCCGATGGACATTTGCGACGGCCTCGAACGCCGCGTCGACGGCTGCTTCCATCGCGAATGCGGCCTCACCCGTCACCCCGATCTCCACGAAGGTGCCAAGCAGCGGTCGGGCGCGGCGAATGCTATCGGAGCCGGTTGCCATAGACAGCCAGTATCCTTTTCACCCCTTCGGTCAGATGCGTCGATGACAACGTCGCGCCTGCGATATTGCGTATGTCGCTGTTGATCCTGAGCGCGCTGCCGCTGGCCTTTCCTACGAACTGCGAAAGCCAGCTCGGGCTGTTCACCTCCCCGCCATAGGATTCCCTGTACTGCAGGATCTCGACTTTCTGCACGACGCCGCTGGTGCTCAGCGCAACCGCATAGTCGATAAACAGGTGCTTGCCGACGACGCGGTCGAAGACAAAAAATCCGATGCCCCGACCGCCGGCTTCGGCCTTCCAGACCCGGCCCGCCTGCACTTCTGTAAACTGCGTTGCCGACGGAAACGCCTGCTTCTGTGCTTCGCCGATCGAGAGATATTGGATGGCATAGGCGGGCGACGCGATCGACGCGACCGCTACCGCCGGTGCTGCATATCGAACCCACTTCGTCATGCTTCCGTCATCTCCCGGATCAATCTGGAAACCGTCGTTTTGTTAAGCCGCCAAGCCTTCTCCTTGGCCGTAGCTAGAAGAAAAATCCGACTCCGCCAAGGAAAGAATCGGAAAGCGCGCCTACGATCGATTTGTCGATCACCCTTTGATAGGTGGCCTTTAGCACGACCTTGGGCGAAGGAAAGACGGCTACGCCGGCGGTATGGTACTGACGTTGACCCGCGCCGGTCGGGGTGTTGTCGTCGGTGCCGGCGAAGCCTGCCGTTTGGAAGTCTTGACGGGTATACCGGTAGAACGGGACGGCCTCCCATTCGCTGTTGATGATGGTTCCCAGCGGTACGTGATACGCAACCTCCCCCGAGTAACCCCACATCTTCTTGCCAACGTTATTTGTCGGGTCGCTATCATTATTTGCGCGCAGGTTTTCGGGATGGCCAAATCTTGCCTGAACATACTCGCCGCGCAATTCGAGACCGGTACCCTGAACCCGGTAGCGGAATTCAGCATCGAACAGCGCGAGGCTCGATCCTCCGAGTATGTTACCGAGGTCGTCGTGCGCTCCACGCGGGGTCGTGTTCGGTGTGTAGTAGGCGCTCACGCTGCCGGCGAATCCCGGCAGGAAGGGCGGCGCGAAATCCAGTTTTCCGGCATAGGCGAGGGTGTTGCTCAGTTGGCGGAAGTCGCCGACAACGGGCCTTGAATTGGCGAGCGCACTCAGTCCGTCGATGCCTGCGGCGTAGCCGGTCGGGAAGGGCGGAACGGCATTTGCGTCCGTGCGCAATCCGAAGTCGTCGCCGAAATCCTCGACGCTCGAACTGACCTGAATTTGGTAACTCAGGCCGTCAGCAATCCGGCCATAGACGCTGCTTGACGGGACATGCCAGGTCGAGGGAATCAGACCGTTATAAAGTTGCGGGCGGTTCACGCTGTAAAACTGCGTGGGCTCGTGATGCTGGTTGATGTAGCCAATCGGCACGAGATCGATACCGGGCGAACGCCAGTTGAATTGGTCCATAACCTTGAAGTCTACCCAGATTTGCTCGATCTCGGCCGAACCGTGCCGTTTGTCGTCCGAGTCGAATGCGATGCCGCCGTGCTCGAACTCGATCTCCGCATTGAAGATGATGTTGGGAGTGATCGCGTAGGTCGGGAGAAGCACGATCCGGTGAGCGTCGAAGCCTTTTTGCCATTGACCATTGGCAGCCGGATTTTGCTGGGAGCCGAACTTGATTTCGCCATACGCTCCGATGCTGAGACCGGGAACGGGTGAGTCGGCGAGCCCCACAATGCCATTGTTTGCGGGCGCCGTCGGGGTCGGAGATGGCGCGGTGCTCGCGATTTCCGCTCTTGCGGCGCGCGCAGGCGCGGTTGGCTGCGCAGATGTTGTGGGCTGAGCATTGGACGGGGCTGCAGCCGGCGGCGTCGAAGGTGGAGCGGCTACAGGCCCGGCTTGGGCGGCCGCCTGTTTCTGCTTGAGCTTTCCCTCAAGCATTTGAATCCGCTGCTCCATCTTTTCCAGTTTTTTCAGCAGCGCGTCGTTTGCTTCACCGTCCGCTGCCCAGGCGCCGCTGCAGCCTATGATGGACATTGCAGTTGCCGCGAGCAGCGCCCTTCGCCTTGAGCAACGAACCGGTTGGATGATCGAGACAGGCAAACGTGAAAACTGGTGCAACGACATGGGTCCCCCAAAATCCGCGGAGATCAAAGTTTCCGCGACATCCGGGGACCTAACACCGTTGCAAAACATTTCTGGAATCGGAAATGGTTTGCTCGACTGGAATCTCTCTATTTTAGAATTAGAACAAAACCAAAGTGATCCGACATTCGCCGATCGTGGCCGTCCGAAGCGGACAGTGCCCTACGTCCCGAACGCAGTGAATATCTTCTAAGTTGTCGATTTTTCTTGCTACGACAGGTGCTTCCGCCACGTTTTGTTCACGGTCGTTTCACCTAATTCGTTGCGATTTCGTTGCGGCGTTCTCGGGCAGAACGGCGCCTGCTGGGGGTCAGATCTTGCCGCTGCACAGCCCGTGACTCGTGACTGTCACAGGTTCTTTTCGGCGAGTTCGCGATGGTTACGGGGAGGCGCAACCGCTTGCGGAGTTCGACGCGATCGAGGAAGGCGACGAACCGCGGCCGCGCACGGTTGGCTTGCTATAACATCCGACCACTGCTCTGTGTGAACGCATCGAGAATGACGCCGGGTCCCGAAATATCGAAATTGGTCAAGCCGAGGAGCCGCGGCGCGAGCGAAGGACGGCCCGGAAGCGAATGCCCGCCGCCTTCGACGCGATAGAGCGTGACCGACGTTCCGGCCGAGCAGCCGTCCCAGGCGACGCGAGTGACCGAGGTGCCGTCCGAGGGATCGCGATCCGGCAGCGGCTGTTCGATTTGCCCGCCGCATCGGTCGAGCCTTGCGAACAGGTTAGCCGTCTGTTCCACGCTCCAGACCTCGCCGCGGCCGCCGCCAAGCCCGACACCGCCGCCGGCGTAGGGGACTATTGGATCGGCGGTGCCGTTGATCATCACCACCGGCATCGGCCGCGCGGCGCATGGCTCGATGCCTGCGGGCATGTTGGCGATCACCGTGCCGATGCCGGCGAACAGATTGCCGGCCTTGCATGCGAGCGCAAAGCTCATCATGCCGCCATTGGAGATGCCGGCGAGATAGATCCGCTGCGGGTCGGCATCGCCTTCGGCCACAAGCCGCTTCACCAGCGCGCGAATGAAGCCGATGTCGTCGGGGCCGCCGGGCCCGCCGGCGCGGCCGTCATTCCACTGGCGGCCGAGACCATCGGGAAACACCGCGGTGAATCCACGTTTCGCTGCGGCCTCGGCAAAACCGGTGGTACGCGCGGTGCCGGCGCCGGTGCCAAGCGCGCCGTGAAGCACGATGACGGTCGGCCGGGCGCCATTGCCTGCCGGAATCACCAGCGCATGGCGCGGTCCGTCCGAGGTGTCGATCGTCATCTCGCCGCCGGCTTTGGCCGACGCGCGCAAGGCCGGCGTAACGAATCCGGCAGTCAGTCCCATCAAGGCGACAACAAGCAATCGTGCGGGGATCATGGGTGTCTCCTAACCATGTTCGCGAGGGGTAACGATCATCGGGATCCCGCCGCGCGGGTGCAACGTGATGCGCGCTTCGGGGAAAACCGCGCGCGGATCGGCCAAGCGGAAGCGGAACGCCGGTAGAATGACGGCAAGGACCGTGATCATTTCCTGCACGGCAAAACCTTCGCCGATGCAGGTGCGTGGCCCGAGCCCGAAGGGAATGAAGGCGCCGCGCCGGATGCTCTGCTTTTCGCGAGGCAGAAAGCGTTCGGGCCGGAAGGCATCGGGCTCTTCCCAGAGGAGACGATGACGATGCACGATCCACGGCGAGATCAGGACCTGTGTGCCTGGCTTGATCGGACGTCCGGCAAGCATGTCCTCGCAGATCGCCTCGCGGCCGATGAAGGGCGCCGGCGGATAGAGGCGCAAGGCCTCGTCGATCACCGCGCGGGTCATGACCAGGCGGCCGAACAGGTCGCGCCGCGGTGGACCTTCGCCGAATGCCGCGCGCAGTTCGGCGGTAACGGCTTCTTCAGTCTCCGGGTACAGCGACAGCAGATAGAAGATCCAGGAGAGCGCATTGCCCGTCGTTTCATGTCCGGCGGCGAGAAATGTCAGCACATTGTCGGCGACGGTTGCGGGCGGCAATTTCCGGTTCGTCTTCGGATCAGGCGCCAGCATCAAGCGGTCGAGCAGATCGCGAACCTCACGTCCAGGGTCCTGCCGACGCTGCGCGACGATCCGGTCGACGATCGAGCGGAACACGGCCAGCGCCGGCCGTGCCCGGAGCGCAGCCGGCGTCGGCAGCCATGACGGCAGATTCAGGATGCTGGCGAGATCGATCCGGCCGAATGTGTCGAAGTAGATCGCCATATTGGCATGGACCCGTGCGCGGTCGGCGTCGAGCGCGCCTGAAAATACCGTACGCGACACGATCTCGTAGGTCAGGCGCTGGAATTCAGCGGCAAGATCGAGCGGCTCGGCCACGCCGGGGCGAGCGAACCATCGATCGCGCATCGCCTCAGCGGCTTCGCGCATGTCGTCCAGCAGCTGTGCGATCGCCTTGGGACTGAACAGAGGCGCCGCGACCCGGCGGCTGCGCCGCCACGCTTCGTCCTCCGCCGTCAGCAGGCCCTCGCCGAGCGCGGGACGCAGGCGCCGCTGTTGCTGGATGCTCTTGCGGTAGTTCTCGGCGTTGCCAAGCAGGACATGCTCGATCTCGTCGGGGTCGTTGACCAGGAGGACACGGCGAAAACGACCGAGATCGAGCACGCTTTGCTGATAGGCCTCCGTCGCAAAGGCCGTGATCGGATTGCTGCGCAACGCCCGGACGGAAGCAATCAGGCCTGGCCGGGACCGCCGCGGCTCCGGCGCCGCCGGCCTCGGTCCGACGCCGCGGACGGCGGGCCTGTCCGGCAAGGGGCGATCTAGAACAGCGAAAGACTGCGTTGCCATCGTTACCTCCGTTACTTGGGCAGCATGCCGGCGGAGGCGGCATCGGTCTTCAGCGCGGCCGCCCGCGGCATGGCCTGGGCGCAGGAGGCGCTGAGGTCTGACGCATGGCTCTGCAGGCAGGCCAGGATGCGCCCGCCTCCCGGCTGCACGCCGGCGCACAGCCGATCGTAGTCGCCGCGGCAGAGCCGCATCAGCGCCATCGCCTCGCTGCGCATTCGCGGCGACAGCTGCGAAGGATCGGGTTGCGACTGCGCCAATGCGGGCGATGTGGCGGCACAGAACGCAAGAGCGGCGGGGGCGAGGAAACGCGCGAGCGAGACAGAGTGGGACATTTTCATTCTCCTGCTGTGGTAAATGCGTGCCGAGCCTTGCGCGGCGAGAGAGATGTATCGTCGCGAGCACGCCCCACCTTCGATGCACCGGGTGGACCGAACAACGCGTGCCAGCGCTCGAACCAGCTTGCTGCCCGGATGAGATCGTCCGCCATGGCCAGCCATTCGCCGAAAGCGATCCGCAATGGGTTGAGACTGGCGACGCCGCCGACAAGGCCATAGCTCAGCCTCTCGTTCTCGGGCGCTTCGGCAAAAGTGCCGAACAGCCGGTCGAAGACAATCAGGATGCCGCCATAGTTGCGATCAAGGCAGGATTCATTGGACGCGTGGTGGACGCGATGATGCGCGGGCGTGTTCAGGACCGATTCGAGCGGTCCGAGCCGCGGCGCGAGTTCGGTGTGAATGAAGAACTGATAGAGAAGGTTGACGCCCAGCATCGCGACGATCGCGAGCGGATGGAAGCCGATCAGGGCGAGCGGCAAAAAGAACAGAAAATTTCCCGAGATGGTGCCGGTCCATCCTAGGCGGATGGCCGCGGTGAGGTTCAGCCTCGTCGGCGAATGGTGGACCGCATGCGTCGCCCACATCCAACGGATACGATGGGAGGCGCGATGCTGCCAGTAGTAGATCAATTCGCTGCCGAAAAACAATCCGGCAAGCGCGATCCAACTGTTCTGATCGAAGTCGAACAGACGATGCTGATAGGCGAAGGCGAATGGCACGGCGACGAGCCCGGCCTCCGCCGCGCGCACGGCTTTCTGGCCGATCGCCACGGCGAACGACACCGCGCTTTCTCGCCAATCGTGCGTGTCGTCCGCTCGATGCGCGAGGTGGCTGAGGCCAAATTCAAGCCCCATGAAGGCGATCGCGACCATCAAGATCGTCGCTCGCATCGCTGGACTGGCGAACAGGCCGGAAAAGCCGGGCATGGCGGAACGCCTTCAAGACAGAGCGGTAAGGAAAGCCGGACGGGCTGGGCCCCCAACGTCGGGCGCCCAGCCGGCCCAACGACGATCAGCGCGTGACGGTGCCCTGACGATAAATGGTCAGGCCGTTCGGCCCCGTCGTCTGCCGGCTGCCGGTGCAAACGCCGCCAGCACACGACACCGTTCCTTGCCGGGTCACGCTGTTGCCGTACGGGCCGGTGCGGGTGATGCTTCGGCTGCAGGTGCCGCCGGCACAGCTTCCGGACCCCTGCACGCTCGACGTTCCGCGCGGACCGGTCACCGATCCGGTGCGGGTCCAGGCGTTGGCGTCAGCGGCGGCGCCGATGATCAAGGCGGTTGCGAGGGCAGAAAGGGCGATGAACCTGGTCATATCGATCTCCTTTGGGCTTGCGACGGCCCTACTGCCGCCGATCACGCGGACGAAAATGACGCGACCAGGTCAACCGCGTATCGACGGCACCTATCGTTGTTTGTCGTTTGGTCAACGCCGTGTAACAGGATGTAACAATGCGGCTTCTCCCCTTGTCACCGGGTGCATTGTCGATGGACAGTCGACGGAATGACGATGCAGGGCGCCACAATATTGATGGTGGAGGACGATCCGGAGATCAGTCGGCTCGTGGCGGAAGTCCTGCGCAAGGAAGGTTTCGAGATCGAGATCTCCGAAACCGGCGAGGCCATGGATGCCGTCTTGCGGCGTTTGCGGCCCGATCTCATCGTCCTCGACCTCATGCTGCCCGGTGAAGACGGCCTGTCGATCTGCCGAAGGTTGCGGCAGGCCGACAACGTTCCGATTCTGATGCTGACTGCCAAGAGCGACGAGATCGATCGCGTGGTCGGCCTCGAAATGGGCGCCGACGACTATCTGACAAAACCCTTTGGCCCGCGCGAACTGCTCGCCCGGATTCGCGCGCTGCTGCGCCGTGCGCAAGGCGCGCCAGCTCCCCCGGCAAGCCGCCGTTTCGCCTTCGATCGCTTTGTGCTCGATCTCGATGCGCGCGCCGTCGAGCGAACCGGCGATGACGGGGGATCGCTGCAACTGACCACGGCCGAGTTCGATCTGCTGGCCTGCTTCGTGCAGCGACCGCGGCGAGTCCTGACGCGCGACCAGATCCTGGACTGGACCCGCGGCCGATCGGTCGAGCCCTTCGACCGCACCATCGACATGCTGATTTCCCGGCTGCGCAAGAAGCTCGGCGCGGCCAGTCCCGGCTCCAACCTGATCAGCACCGTGCGCAACGGCGGATATCTGTTCACGGCCACCGTAGCGCGCGTCTCGTCATGACGCGGCTCACGCTCATCATGCGGGTCACGCTGATTCTCCTGGTCGGGCTGTCGGCGCTCTGGATCGTGGTGATCGCGATGTTCTATCGTTCGTCGCTTGCGACGAACGAGGGCGCGCGTCCGGCGCCGGCTCGGCTGGCCGCGCTTGCCGAGCTGATCGAACATGCTTCACCCGCCGAGCGCTCCCTCCTGCTTCAGGCCGTCGCGTCGGATCGCCTTTCAGCGCGCGTGGAAGCGGAGCAACAACCTGCCTCGCCGCTTACCCCCCCGATCGACGCCGCGTTGCAGAACACCTATGCCAAGGCCCTGGATGGAAGATCGCTGAGCCTGGTCGCGTCGTCGAAACCTCCCCATGGGCGGTGGTTTCCGCGGCTGTCGAAGGCGCCCTGGAATGCCCTGGAATTCAGGATTGGTCTGCGAACCGGCGAGATTCTTGTCGTCGATACACGAACGCGGCTGGTGGTGACGCCGTTCGGCCTTCCCGTCGGCTTCGGAGCCGGCCTGTTCGGCACGATCGTGGCGCTGCTCGCACTCCTCGTCATGCAACGCGAGACCCGTCCTCTCGCCCGGCTTGCCGCCGCCGCCGATCAGATGGATCTTTCCGGAAGCCCCGTGGCGTTGCCGGATGTGAGGCGCAGTGCGCCGGAAATTCGCGCCGTCGTCACCGCCTTCGGCCGGATGCAGACGCGTCTGGCGGAATTGCTGTCGGCCCGCATGGCGCTCGTGGGCGGCATCGCCCATGACGTCCGCACCTTTGCGACGCGGTTGCGGCTTCGCATCGATCGTATCCCTGAGGATGCGGAGCGCCAGCGCGCCATCGCCGATATCGAGGACATGATCCGCCTGCTCGACGATGCCCTGCTGGCGAGCCGCACCGGCGCGGGCGAGCTTGCGCAGGAACTGATCGACATGGACGAATTGGTCCGCGCGGAAGCTGAAGATCGGCGCGCCCATGGCGCCGTTGTCGGCTATGCGGCGCCTGCGAAGCCATGCGGCGAACTCGCCGTGCTCGGCGACCGCCTGGCCTTGCGCCGTGTCGTTGCCAACCTTCTTGACAACGCGATCAAATATGGCGGGTCCGCCCAAATCACGCTTGCCCGGCAAGAGGATTGGGCGGTGCTGACGATCGACGACGAGGGACCCGGGATTCCGCCGGAAAAGCGGCTCGCGATGTTCGAGCCCTTCACGCGCCTCGATAGCTCGCGAAACCGCAAGACCGGCGGCGCCGGTCTCGGCCTCGCCGTCGCGCGATCGCTGACGGAGGCGCATGGCGGCCGGATCGAAATCGCCGACGCCGTACGCGGCACGCGGATCGTCGTCCGCCTTCCGCTGTTCGCGCGTGGCTCACCTCTCGGCTAGAGCGGGATGACTTTTCTTCGAATCGTCATTCCGTACAGATGGCAAGCTTGGCTGAAGCGGAGGTCCGTTGATTATTTTTAATCTGAGTTCGAAGCAGGGCCGCGAGATCCGATCTTGGATGGTTCAAGCTTGATGACGAGCGGCACTTTCGAAGAAATATTCATCGATCCTCTCGACTTCGTGGGAGTTCATTCCTTCAAGGGGCGCATGGGAGCGCTTCACCGCTCGCGCAAGGTCTCCTGCCGGTAGCGGAGCAACGGCGATAAGAGATAGCTTAGAATCTCTCGCGAGCCGGTCTTGATTTCCACCGTCACCGCCATGCCGGGGGATAGATTGACCATTTTGTCGTCGATCCGCATGTTGGTGCGGTCGAGCGAAATGCGCGCGCTATAATTCAGTTCCTGGCCTTTCGGCTCGCTGCTGTCGCCTGGGATTCCCGGCGCCCGGTTGCCGGAGCGGTCCGGTTGGCGGTCGCGGATCACGGCGTCCTGCGAGACGTTAAGCACCTCCCCGCGCAGCAGGCCGTAGCGGGTGAAATTGAAGGTGTCGACCTTGATCTCGGCTTGTTGGCCGGAGTGGACGAAGCCGATGTCGCGGTTTGACACCATGGCCTCGATTTCCAGCCGGCTGTCGCTCGGCACGACCACGAGCAGGGACTGCGCAGGCGTGACCACGCCGCCGACGGTGTGGATCGCGAGCTGCTGCACCACGCCATCCACGGGAGCCGTCAGCAGTTGAAGCCTGGTCTTCTGTTCGGCCTTAATCAAATCCTGGGCGAGCCCGCTCGCCTTCTGCTCGACCTTGGCGAGTTCGCCGGAGAGTGTATGCCGATATTCTGCCGCCGCCTGGCCGCGCGTCTCGCGAATCGCGGCGATAGCCGCCTCCGTCTCCTTCAGATGGCTGTTCTGAACGTTGAACTCCTCTTGTTGCTCGACCAATAGCTGGACCACCTCTAGATAACTGAGCTTCGAGCCCAGCTCTTTCTCCACAAGCGTCTTGCGGATGTCGACGCGCGACTGGATCACTGGAATGATGGTCTCGAGCTTGTGGATCGTCGCCGCGGTCGTGGCGTGCTCGGCTTCCTTCTGCGCCTGCTGACGAAAGAGCGCGGCAATCTTGGCGCGATGCTCGGTCACCTGGTTCAGCAACAGCTGACGCTGGGTGCCGATCAGTTCCGGGTCTGCATCGGCTGATGGCTTGAAGTCGGCCACGGGATCATCACCGCCGGCGAGCGCCGCGCGCAACCGCGCGATGTTGAGCTGCTCGGCGAGGAGGTCGTTGCGCTGGTGATCGCGTTCGGCCGCGTTGACGGTCGGATCGAGCTCGATCAGCACATCGCCGGCCTTGACCGCCTGCCCGTCCTGCACCCGAATGGACCGCACCACCCCGGTCTCGAATGGCTGAACGACCTTGGTGCGGCCGCTCGGCAGGATTTTTCCGGTCGCCGATGCAACGATGTCGATGGTACCCCACCAGGCCCACATCAGCGCCACGCAGAACAGCAGGATGATGGTGGCCCCAATCGCACGGCCGGTCGGCGACGGCGGCGTTTCCACGATTTCAAGTGCTGCCGGCAGAAACGCCAGCTCTTCGCCGCGCCGCTCCGGCGGCCGCCGAAACGGGACGACGCGTTGCATGGGGATGACGGACGCCGCCGCTTCAGCCGACTTCATCTAACACTCCCGCCTGCAACCGATGCAGCGATGCATAACGCCCGCTGGTCTTGATCAGCGCGTCATGGGTGCCGTCCTCGACCAGGCGGCCGCGATCGAGCGTGACGATGCGGTCCGCCGCCCGCACGGTCGAGAGCCGATGCGCGATCACCAGCACTGTCCTTCCGTTGGCGATATCCTTCATGTTCTGCTGAACGATGCGCTCGCTCTCATAGTCCAGCGCGCTGGTCGCCTCGTCGAAAATCAGGATGCGCGGGTCGGTGACCAGCGCGCGCGCAATGGCGATGCGCTGGCGCTGGCCGCCCGACAGCGTCGAGCCGCGCTCGCCGACCACGGT
>Ga0137403_10006588_pt1 | contig 13258 bp, 10 predicted proteins | sample CZOMad2_1_16fung_FD_122057 | JGI IMG/M metagenome (GOLD analysis project Ga0137403, IMG submission 122057) | Vadose zone soil fungal communities from Angelo Coast Range Reserve, California, USA - CZOMad2_1_16fungal (Hybrid Assembly) | ecosystem: Environmental > Terrestrial > Soil > Vadose zone... | reverse complement strand
CACATAGACACGATTCTCAGGAATCGTTTCGAGCGGCTTGTAGGATGGTGGTGTGGTGTGCCAGTAGAGCTGTGTATATACGCCACCCGGCCATTGGATTATCGCGTCTTTACCGATCGGATCATCGAAAGGAGTAACCAAAACATCTGCGCCTGTCACTCGAGCGGTGCGCACCGCCACATCCATGTCACTCACCAGATATCCAGTTCGCTCCACGCCAAACGGATATGGCACCGGCGTTTTGTAGCCGAATACGGAAATCGATCCCACCGGCGTCAATAGCAACTGCGAGAGGGTGCTGCTGGGAGTTGGTGTCACGGTTGCGACAACCTGTTTGGTTGTAGTACCTCCGAAGGTTGCTAAGACGCTCGCAACGAAATGGTCGAAGTCGTCTGGCGTGACGTAAACGTGTGTTGTGTCGTATTGCGGCCCAACGGCTACGTTGGGTGTCGCTGTCTGCTGACCAACGGCGACGGGAACCGTGCCAACGATCAAAAGAATCGTAAAAGATAATGCTCGTATTAATCGCATCGGAATCTCCTTCACTCACCCGAACCAAAAATCAGATCGTTTCTCACTCACAGACTACGCGGCCTTTGCCAGAGGGCGCCCCTCACCGCTGGGATCGTCCAATCGGGCTCCGTCAGGACGCGTCCCGCACAGTCGGTACGTGAGCACTTGTCGTCGTTTTCGAAGAGCGCGGAGCAGCTGTGCTCCGAGTTCGGCGCCGACCATCGGAGCCACCAGGAACACCCATAGTTTGGCTGTGTGTGCGGATGCAACTGCGGGCCCAAATTGGCGTGCAGGATTTAAGCTGCCGCCGCTTTGGGTACCTAACAGTGCAATCCCGAGCCCGATCAGAATCCCAACCAGCCATGGAACATTTGGGGCCAGCCGCGGGATGGACAGAAAGTAACCAACCAAGAAAACAATCAGCCCCATACCGGTGAGTTCCGCGGCAAACAGCGGCACCGACGACCAGACAGGAGCTGGCTGAATGACGGCATACAACACCGGGGGCCGGGCCACGACTGCACCCCAGACTACCTGGGCGGCAAGCACGCCAAGTATCGACCCGAGCAACTGCGCTGCGATGTAAGGGACTATTCCAACCGCGGGAAACACGCCGAAGCGCCACATCGCAAGCGATATGGCAGGATTCATATGTCCTCCGCTGACTTTACCTGCGCGGCTCATGATTAATAAGGACAGCAACACCGCGACCAACGCACCAACCAGAAATAACTGGACATGGATCTGCGGAAGCGCGCGAGAAATCGGCGAGGGGCCCACGACAAATCTCACGAACGTTGTGACTCCGAAAAGCAATGCTGAGGTGAGAATCAGCTCAAGCATGCTGTTGCGAATCAATGTACCTAATTGCAGTTGCGATGTCGTACTCATAGGTCGATATCAGAATGCGAAACAATCGCACCCAAGACTCCACATGCCCTCTTCACCTAAAACCCAGGGATGGTAATGGTAAGCCTTGGACTCGATTGCCGACCGTGCGGCGCGGTCGCCTATGCCGACGGTCGATTCCTGCGGTTGCTGATAGCCGCCGTAATGCTTTATCGGCGACCAGTCCACACTGACCGGAAGCGGCGGCGGCGCGAGCTTCGAGAATTCTCCCGACGCATAAACGACTTTGCCCCCGACCATCGTCAACACCGATTCGAGTTTCTTGATTTCTTCGTCAGGAATAGAAAAGTAATCAGCGGAGAGTACGGCAATGTCGGCTAGTTGACCCGGAGCAATCGCGCCCTTCTTCCCTTCCTCATTCGAGAACCAGGAACTTCCGACGGTATAGAGCCGGAGCGCTTCCGCGCGATCGAGGCGATTGTTTTCGGGGTACAGGTTCAGACCTCCAACGGTGTTACCGGTGACGAGCCAGTAAAGGGAGACGAACGGGTTATAGCTCGACACGCGCGTGGCGTCGGTGCCGGCGCCGACGGGAACGCCTAGCTCAAGCATGCGCCTGATCGGCGGAGTTCGTTCTGCTTGCCGCCGGCCGTACCGATCAACGAAGTACTCACCCTGAAACGCCATCCGGTTTTGAACCGCAATGCCGCCGCCCAACGCCTTTACACGCTCGATGTTCCGGTCGGAGATCGTTTCACAATGGTCAAAGAACCAGTGGAGGCCATCAAAAGGGATCTCGCGGTTGACTTCTTCGTAGACGTTCAAAACCCGCCTGATTGTCTCGTCGTAAGTCGCGTGCAAACGGAACGGCCAGCGGTTCGCGGCCAGGTGCCGGATTACCGCCTTAAGTTCAGATTCCATCACGGGCTGCATGTCAGGACGCACTTGCAGAAAGTCCTCGAAATCAGCGGCCGAAAAGACAAGCATTTCGCCCGCGCCGTTCACCCGGTAGAAGTCGTCCCCTTGGCCTGGCTTCGTAATCTTTGTCCAGTTTTGAAAGTCGGCGAGCTCTTCTTTGGGGCGCTGGGGAAACAGGTTGGCGGCGAACCGGAGGGTAAGATCGCCGCTGCGGTGGAGCTCCTCGATAACTGCATAGTCCTCCGGATAATTTTGGAAGCCGCCACCTGCGTCAATGACACTCGTGAGACCAAAGCGATTTAGCTCACGCATGAAGAGGCGCGTTGAATTTACCTGATCTGAGCGTGACAGCTTTGGACCCTTCGCCAGAGTGGAGTAAAGGATATTTGCGTTCGGCTTTGCGATCAGCAGTCCTGTGGGGTTTCCGTTTTTGTCGTGCTGGATTTCGCCCCCAGGCGGGTTAGGAGTGTCCTTTGTATATCCGACGGCACGCAACGCTGCCGCATTTAACAGAGCACTGTCATACAAGTGAAGCACAAAGACAGGCGTATCGGGCGCAGCGGCATTGATTTCATCCAGGGTTGGCATGCGCCGCTCTGCAAACTGGAATTCCGTCCACCCGCCGATCACCCGCACCCACTGTGGCGCCGGCGTCCGAGCAGCCTGCTCCCTGAGCATGCGTAGCGCGTCGGCGAGCGAAGGCACTCCGTCCCATCGCAGTTCCATGTTGTAGCTGAGTCCGGCCCGAATCGGATGCATGTGTGAATCGTTAAGGCCGGGAATCACTGTGCGGCCATTCCCATCGATGATCCTGGTATTGGGACCACGCAGCCTGAAGATCTCGTGGTCACTCCCGATCGCAATGATCTTTCCGTCGGTAACGGCAACAGCCTCGGCGAAAGAGGGAACTCCGTTCGTGGCAATCCTGGCGTTGTACAATATCGTGTCAGCCGGCATAAAAATCTCCTTGGTCCAACAGCTCTTGTTCAAGCTGTTTGCGACCGGAGGGCCGGGAATTCCAGCCCTCGGGCCTGCTTTTCTTGTTAGTGAGCTCCGACAAGCGACGGGATCTCGTATTCGGGAAATTTCGAAGGTGGTGCGCCATGGACCATGGTGTACGCGTACTCCACACCAATGCCATATGCTCCCATGTGCGATTTCACGATATCCATGACGGCGTCGTAAGTGTCCTTGTGCGCCCAATCACGCTGCCACTCCAACAGAGTGGAGAGTACGGTCACTGGTTTTGCTCCGGCCTGAATCACTCTCTTCATCGCGTTGTCGTGATTGAGCTGGCTAACATCTCCGCAGGCATCTTCAACGACATATACTTCGTAGCCATCGTGTAACGCCTGAACGGTGGGCAGGGCGATGCAGGTCTCGGTCCAGAGGCCGGCCCAGACGATCTTCTTGCGCCCGGTTCGCTCGATCGCTGCGACGAAGTTCTTGTCGTCCCAGGAATTCATCGAGGACCGTTCGATCGGATCCTGGTTCGGAAACACTGCCTTTATTTGGGGCCAAATATTCCCACTGAAGCTTTTCGTCTCCACCGTAGTGAGCACGACCGGGACGTCGAATACCTGGGTAGCCTTCGCGAGTGCCACGGTGTTGTTAATGATCGATTGACGATCGAAGTTGCTGACTCCGAACAGCATTTGCGGCTGATGGTCAATCAGCGCGACAACGCAGTTGTCGGGCGTCAGGAGTCCTTTCTCGCTGAGTTTGTGACGTGAACCTGATGATTGTGTTGACATGTGAATTTTTCCTTTGAATACTTAATCTTTCTCAAATGCGAAGAGGCACTCCGCCACTTCAACTACAAATTTTGTTTCGAAGCGTGTCGCCGCGAAGCGTCGCTTCATCCTCTGACTTCATGATTGTAGTCACCTGCGGCGCGTGCGGATTTCAATCTTCTCTTTAGAACTGCTGTATTTTGACTCCAGCTCTTTTCTCTTGTGGTTCAGCGTTTCGAGAGTTTGACGGGCGGCACTCGACAGATAGACCAGCAAACACTGAAGGAAAAGAAACTCCTCTCAGTGCCTCACTGTCTGTAGTACGGAAGAGGTGTGCTGAGACTTCGGTGAGATGAATTATGTGGGTGGTTCGATTGTCGAATGCCTCTGATCTGAGTGGAATGAGGTCAGTACCGAAACGCGGTAGCGTCGGGTCGGCGATCCATTACCAGAGGCTTAATTGGAACGACCGACCCGACGCTACCGCATTTCGGTACTGACCTCATTCCACTCAGATTCGGGTAACCTAGTTGCGGCTATAAACATCGCCCCCCTGACGGGGTGACAAAGGGCGGGTGCTCTATCTTCATAACATCTCGCTATCTGATGGTAGCTGGATGACACTAACGCAACAGATTCACTCGCGCCAGATCGATAATCTCGTCGCCGCGGCCGCTGAGAACTGCTTTCGCCATGAACAAGCCGAAACCTTTTGCTTGTTCCAAGGTAATCGTCGGTGGCATGGACAGTTCCTGACGAGATACAAGAACCTCGACTAATGCAGGGCCGTCATGTTTGAGACCTTGCGCAATCATCGGTTCTACCTGTTCCGGCGTCTCCGCTTTCAATCCGAGAATTCCTGCTCCTTCCGCGATCGTTGCGAACTCCGGATTGCGCAGGTCTGTTCCAAAATCTACAAAGCCCGACGCCTTCATTTCCAATTCAACAAAGGCAAGCGAATCGTTCCTTAAGACAATCGTCTTCACCGGCAAGTCGTGTTGTTTCAGTGTGAGCAGATCCCCCATAAGCATTGCCAGCCCACCATCTCCAGAGATCGAGATCACCTGCCGTCCGGGATAAGTGATTTGCGCGCCGATGGCCTGCGGCAATGCGTTGGCCATCGAACCATGATTGAACGAGCCCAGTAATCGCCGTTTGCCATTCATAGTGAGATACCGCGCGGCCCAGATCGTTGGAGTTCCCACGTCACACGTGAATATTGCATCTTCGGACGCGAGTTGATCGACGACACGCGTAACATATTGAGGATGGATCGGCTTCTTACCGGGATTGCCTGTCGCCAGTTCGTCAAGGCCTTTGCGCGCCTTTCGATAGTGTTCGACTGATCGCCTCAAATGCGCGTCGTCCTGGTTCTGCTCCAACTTTGGTAACAGAGAACGCAGCGTTGTCTTCGTGTCGCCGATAAGACCGTAGTCAACCTTCGTCCGCCGGCCGAGCTGCTCACCACGTAGGTCGATCTGCACGATCGTCGCATCCTTCGGAAAGAACTGCTGATACGGAAAGTCTGTTCCCAGCATCAGCAACACATCGCAGTTCATCATTGCGTGATAGCCGGAAGAAAATCCAAGCAGCCCTGTCATCCCCACATCAAATGGGTTGTCATACTCGATGAACTCTTTCCCGCGCATCGCGTGGACGATCGGAGCTTGTAGTTTTCCAGCGAGCTCAATCAGTTCCGCGTGAGCTCCAGCACAACCAGCGCCACCAAGGATCGTTATCCTCTTGGATCGATTTAGCAGATCCGCGAGTGTGTTGATTTCGTCTTCGGAGGGACATACTGTGGGCTGCGGCACGGGAAAACGCAGACGAGGTTCGCGTTCAACTGCATCTCCCAACGCCACATCGCCCGGCAGCGCGATCACCGCAACTCCGCGTTGAGAGATTGCAGTTTGCATTGCAATCTCGAGTACCCGTGGCATCTGTTCTGCGTTTGATACCAGTTCACAGTAGTGGCTGCACTGCGCGAAGAGATGTTTGGGATCGGTTTCCTGAAAATATCCACTGCCGATTTCAGCGCTTGGAATTTGCGCCGCAATTGCCAGGACTGGAACGCGATTGCGCTGGCAATCGTAAAGTCCATTTATTAAGTGCAGATTTCCTGGGCCACAACTTCCAGCGCAGACCGCCAATTTCCCTGTAAGATGAGCATCAGCCCCTGCGGCGAAAGCTGCCGTCTCCTCATGTCTCACGTGAATCCACTCGAAATCGCTTCTGCTTCGAAGTGAGTCTGTGATGCCGTTTAGCGAATCGCCTGTAACGCCATAGATCCGCTGAACTCCCGCCTGAGCAAGGACCTCCACCAAAAGGTCCGCAACTTTCTTAGCCATATAATTCCCTCTTCAATTACAAAGTGGCTCAAGGATATCCGGAGGGAATTCCGCCGTCTAGCAGGGAGTTGTCGGGAAATGCGGATTCTTACCATTGACGACGCTAGGCATCCGCTGACAATGCCGATTCAAACCCGAGCGCAGCAGTCGAGCGCAAGCACTTAAACGATCGCAACGTGAGGATTATCGTTGTCGCAAAAACGAGTGCACCGCAGGCGACGTGTGCGACCGTGATCGTCACCATCGGATTAAGCGGCTGTGGATCGTTAGGCGACGCCTGTCTCGTTACGTACGCAGCCAGCCCCAGAAGCAGTTGAATCCCAAGAAGCGCCAAAGCGATTGCGGCAGGCCGTGTAAGAAAGATCTGATGGGGATGCCGCCGAAGAATGGTGGCCGCCGTGATGGCGAGCAGCAGGGTCACCGCCAGGGCGCCACCGATATGTGCCAACAACAGTTCAGTTGGCAGGGGCTTGTCCCAAGTGGCCGAATGCCGTAGCGTCGCGCCTATTATCAACTGCAAAAAGATCGTTGCCGCGACAGCTAAGCAAAGATATCTGGCAGGCACACTTCCCTGCTCTGCGATTGTTGCACGGTTCCGATGCCAACTCGGCGCTGTGACTACCGCAAGACTGACTGTGGTGCAAAAAAACAGTTGTGCGAGCGTCGCATGGGCTGCCGAAATAGCGAGCGGCAGCATTAGTTTTACGGTTAGTCCGCCGAGCAGTCCTTGGGCAATCACTGCAAGCAGTGCAAATACGGCGAGCCGGCGCACCCAGCGTCTTTTCTCTTTCCTCAAAAGGTAGATCGTCAGCACGATCGTAAGCAGGCCCACGGTCGTAGCAACCATGCGGTGGCCGTGTTCCCAGAACAGATTTCCCACCATGCGGGGAAAAACCTGTCCGTTTGAAAGTGGCCAATCAGACGTTGCCAGACCCGCGTCGTGACTCGTCACCAGTGCACCCGCAATAATCAAGAAGAAGGTCGCGCAGGCGACGAGTAATGGTAGGCGGTTGCGCGCCCAACCGGACGGAAAAAAATCTCGCGCAAAGGCGCAAAGGCGCAAAGAAAGCCTTCCAGAAACGCGGTAGCGCTTTGCGCCTTTGCGCCTTTGCGCGAGAGATATTCTCCGTGTACACGTACGTTCGTGCAATTTTGGTTACCTAACCTACTGCTCGTTCACGGTCGGTCCAAAAACGCTGGCGGAGATTCTTCTTCAGGATCTTACCGGAGCCATTCTTCGGTAAGTCGGTTTCAGAGAATTCAACCCGACGCGGAACTTTGTAATTAGCGAGCGACAGACGGCAAAACGAGATCAGTTCATCGGCAGTGAGAGTTGCCCCAGGCTTAAGTACTACACACGCCATTACGAGTTCTCCCCACTTTGGATCAGGTATCCCAAAGACCGCCACTTCCCGAACGGCCGGGTGTTGGTAGATAACTGCTTCGACTTCGCCTGAGTAAACGTTCTCACCCCCGGTAACAATCATGTCTTTCAGACGATCCAGCAAATAGAAGTAACCTTCGGCATCCCGATAGCCGATGTCGCCGGTACGAAACATTCCATCACGGAAGGCGAGGTTGGTTTCCTTCGGATTGTTCCAATATCCACGCATGACGTTTGCGCCGCGAGCAACCAGTTCGCCTGTTTGTCCAACCCCAACTTCTTTCCCCGCGTCGTCGACAATGCGGACGTCGATGCCAGGACACGCGCGGCCGCAAGACGTCAATCTAGTCTCCGTATGTTCATGGTTCTGCAACCCAGTAAGAAAGCCCGTCTCACTTAGGCCATACACTTGGGTCAACTCCACATTCGGTAGAACTTCTCTGGTCCGATGAATGAGTTCGGGCGCAATCGGGGATCCGCCATAGCCCAGTCGCTCGAGGCTCGTGAGGTCATAGTTTTTCAGTTCCTCGAATTGAGTCAGCATATTGATCATCGTCGGCACCAATACCGTATGGGTGACACGTTCGCGCTCGACGGTCTGACAGAAGGTTTGCGGACTAAACTTCGGAATCGTGATTTGACAGGTGCCGAAAGCTGGAGATGCGAACATGAAGGGAAAGTCGGCAATGTGAAATATCGGCGCCGCGTGAAGGTACACACCGCCCTCTTTATAACGCATCCAGTAGTTCACGTGGTCCACATTCGCCAGGATGTTTGCGTGAGTCAGCGCCACGCCTTTGGGTAAGCCAGTTGTGCCACTGGTATAGATCAGTGCGAATACTGCGTCCGTGTCGTAAACAGTGTCAGGATAAGAACCACTTGGAGATTCCAGAGGTTCCTCGTCAAACACCAGTTGCCACGGAAGCTGCACCGTTGGAACGGCGAGCGACGAGTGCCGAATCAACCCATGAGGAGTTGCGTCCACCAGCACATGATCGATCTCTTTCTCTGAGAGCCGTGTGTTCAACGGGACCACGATCAATCCGAGCCACGCACACGCATACACCAGTTCGATAAACTCACGTTCATTCGGGAGTAGCAGAGCCAACCGATCGCCAGTTTTGAAGCCGTGCCTGGTGAGTGCGCCGGCAATTCGTCCGACGCGATCGTGAAGCTCACGAAACGTCAAGCGTTGTTCGCCCGCTGCAAACGCCTCCCTTTCCGCATAGTATCGAGCGGCCCGACCAAGAGAATTTGTATGGATCATCAGGCCTTTACGAACTCCACATCCAGATTAATAGTTACTTCGTCACCCATGTGCTTGACCTTGAACTCAGCTACAGAGTGCGCCGGGTCAATGTTCCAGATAGTATTTTGTGCCGTCACTGTCGTTTGGCCTTTCCTATGTGCTAAGTGTGTGTTGCGAAGATATTCAAACTAATCAGGCCGCCGTGTTGAGACCAACTCCGTGTGAAAAATCCAGCTCTGTTACCGGCTGCCTGAGCGAAACGGGCAGGAAATCAAGTATCGCTTCAAGGGGCTCTTCGTACTCCATTTCAAATCGGTACTTAGCCAAAGCATCGACGGTGATCATTAAGAGGTCATGTTTCTTGCAGAACTGGATAAGGTCGGGCACGCGAGCCATCGTGCCATCCTCGTTGAGAATTTCGCAGATCACACCGGCAGGTGATAGTCCCGCAAGCCTGGCGAGATCCACTGCCGCCTCCGTCTGACCTCTTCGTTCGAGGACACCGCCATCGCGAGCACAAAGTGGAAAAACATGTCCAGGTCGCGCGAAGTCTTGCGGATGACTGTTTGGATCGATGGCAGCCTTGATCGTTTGTGCGCGGTCATAAGCCGATATCCCCGTTGTTATGTCATCACCGTTTACGTCGATTGAGACAGTGAACGCGGTACCGCCCAATGCACTGTTAGCGGGGGCCATCGGAGCAAGATCTAATTCCTTAAGTCTTTCGTCAGTCATCGCCAGACAGATCAGGCCTCTTCCGTGTGTGGCCATAAAGTTGATTGCTTCCGGGGTGATCATCTCCGCAGCCATCGTTAGGTCACCTTCGTTCTCGCGATCTTCATCGTCGACCACAACGATCATGCGTCCGCCTCGCAGCTCTTGAATTGCATCCTCGATACTCGCAAACTCGAGCTGCTCCGGAGTCGTTTCGTAATTTCTTGCCGCTTGTTCGTCCAAAAAGTAATTTCGTGTTTGTTCGTGTGATTTAGTGGATCGTGTTCTTCCTGCAACAGACCGACGATCCACGACATCACACGAAACAACACCAAGTGCTTCGTGGGTTGGTTTGTCTACGCTTCCGCGACATTCAAGCGTCAATGTGTGGCCCAACTTTTCTTTTTTTGTTCGCAGGTAACCCAGGGAGTGTTCGTTTGGTGTAGCCTCGCAAGGGACCTGGGCGACAACCTCGATACCGGCATCGGACAAGACACGTGCCTTTTGAGGATTATTTGAAAGAAGTCGAACTTGGCTGATACCAAAATCGCGCAAAATCGCGGCTGGCAGAGTGAAGTCCCTATAATCGGAGGCAAACCCGAGCGCATGATTCGCCTCGACTGTATCGAAACCTTTATCTTGAAGCGCGTAAGCCCGTAACTTCGCCATCAACCCGATACCGCGACCTTCCTGATGTTCATAGATCACGAGACCACGACCTTCTTCAGCAATGGCGCGCATGGCGATCTCCAGTTGTTCTCGGCAGTCGCAGCGTAAGGACCCAAGCACTTCGCTGGTGAAACACTGCGAGTGGATGCGGACCAACGGAGTGCCCTGACTCACATCGCCCAGGACAATCGCAAGCGCGGTTTCAACCGGCGCGCTATCGTTCGAAAACTTGCGCTCGAACCCAAGCGTCTGAAACGTTCCCCACCGAGTTGGCATTCGGGTGGAGACGACTCTTCGAAGCGTCTCTACTTGTGCGGCTCTCTTCATGATTCGTCCAAGTGTTCGTTCTTTGAGAAAATCTTATCTCGCCGCTGCAGGTTCCTTTGTTCTCTTGAAATCGGGCGCACGCTTTTCAAGAAACGCTGTGAACGCTTCCTTTGCTTCCGCCGAGCGCACTCGCGAGGCGAACTCTTCGTTCTCGACTTTTATCGCCTGCGCGATTTGCTCGCGTTGAGAATGCTTCATCAGTCTCTTGCAAGCTTGCAGAGCGCCAGGAGGTTTCGCAGCCAGCTTCTCGGCTGTTTCGGTCGCGGTGGCCAGCAGTTTTTCGTCGGGCACAACACGGGTGACTAATCCAATTTCAGCCGCAGCCTTTGCGTCAAAAGGCTGGCCCAACAAAATCAACTCGGCAGCACGGATGTGTCCGCTACGCGCCGGCAAGGACCAGGAAGATCCGAATTCCGGAACCAGGCCGAGATTGATAAAAGGCAATTGGAACTTAGCGCTCTCGCCTGCGAAGACGAAGTCGCAGTGTGTGAGCAAGGTGGTTCCCCCTCCAATCGCCGCACCCTGCACAGCGGCCACCAATGGTTTGTCGAGGTTGAGCAACGCACTCGCCAGTTGAGCTTGCGGACTCTCACCTGGCCCTGGGGGGTTCTTCAGGAAATCCTCCAAATCGTTGCCGGCGGAGAACGAGTCTCCGGCGCCATCCCACAGCACGACAAGTACGCCATCGTCCTGCGCTGCGTCATTTAGGATCTCCGCCATGCTCAGGTACATGGCCGAAGTCATTGCGTTCTTCTTTGCGGGTCGATTCAATGTGATCCGCAAGATACTGCCAGAACGTTCAGTTAAAATTTCACTCATCGCCCACCTCACTTGATCACCGCTTCACGATGCGCCGTTACCACGCCACTCTCGATGAAGCTGCCGATCTGTTTCGCGTCGAAGCCCAGCTCCTGGAGAACCTCTTCATTGTGCTCGCCAAGTTCCGGGGCTCGTTTTGCAGTTTCCTTGTTGACGCCGTGTACCTGAATCGGGCTGCTGATCGTTGACGTCAGCTTGTCGCCGGCGCCTTCAAGCGGAACGACGATGTCATTCGCTCTCAACTGCGGATCGTTGACAACTTCTTGCGGGTCGCGCACAGCACCGAACGTGACGTGAACGTCATTGAAGACCTCGTACCAATGGGCCATCGGCTGCGCGCTGAATACTTCGTCGAGAATGGCGGTCAACTGCGGCATGTTCGCCACCAGATTCGCTGGGGAGAACCGTGGATCTGTTAATAGGTCGGCGCGGCCGATGGCTTTCGCAACTGCTTGCACTTTGTCAGGCGTGACCAGGAGCACAAACCAGGTGCCGTCGCCAGCCTGATACACGTTCAACGCTGCGTTTGCGGGATTCTTGCGATCGTGCGGTCCGTAAAACTTCGCTCCGCTCAGCGCTGCCTGGATCGAAACGCTTGCGGACCAGATACCCTCGGCGAGCAGCGAGGTCGTGACGTACGACCCTTTGCCCGTGCGCTCGCGGCGATAGAGCGCGGTGACAATGGCGGAGTACAAGCCGACCGCGGTTGCATTGTCACCACTAGCGGCCACCGGCCAGGTGGGCGGTGCGCCGGCATCGCGCGTCATCGACAGCAAGCCGCTGCGTGCCCAGTAGGAAGTGATATCGAAGCCTGGAAGCTCGGCATCAGGGCCTTTTTCGCCGAAACCTGTGACGTCCGCATAGATCAAACGCGGGTTCCACTGTGCGACGTCCTCGTATTCGAGCTTCAGTTTTTTGCGTGCGCGATGGGGCGTGTTGACAATGAGCACGTCGGCCCATTTGACGAGCTTCTCTAAGATCTGCTGCGCGCTCGGCGATTTCAGATCGAGCGTCATGCCGCGTTTATTGCGATTGGCGAGGTGCCATTGATAGGGATCCTTCGCCTGCGGCTGCGGCGGTATCTTGTGCCCAATCCTCCACATCTCGCCGGAAGGCGGCTCTACTTTGATCACGTCGGCGCCAAAGTCGGACAGGATCACTGCGGCGCTTGGACCCGCGATGAAACTCGCCAGGTCTACTACTTTCAATCCAGAAAAAATGTTGTCAGTTGTCATTGCGTCTCCTTAAATCAATCGATAACTAAAAACCCTCATGCAACGGTCGAAGCCGTGGGTCCATATGCAGCCCTTTCCAAAACCGAAGCGATCCAAGCGAGTAATCGCTCTCTCACTTCCTCGCGGTTAATCTCATTGAGCATTTCGTGTCGCCCGCCGAGGTAGGAATCACGCGAGATGTCATATAGGCCGGCTTTTTCATAGCGGTGGATCAGAAGCTCGAGTCCTTCGTGTCTCCTCTTGTAATCACTTCTGCTCTTTGCAACCTCTGTGTTCTCTGTGTCTCTGTGGTTCACTGCGCTCGGAAATAAACAACCACAGAGACACAGAGAACACAGAGGGTTGCACAGAGAAGACCGCTCAAAACATCAACGACCCTGGAATTGCGGCGCACGCTTTTGTAGAAAAGCCTGCGTACCCTCTTGCTTGTCTTCGGTTCCAGCGCAAAGGCCAAAGAAAGAAGCTTCGAGAGCCAAGCCCTCAGTCTGGCTCGTCTCCAA
>Ga0137403_10006587_pt1 | contig 13260 bp, 13 predicted proteins | sample CZOMad2_1_16fung_FD_122057 | JGI IMG/M metagenome (GOLD analysis project Ga0137403, IMG submission 122057) | Vadose zone soil fungal communities from Angelo Coast Range Reserve, California, USA - CZOMad2_1_16fungal (Hybrid Assembly) | ecosystem: Environmental > Terrestrial > Soil > Vadose zone... | reverse complement strand
TGATTCCGCGATTGATAAGGGCTCCCGAGCTCTTCGAGGACAACCGACCAAGGCCCTCGACGATGCGGTTTTCGCTGCCGCCCAGCTGCTACACGATCGACCACGCAGCCGTCGGCGCGTAATTGTGCTGATTTCCGACGGCGTCAATGGCGGCAAGAAGTTCAATAAAGTCAGCTACGACGACGTCATCAAAGCGCTACTTCACGAAAACATCTCGGTCTATAGCATTGCTGTGCCCACTGCCTACTTCGAGCGCAAGATTTCCCCGATCGACCGAGAGCGCTCGCCACTGATTCGCTATGCGGATCATTCCGGCGGCGAGGTCTATCACGCGACCAAGGAGCACAGCTTTGAGGAGTTTTACTCTCGCCTGACCGAGGAAGCCCGGAACCAGTACACCCTGGCTTACATGCCGCGCGGCACCGACCCGGCCGCCGAATATCACACCATCGAAGTCCGCGTGAAGCGCGAAGGACTGGACATCAAGACCCGCGAGGGTTATTACGCCGGCCAAATCCCGGCCACACAAATCCCTTAGCTGATTTTTCTCAAGCTTCGCCGATTACTCTTGACACTAACGCGTTCGGGCCGTATACGAAGCGAAGAGGGTGGCCTGTGAAGACGCCGGCTCCCTCCAGAACGACGTAAGAGGGAGAGCAGCGATGAAGAAAAAGGGTAAGAAGGACGAGAAGCCCCCGAAAAAAGGGAAGTAGCATCACTCTGCTTTTGAGCGGAAGGGGCGCTGCGTTACTCGCAGCGCCTTCTTCTTATCGCTCGTCGGGATTCGTAGCCGCAGGTCTCACTTAGCAAGGTTTCTCTGTGCTTTCTCTGTTCCGACCTCCGCGACCTCTGTGTTAGTTCCGAGCCTGTTTCTTTCGCGAAAGAGAGGTCGTCCTCATACGGAAGGCGCCTCCTCATGAGCGGGACAGATCGGCTCATAAGCGCAGGTACGGCAAGCATATCCCGGCTTCGGTGAAAATTCGCCCGCGCGAATGTCTGCCGCGGTCTCTTGGATAGTCTTCTGGGCCTCATCGAGCTGCTTGGCCGTTCGAGTCGTGGCCTGAACCTCGTTGTTCTGCAAGTAGTGAAAGATCAGTCGCACCGGGTTCAACTCCAGAATCTCCTTCGCGGCAATCGCGTAGATGCTGAGCTGCAAATCTCTTCGCGCGTCCGCGGTGTTCCGGGCCTTTCCGGTTTTGTAGTCGACGATCTCCACGTCGTTCCCGCCCAGCGAATTGATCTGATCGATTCGTCCGTTGATGATCACGTTGTTCTCCAGCGGCAGTTCGAAGGCTTTTTCCTGCTCCAGGATTTCCGGCGGCGTCTGCAGCAGGCCGGAATGGAACGCACGTAACTGTTCCATGCCATCTTTCTTATATTCGCCTTCCTGGTAGTCATCCTCGAATCCCGCCGAGGTCCATTCGGTCTCGAAGATACGCGCGACCTCGTCGAACGGGAGTTTCACGCCCTTACGGAATTGATCGACAAATCGCTTGATGGTCGTATGCATCACGCTCCCGAAGGTGAGCGTTGCCTGTGGTCCTTCCTTCAGAGACCACAATCGGTTAAACAAAAACTGTTGCGGGCACTTTCGGTAATTGTCCACCGCCGACGCGCTCAACTTCAGAGGCTCGGGTGATGGCGGATGGAAAGTCTCGGCCCAGTCGGAAATTTTGGAAAAGATGCGCGGGCGCTGCGACAGGGAAGGGAACGGCAAGGCTTTGCCGTTGGCGCCACCCGCGGCGCTCGAGTCTTCTTCCTGCACGCGCACTTTGGGCGCAATCTGCAGTACGTCGCGGCGCTTCACTGCCGGGTCCATCAGGACGTCCTCGATGAAGGTGGGTACTTTGCCTTTCTTCTCCGTCAAAGTCGTGATGGTCAGCTTGCGCTTGGCGCGGGTCAGCGCGACGTAAAACAGGCGGCGTTCTTCCTGAATATGGAATTGCCCGGCCGGCAGTTCTTCTTTCATGAGTTTCACCGGAAACTCGAACAGCGGCATCCGTTCGCGCGGAGGAAAGGCACCGTGATTCACGCGCAGCAAAAACACATGGGGAAATTCCAGTCCCTTCGCTCCGTGCACGGTCATTAACTGAACAGCGTCGCCAGGCGGGTCGTCGTCCAGGCAAACGACGCCTCCGGCCTGCTCGAAGTAGTCGAGGTATTCGAGAAATTCCGGGAGCGAGCGAGTGTCGCTCTTGGGCTCCCAGTCCTTCATAAATTGAACCAATTGGGTTACGTAACGGCGATCGCGCGCACCGGCGAGCTGCGGAATCTCGAGCCATTCGATCAGAACGGCTAGAATCTCGCGAGCAGTGCGTCGCTTCATGGTTTTTCGCTGTGCGGCGGCAAATTCCAACAATTCGGCGATGGTCGCGGCCGAGGGATTAAACGGCAGCTCGGACTGCGGTGATTGGAGCGCGTCGTACAGCGACGTCCCGCGCTTTTTCCGTGTGCGTTCGGCCAACCGCACGAGATCCACTGCCTCCAAATGCCAAGCGGGCGCAGCCAACACCCGTGCGCACGCAATGTCGTCATACGGCTTGGCGATCAGCCGAAGGTAGGCGAGCACGTCGCGCACCAGGGGATGCTCGAGAATCGAGAGCCGGGTGATAACGAAGGGGATCTTCCGGCGCGAGAGGTCCTCCACCAATCGATCGCGATGCGCGTGCTGCCGGTAGAGCACCGCGAAATCGCGCCAGGGTGTTCCCGCGCGGTGCAAACGCTCCAGTTCGTTGGTGATCCAGACAGCTTCTTCATCTTCGTTGGCCAGTTCGACGACGCGGATGCGCTCTCCCTCCGCGACGGTTGGCGAAAGCACCTTGTTTGGGAAATCCGCGCTGACTTCGTTTTGCGTGATCACTTGCGTCGCGACGCGCAGGATGTTCGGCGTCGAGCGGTAGTTCTCGGTCAGCGTTACGCGGAAAGGCGTCGAATCCTGCCCGGCCTTCCAACCCGCAAAACGCTCCAGAAAAAGTTTGAAGCTTCCGAATGAAGCGCCACGAAAACGGTAAATGGCTTGATCGTTGTCGCCCACCACCACGATGTTGCGCGGCTCCGGAGAAAGCAAAAGCAGCAGCTCCAGTTGCGCGATATTTGTGTCCTGAAACTCGTCCACCAGGATGTGCTTGAAACGCTGTTGGAACCGCTCGCGAATCGCGGCATCGTTGCGCAGCAGCGCGACCGTCCAGGTAATCAACGATCCAAACGAGAAATATTTCTTTTCGTTGAGCAGCTCTTCGCTGGCTTTGTAAGCGCGCACGATTTCTTTCTGCAGCGCGACGTTTTCAACGCGCTCCAGGTAAGTATCCTCGTCGAGCAGCTTGCGCTCGACCTGGAGGTCAGTTTCGAGTTCGCCCGCGTAGCGCTGGTACTCCTCACTGGAAACCAGCTCATCCTGGCAACGCGAGAAAAACCGCAGGAAGTCTCCGAGGAATTGTCCGGGTTCCGCGAGCCTCCGGTACTTTTCCAGTTTGAGACGCGCCATGTTTCGCCGCAGCAATATCCAGTGGTCGACGTCCTCCAGCACAGTAATCTTTGGGTCGATTTCCTTCAGCAGCGTTTCGCAGAAAGCGTGAAATGTCGCCATGGTCACGTTTCTGCCGCGCTCGCCGCACGTTTTTACGACCCGCGACTTCATTTCTCCCGCTGCTTTTTTTGTGTACGTAAGGCCGAGAATATTTTCTCCGCCAAGCGAAGGATCGGAGTCCAACAAGTGCCGAATGCGTTCGGTGATGACCCGCGTTTTGCCGGTCCCTGCGCCGGCAATCACCAGCAAGGGGCCCTGCCCATGTGTAATGGCGCGCCGCTGCGCGTCATTCATCTTCACCCCGCCGTCATCGACCGGCGGATTGAGATCAAAAAGCGTAAGATTCATATAATTAGACTAGCGGATTTTAAGGCGAAGAGGAAGCGAAGGGGTCCCACTTGAGGTTTGGTCTTCATGGTGTCTTAGCGGTTCTCGCCGCATGCAGCTGGTATTCCAGCGCGTTCGCTCAAGACAAATCGAAGCCGGAAAAGAACAACCGAGCGATGAGCACGTATACGACGTGCAACGAAGAATCGACGGGTAAGCTGGTCGGCTCTCACAAAGCGCGAACTTCAGTGCTGGTTTCGCCCGACGGAAAATTCCGGGCTTATGCCGAGAGCGAAGCAGCAGCTTCTACAACAAACGACGGCACGGCCCCGGAATGCCAAGATAGTTCCAAGCTGTACGTCGCCGGAGCGGCGAGCCAGGAATTTCAGGTGGTGCTGGAACTCAAGCCTGATTCGGAAACACTCGGCAATAGCATCGATCTGATCGATTGGTCTCCCCGGGGCCACCGCCTGCTGGTGGCAGAAGGCACTTGGCAATGGGGCTCAGATGCCGGTGCGTTGGTAGCGCGAATTTACGATGCCGAAGCCGGGGCGCTATCCGTCGACGGCTTAGTCGAAGATGCATTTCGCCGCCGGTTCGGGAAGGGTTGTGTTGGCGTATTTCACCCCGTGGGTTTCTCTCCAGATGGCGGAGCAATCATAAAAGCGGGACCCTATTTGATGTGGGAGAAGATCAGCCGCTCAAAGAGTCATGCATTTCAAAAACGGGCCTGTGGCTAGTCGAACCTCTGACGCGAACAGTTCACTTGCTGCCACCCCAATACAAGTTTCACCGATACGGCACAACCGCGGCGAACCCCTTTCTGGGGCGGGGCAACGTTGCTTAGATCAGGGACAGAACTTGTTCGCGAACGTGGTGCAGACGAATAGTCTGCGGTTTGGGGCCGTCGTGGAAGTAAGCCTCAACCGTCTTCTTGACGTTCGCGCAAAGTTCTTCCCACGTGTCACCCTGCGCGGAAAGATTTTCGGTCGAAGACTCCGCATCGTAACCGCCGTCGGCCTCCTTGGTGACGTCAAATACAACTTCGCTCATCACAGGTAAATCCATGGCTCACTCCAGGTTCGCGCGAGATTCTCCGACCCCAAAGCCTATACGTATCCAGAACGGAGTTACGCGTCGCGACATTTTGTTGCAGGATGCCGCGTCAGGTGAATCAGCAGAACGCTGTAGACATGCCGGAAGGGGATATGTTCCCTGTCAAGACCGTGGAAGTACGTTGGATGCGGGTACCCCTAGCGTTGTGATTTCTTCCCCGCGGCCACGTCTGCGGCAAACTGCGCGGAATGCCCGCGAGGCACACTGAGCGAGTCCCATTTCCCCGTTTTCGCCGTTGCCAAATGTTTCGCGGCGAAAACGATTTGGCCGACGTGATGCGAGTAGTGCGCGATTTGCCGGTTGATAGCCTGCATTACGGAATGCGGCTCGGTGCGAATCGTTACGGTGCGCGTGAGGTCTTCGTCGGTCAGCGGCTCCAGAGCATCGAAGACGTACTTCCATCCGGCTCCCCACATGGCCATCAGTTCGGCGCGGGATTTCGGCGCGTCCTCGAATTCGGTGTCGCGGTTCCGGTCGGGTTTTTCGCCGTCGGTGGTCAGGAAATTTCTCCATCGCGAGCGCATGTTTCCGACCATGTGTTTCACGATGACGGCGATAGAGTTCGATTCCGGATCGAAACTCTCGAACAAGCCTTCGTCGGGGCACTGTTCCATGGCGCGCTCGGCCAGCTTTTTGTAGTAGCGGAAAAGACCAAGCGAGTCTTGCAAATAGGATGTTGTGAATTGATGGGGCATAAGCGCATTTTGCGACCGTCGCGAGGAGCTGCGCAAGAACATTGGTCGGCGGGGTAACTTGCGAAGCGGGGGCGCGTAGTACGAGGAGAAGGACGGAAGAAAAGGCTTGACACTTCGCTTTTTATTCGCCTATGATTCGCCCCACGTTAGTCCATACTTTGGCGTTTAGAGGAGAAAACCATGACCATCGGCCAATCGATGTTGCCTGAATTCGACCAAGAGATGCAGAGCACCCGCAAAGTGTTGGAGTTGATTCCCGACGACAAATGGAATTGGAAGCCGCACGACAAGTCGGGCACGGTTGGGTGGTATGTCTCGCACATCGCCACGCTGCCCGGGTGGACAACTATGACCATCAATACTGACGAGCTCGATTACGCTCCGGTGGGGAAGCCTTCGTTTCAGCCACCCAAGGTCGAGAATCGCAAGGACGCTTTGGAGGTCTTTGACAAAGAGTCTGGCGAAGCTCGAGCCGCCCTCTCCGGGATCAGCGATGCCGACATGATGAAGGGTTGGACGTTGCTGGCCGGCGGCCAGGCGATTTTCACGATGCCGCGCATCGCGTGTATCCGCGGAATGGTCATGAATCACCTGATCCATCATCGCGGACAACTCACGGTTTACTATCGGATGCTTGACGTTCCGGTGCCCGGCCTTTACGGCCCGAGCGCCGACGAAAAAGGATCGGGCGAAGCCGCCAAGGCCTGACGTACGGTCCGATTGCTCGACCTCGCACCCCATGGGGGACGCGCAGCTGCTCGAAGGAACACAGTAAGCGATTGTCTGGGCACGACGCCGTCGTGCCCTCCATCTCTGCGCTACCTGCGCGCCCTCTGCGTTCTCTTTGCGCTTTCCGTATAATGGTGTGTCGGAGGTATCCCATGGAAACTCCCGTTATTCTGTCTGCCGTCCGCACGCCCGTCGGAAAATTTCAGGGCGGGCTGTCCAGCTTCTCCGCTCCCGAGCTTGGCGCCAAAGTGATAGCCGAAGCCGCCCGCCGCGCTGGTCTCGACGCCAAACAGATCGACGAGGCCATTCTCGGCAACGTGATCCAAGCTGGCCTGGGACAGAATCCAGCGCGCCAAGCAGCTCTCAACGGTGGCTGCGATCCCCGCGTTGCCGCGCTGACCATCAACAAAGTGTGTGGGTCCGGCTTGAAAGCGGTTGCGCTGGCGGCTCAGGCGGTGCAGCTCGGCGAGTCCGAAATCGTCGTTGCCGGCGGCATGGAGTCGATGACCAACGCGCCGTATTTGCTGCCGCAAGCGCGCTCCGGTTATCGGCTAGGCGACGGAAAACTGATCGACTCCATGATTCACGATGGGCTGTGGGACGCGTACGAGGACTTCCACATGGGCGTAACTGGCGAGCTCGTCGCCGAAAAATACGGCATCACCCGCGAAGAGCAGGACCGTTTCTCCGTCGAAAGCCACCAGAAAGCTATCCGCGCGCGCAAGTCATGCTTTTTCGAAGCGCAGATTCTGCCCATCGAAGTGCCGCAAAAAAAAGGCGAGCCCGTGGTCATCAAGTACGACGAGTCGCCGCGCGAAGACACCTCGATGGAAGCGCTTGCCAAACTGAAGCCTGCGTTTAAGAAAGATGGCACCGTTACCGCCGGCAATGCCCCCGGCACCAACGACGGCGCCGCCGCACTGATCGTCACCAGCCAACGTAACGCGGAACGCCTTGGCAAACAGCCGATGGCGCGGATCGTTGCGCAAGCCGTCAGCGGCGTCGAACCTAAGTGGGTGATGATGGCGCCGGTCGAGGCGGTCGAGAAGCTTTTGGCGAAAACCGGCTGGGACCGCGACAAAGACGTGGACCTGGTCGAGCTGAACGAAGCGTTCGCGGTCGCGGCCATCGCAGTAACGCGGCAACTCAAACTCAATCCAGAAAAGGTCAACGTGAACGGAGGCGCGGTCGCCATTGGCCATCCCATCGGCGCCAGCGGTGCGCGCATTCTGGTTACGTTGTTGTACGAGCTGCAGCGCCGCAACCTCAAGCGCGGTATCGCCGCATTGTGCCTAGGCGGAGGCAACGCCGTTGCCCTTGCCGTCGAGCGTTATTGAAAATGACCGCTGAAACAAAATACTGCCCGCTATGCGACGCGGAATATGGCTCGAGCCACTCACAGTGCAGTGTGTGCGGTGTGGACCTCGTGCCGGAAGAGTTGCGCGGGCGGCCGCTTGACGAGCGTCAGCGCAAGGAACGTATCGTTGTTGTTTGGCGAGGGGGCGATCCTCTGGCCGTCAGCGAAGTGATCAGTGCGCTCCGCGATGCAGGTATTCGCCACCACGTTCAACCCACCAACGAGCACTTGGTCTTTGAACTGGGAATGCCGCGGCCAAAATACGCCGTGCGCGTTTTTTCCTCCGATGCCGCGCGCGCGAAGGCGCTGATTGCCGACATTCGCGAGAGTTTGCCGTTTGCGCTGGACGAGGCCGACGAGCACGAACAAGAACTGGAGCAGGCGGCTGCGTCCGCCACGGCGCCCGAACATGAGTGTAGTCCCGCCGCTGCTACGGTCGAAATCTGGACCGGCGAAGACGGTGCGCTCGCGGAACTCCTGGAAGCCTGCCTGCGTGAAAACAGGATCGGCGTGCGCCGCGAAGGCGCGGAACCCGGTGCGTTGCGTCTGCTGACTATGCCCGCCGCCGAGGCGGCCGCCCGCGAAATCATTCGCGAAGTGCGCGAAGCCACGCCACCCGCGTAGCCGCCCAACCGTGCTGTCGAGGCTGCCCGATATCTCTGCAGGAAGTTAGCCGATGATCGTGGTGATGGAAGGTCCCAGCGCCGCCGGAAAAACCACGTGGTGCGGCGCTCATTGCCCGGAGCTCCTCGCGGAAAATGCTTCAGAAAATCTCAACGCACCGGATCTCTATGGGGACCCGTGCGAAGTCGCGCACTTCTGGGTGGAATTCAACGCCAAACAGTGGCGAGCCGCGCTGCAAATCGAACAGGAAAAGGGCATCGCCGTCTGCGATGGCGATCCGTTTCATCTTTATTTTGCCTGGTCGCTTTGGAAAACAGGAGCGCTCGACAGAAATCTATTCGACGCGGAGCTGCCGTTGTATCGCCGCGTCATCGATGAAGGCCGCATTGGTTTCGCCGACCTCGCCCTGTGGCGCGAAGCACCGCTCGAAGAGCTACGACACCGCGCGAAGTCTGATTCCACGCGCCAGCGTCGTCGCCACGAACTCTATCTGACGATGATTCCCTGGATGAGAGCGTGGTTTGCAGCCAGAGAACAAGTGCTGCCGAGATCGGTGCGCGATTGGTCCGAGCAGTTCCGCATCGAAGAGGTGCGTGGTGCGCTTACATCTTCCCATCGTTATGACGTGGAGGCGCTGGATCGAATGATGCAAGTCTTGAACGACCGCTGAATTAACTCGGTCCCTGCGCAGCCACTACTCCAGAATCAGGTGCCTTCCGCAAATCCTGCGCGCAATACGGGCAATATTTATCGCTCTCCAACACTTCCTGCTTGCACTGCGGGCAAGACGGATGCAGGTTGCACTTACAATTCGGGCAGAAATTGTAACGGGCGTCCACGGACGTCGCGCACTGCGGGCAGTTGTACGGCAGCGGCTGGCGCATCAAGAAGTAAATGATGAAGCCGATCGCAAAATACGCTGGCCAAAGAACGATCACCAGAAACGTCCACAAGCCCGAATTCATGCCGCGGCGTTTCGCATCGCGATTCACGTATGCAACCAGAAAAATGAAGATTGCGAGGAACAGCGAAGCGCCAGTAACAATCCCCGCCAGCGCAAACGACTGCGCCACTGGATGGCCTCGGAGTTCCGGTGGAAACATCTCGGCGTCGTGCAGTGCGGGATTCAAGTTGACGGTGACCGCGATTGCTACAGCGATGAGATACAACACTACGACGGCTCCAATCAGCCATCGTGGCACCAACTCGAACTCCTGCCAGAACCGCAGGCCCTTTTCACGCTTCCGCCGGAAGCGAATCAACCGTCTCCGCTCATTCCAGGAATCACTCACGCGTTGTGGATACTCGGTCATCTTCGTTCCTCGCTCCCATTTTGCCGCTTGCTGCTCGCTTGCCGCTCCTGGCAGTTCGTCCTTCACGCCGCGCCGCCCGCATTTCTTGCTGCGCCGCGCTCGCTTCCTTCCATCAACAAGATCGCCCCTGCCACAATCGCGGGCAGCGCCCACCACACTCCGAAACCCATCTTCCAGACCAGGTCCGGCAGGCCCGCGCGATGGCCGAACCATTCGAGCCCGCGCCATACGTACGGCGCCGTCGCCGCTCCCGCCACCCACGACGCGCCGCACATGGCCCAGATTAGGCGCCAGCGCGGCTCGCGCGCTCGCAATTCCTGTGCGCGCAACCGCACGCGAAACTGCGTGCGCGCCGCAAGTTCACGCGGCAACGGAACGCTCAACGTTCGCAGCGAACGCAAGGCCTGCTGCGTCGCGTTAGAGTTCTCCGAGCATCGCGCGCACTCCCGCAGATGTTGGCCCAGCCATTCCTGCTCCGCTGCGGAAATTCCTTCGACGCGCTCTTTCGCGATCAGCGTTTCCGCGCGCGCGTGCACGTCGTTCGTCATGGTCATGCCGCGCCTCCCGCCAGCAATCCCTTCAACGCATCCAGCCCGCGATACAGCCGCGATTTCACCGTCGAGATCGGCGTCGCTTGAATTTTAGCGATCTCGTCCAACTGCATCTCTTCCTGAAATCGCAGCAGCAACACTTCGCGGTACGCCGCCGGCAATTGCTCGAGGGAAGCCTGCACGCGATCTTGGGCTTCGCCCTGTAGCAACAGATGCAACGGCGATTCCGCCTTCTCATCCACGATCTCGAACCCTTTTCCCTCTTCGGGATCCGTCATGGAATCCAGGCTCACGGCTTTCTTTTGTCGCTGCCAATCGATCACCAGGTTCCGCGCGATGGTGAACAGCCAGGCCTCAAACTTGAATTTCCCGTCGTACTGATGCCCGCGCTCGAGCACCCGAATCCACGTTTCCTGAAAAAAATCCTCAGCCCTCTCCAGGTTCCCGGTGATGTATAACAAATACCGGAACAGGCGATATTGATACTCCTCGATCAGCCGATCGAGCACTTGGGGATCGCGCTGCCGCAACCCCTGCACCAAACTCTGTTTGTCGTCAGCCATCAACGTGGAAAAAAGAAATGTCGGCCGCCCGGCAGCAGTCGCTGCCTGCCTCAAGCTCGGTTCAAGACGTGGGCCTGTGCCCGCCCACGCTCTGTTCGCCCATATAAAGGGAGCGCTCATTCTAGTAGGTATACGCTTGACCGAGGGAAAAAGACGCGGCCGGACTGACGCCCTGCAACCTTCGATCTGACATAGACTTACGCCGATGCAGGAGGCACCGATGTCAGACAGCCATAGACCCGCAGCCCAAGATAGGCGAGCCCTCATCCAAGGTAGTAGACTCTCAACACTCGACGTCCCGAATGGAGAACGTACATGTCTTCTAGTCCTAGGCCCTTCTCTTCCCTAATCCTGCTCTGGGCTGGCGAAGACCCCGCCGTCTACACCGTCCTCATGGAGCGGCTCAACGCCGCCGGCGTCCCCTGCAAGAACATGGCAATCGGCAGCGACGAAATCGCGTCACCCGCCGATCCTCTGCCCATCGACTGGAAGCCTCGCTTCGGTTTCGAGGTCGCCGTCCCTTCCCACGACGTGACCGCCGCCCAGCAAATCCTGGAAAAGCTGCTGGGCGAGGAGCCCGAAGACCTAGAAATCCCCGAGCAACCACTCGCAGAAGCGAAAGAGCTGCCGCTGACCGACGCCACGGAAACGAATCCCACGATTGAGGTGTGGACGGGCGCCGACGACAAAATCGCCGAGTTCCTTACCTCGGCTCTGCAGGAAAACGAAATCCCCATGCACCTCGAAAATCCCGCTGGCCAAACCCACATCTACGTCTCCGCCGCCAACGAAATCCGCGCCCGCGAAATCGTCCGCGAAGTAACGGAAGCCGCACCACCGAACTAGCGACGCGGCGATTTTGGCGAAAAGCCCTTGGTAGCACCGGCATCCTTGCTAGCAGGTTTCGTTAGTCATTTCTCGTAGTAGACTCTCCGGCACCATGTTTTGCCCCCAGTGCAAAGCGGAATATCGCCAAGGCTTCACACGCTGCTCGGATTGCGACGTGGACTTGGTCTATTCGCAACCGCCAGAGTCACCAGAGGCGGCGGATTCACACACGAGCGAGTTTGCCGGTCGGGAGGATGACCTTCGTCTGATTTGGAAGGGTAACGACGAGTCCGCGTGTTTAGGCCTCTGCCGAGATCTCATGAAGACGGACATACTCTATAAGGTTGCCCAAACTCCGACAGCGCGTAGGCTCAACATGCGCATGAAGTGGTTGTACGAAATTAGCGTTCCACATGCGGACTACCTGCGCGCAAAGGACTTATTGGGAATTGAGGGAGAGTTTATGGATGCTTGCTATGACGAGGACAACGAGGAGGAAGCGCAAGCCGCGGACACCGGGGAATCGATTGCCGTAGACGATTCCCCGCCCGATCCGGAGCCTAGAAACGATTACTACCTCAAGCATTGGTATCCGGAAGACGCCACGGTGGAGATTTGGGCGCAAGACGGTGACGATATTTCGGACGGCATTGCGATGGCGCTAAAAGAAAATCTTATACACTGCCGGTCGGACCATCAAGACTGCATCCACAAGGCTTTCGTTCTGCCAGAGGATGAGCAGCGAGCGCGAGAGATCATTCGCGAAATTATCGAAGGCGAACCACCGAATAGAGCCTCGGTGACTTGACCCCGTACTATCCGGCGTGCATTCTCTACTTTCTAACGATGTTACCGGCTTTTTTCCTTCGCGAACCGGGGAGCCATCTTGTCGATCGATCACATTAAGACCGTCGCCGTGCTGGGCGCGGGCACCATGGGCAACGGCATCGCGCATGTCTTCGCGCGCGCCGGCTGCAAGGTGATACTGCGGGACGTGGAGCAACGCTATCTCGATCGCGGCATGGACAGCATTTTGAAGAATCTGGATCGCGAGATCAAAAAGGGCAAGCTCACGGAAGCGGAGAAGGGAACTGTGCTCGCGCGCCTCATTCCCGTCACCGATATGTCCGCCGTCGCCAACGCAGATTTCCTCGTCGAAGCCGTCCCCGAAAAACTCGACATCAAGCGCCACGTCCTCGCTGAGGCCGACCACCTGCTCCGCGACGACGTCATCATCGCCAGCAACACCTCGTCGATTGCGATGACCACGCTGGCCGCGCTCACCAAGCGTCCCGACCGCTTCGTCGGCATGCACTTCATGAATCCCGTGCCAGTGATGACGCTGGTCGAAGTCATCCGCGCCCTGCAAACCAGCGACGCCACCTTCACCGCCACCATGGATCTCGCCAAAAAGCTCGGCAAGACTCCCGTCGCCGTCAACGACGCCCCCGGCTTCGTCTCCAACCGCGTCCTCATGCCGCTGATCAACGAAGCCGCCTACTGCGTAATGGAAGGCGTAGCCATTCCCGAAGCCGTCGACACCGTAATGAAGCTAGGCATGAACCATCCCATGGGCCCGCTTGAGCTAGCCGACTTCATCGGCCTCGACGTCTGCGTAGACATCATGCACG
>Ga0137403_10006583_pt1 | contig 13262 bp, 15 predicted proteins | sample CZOMad2_1_16fung_FD_122057 | JGI IMG/M metagenome (GOLD analysis project Ga0137403, IMG submission 122057) | Vadose zone soil fungal communities from Angelo Coast Range Reserve, California, USA - CZOMad2_1_16fungal (Hybrid Assembly) | ecosystem: Environmental > Terrestrial > Soil > Vadose zone... | reverse complement strand
CTAGCCCGGTAGCGTCCAATCCCGAGATGGCCCCTGGGAGCAACGCGCGCGTTGTTGGCGGGGCATGCAGATCCGCGACCGATACTTGCCCGGCGCCGATCAGTGCTCCGACAAACCGCCTTGCCGCCGTATCGAAGGCGCGCCTGTGGGTCGGTTCACAGAAGCGCTGAGGCCTGCCGCCACTGTGGCGTGGCTCGAACGGCCCACCGCACCAGAGGCAGCGGGCAGAATTCAGGCCCTCGTCCGAGCTTGTTTCGTCCATCCGCAATTGCGATGCGACGCCGGAGCCGAATTCCGGGCCATGCGTGCCGTGCATGAGCGCTGGGTAGGGCGCTGTCTCGGTTGGCATTTTCCCCTCTGTCAGGGCCCGGTCCCCGTCGCCTGCAGTTCCAGCTGCCGCTCAGATCTTCATGGCGGAAGTGCCGGACAGCAGCAGGCGGCCGTGGCCGTCCCGGCCGAAGATGACGACGGGGTACCAAGGATCTTGGTAGAACACCTGCATCGACATTTCATCTTCGCGAATTCCGCGACAGCCCCGCGCCATAGGTAGGCGCTCGAGCGCCCGATCAAAGCTCTATCGCAGGCTGCCGTGACGCTGGTGCCTTCCGTGAGCAAGGCCAGAAGTACTTCCGCTTTGTCCGGTTTTCCATTTTGGCCTCGGAATGAGTTCGCTTGCACCCGCGCAGACTTGCGTCATGAAAACAAACCAACGTTTGAACAACCGCCGTGCTTTCGCAACTGCGAGACCGAGGACCGGTTCCAGCCTCAAAGCCGACGTCGCCGTTAACTGCTGAATAGGGCTGCACGTGACTCGGTGCGGACACTGCACCAGTTGGGCCGTCGCTTATAAGCGGACCTCAGCGCTTAGGTGCGGTCGCGTTCAGTCGATTTGACGATTGCGGCGATCCAGCGGACGTCGGCTGGTCTTTCCATCGTTGTGCCCAGAAAAGCAGCTCGTCGAGTGCGGGGCAAAGCTCCTCGCCGCCCGGTGTGAGGCTGTACTCCACTTTCGGCGGCACCACGGGGTGCACGACACGCCGGACGATACCGTCGCGCTCCAGGTCGCGTAGCTGCTGGATAAGCATCTTCTGGGTGACTCCCGGGATTGCGCGTTCGAGCTCACTGAAGCGAAACGTCCGTCCACCGAAGAGTTCGAACAGGATCGTAAGTTTCCACCGTCCCTCGAGGACCTTCAGGGCTTCGTGCACGCCAATCGACGCGATCCGAGGCGTGATGCCCGGATAGACGCTCTTCTGCTTGTGCTTTGCAACCGGTCGACCCATCGACTTACCTTCTGGTCAGTACCATACTTTTTTGTAGGTTCTTGTCATCTGTAAACCCTACAGCCATCTTCCACGTTGCTCAATCAACAGTACAATCCCGAGCGGCAGCATGAGCACGACGGAGAAGTCACATGGCCCTCAATCTTTCAAAGCCCATCGCCGCCTACTTCGCTGCAGACAAAGGCGACGCCGACGCTGTTGCACGGTGCTTTACCGAAAACGCCACCGTGAAAGATGAAGGCCACACCTACACCGGTCTGGCCGCCATCAAGCGATGGAAGGCCGAAACCTCAAGAAAATACACCTACACGAGCGAGCCGTTCGTGTTGGAAGAGAGAGACGGCAAGACTGTCGTCACCAGCAGGCTGACGGGAGATTTTCCCGGCAGCCCAGTCGACCTTCGTTTTTTCTTCAAGCTCGACGGCGACAGGATCGCATTGCTGGAGATCATCCCGTGAGCTTCGACCTTGAACTCCAAGACCGGCGAGCGCTCGTCACCGGTGGTACAAAAGGTGTTGGCGCTGCCGTGGTGAATGTGCTCCGGGGGGTTGGCGTGAAGGTGATCGCGACTGCCCGATCGGTGCCCAAAGTACCCTCTGAAGGTGTGCGCTATGTAGCGGCCGACCTTACGACCGCCGAGGGTTGCGCCGACGTCGCCAAAGCGGCACTCGAGCAGCTCGGCGGGATCGACATCGTCGTTAACGTGTTGGGAGGTTCAAGCGCGCCGGGCGGCGGGTTTGCGGTTCTCGACGACAATCAATGGTCGAACGAATTGAACCAGAACCTGATGCCGGCAGTTCGCCTCGATCGCGCACTCCTGCCGGCGATGATCGCGCAGGGCTCCGGTGTCATCATTCACGTTACATCGATCCAACATCAACTTCCGCTTCCTGAATCGACAACAGCCTATGCGGCGGCAAAGGCCGCGTTGTCGACCTATAGCAAGAGCCTGTCGAAAGAGGTCACCCCTAAGGGAATTCGCGTGGTGCGCGTCTCTCCCGGCTGGGTAGAGACTGAAGCTGCCGTCAGGCTGGCCGAGCGCCTCGGACAGCAGGCCGGCACGGACTACGACGGCGGCAAGCAGATCATCATGAAGTCACTTGGCGGGATCCCTCTTGGACGGCCAGCGAAGCCGAGGGAAGTGGCGGACCTCATCGCCTTTCTCGTCTCGGCGCGCGCCGGCGCCATCACCGGGACGGAATATGTGATCGATGGCGGTACCGTGCCGACCGCCTGAGATCAAGGAGCGTCGCATTCGATCATCCGCTCTCGCGTAGTGCGCCCACGTCGGCTTGTGGCACTTCTCGGACGTCCGACTTTCGGCGTAAGAGGTCCTCTCAGCGCTCCTAAGCGGTCATGCCGCCGTCAGGGCGGCATGACCGAATAGTGCCACGAGCGGCCATTCAGCTGATCGGGATTACGTGCAGGCCCACGCGCGGTTCAGCTTCTGCCGCACACCGATCTGCTCAACTCGGACGCACAACCGCGGATTCGGCCCAGGATTCATCGAAGGGCACGTTGTAATTGGCCAGAAAGTCAATTTTCTTGAACAGCCACACTCCGTTGAAACGAATGTACTCTTCGTCGTGGTCCCCGAGAATCCAGCGGCTCACCCGTCTGCCGTCTTCCGCCATCGTGCAGGGCATGAGAATGCGCCACTTGCCGATGCCGCAATCGCTATCCACGTCGATGATAAAATTCATGGCAAGGTGCGCAGCAAAGACAATCTGCGCGGAAACTCCGCGGAAGAAGGCTTCGATTGCGAGGCGTCCCTTATGGTGACCGAAATCTCTGCTGATCCAAACCGCGTCGTCCGCAAAGAGCGGTCCGAGCTTGTCGGGTGGATACCCGAGATCACAATAATTCATGTAAAGGTACTTCAGCTTCTTGATCGCATCGATCGATTCTAGGCGGTCAATGCGTTTTGCAAGATCGTTGCTCATCTCAGTCTCCCGATAGAACTCCGCTTCACAGCTAGGGCGATGTGCAGATCGAAGCAGTTGCCATGATTCTCTGATCGGAGCACGATGCCGGCGACACGGCGGCTAAGCTTACCGATCGCCGCTCCCTCATCAAAGACGTCAGCACAAGATCGTCACGATGAGTGAGAACATCGTGTCCATCCGCAATTCTAGCAAAAAGTCCTGGTGGATCAGGGCTTCGGGACTTGTTCCGCGAAGGTCCGTGCGATGTCGATTCTGCGCATGAACGCGACGTCATCCTTGCTCATGGCGTAGTCGATGAATCGCGCCAATGCATCCGACCGCGCCGGATTCCCCGTGATCCTCGGATGTAACCCCACCGACATCATGCGTCCCAGGTCGTCGCCGTCGTTGCGCAGCCGGTCCAGGCAGGCCTTAGCGGTCTCAAAGAACTGTTCTGGACTGCCGTAGCCGGTTCCCAGGATGTAGCGCGCATCGTTGACTACTAGGGAATACGGCACCACCAGATGCGTGCGGCCGTGGACCTTGGTCCAGTAGGGCAGATCATCGTTGTACGTGTCGGAATCGTAGAGGAAGCCGCCCTCCTCGACGACGAGTTCCCGCGTGTTCGTGCTCATCTCCCGGCAATACCAGCCGAGGGGCCGCGCACCGGTCGTCTTCTCGATGGAGCTGATGGCGCGTTTGATCGCCTCGCGTTCCTCGTCCCTGGTCATTTCATAGTGGTTGCTCCAGCGATAGCCATGGCCCGCCACCTCGTCGCCTCGGCGCACCAGCTTCGCCGCCACCGCGGGATTGCGTTCGAGCGCCACCGCGCAGCCGAAGAACGTGACCGGGATACCGGCGGCGTCGAAGATTCGGAACATCCGCCAGATCCCGGATCGCGCCCCGTACTCGTACATAGACTCCACCGCGAGATCTCTCTGGTCCTCGACGGCGAACGGCAGCTCGTACATGCCGTCGTTTGTCTGGTCGCCCATCGCGAAAGTCTTCTCCGATCCTTCCTCGTAGTTGACAACGACCTGCACGGCCACCTTGGCCCCGTTCAGCCAGCGCACGCGCGGCGGATGCTCGCCATAGCCGACTAGCTCGCGTGGCAGGCCCGGGACGTCGTCGATATCCGTATTGCGGAAGAACTGTGGATTCACTTTCATGCGCTGATTCCTTCTCTGAAGCTCTCGAATGTCAGTCCAAGCCCGCGAGGCTGCGCGCACCATCGACGACAAGCAGCTGGCCGTTCACGTAGGCTGCCTCCGCGCTCGCAAGGAACAGGAACACATATGCGATGTCTTCCGGGCTGCCGACGCGACCGGCCGGAATCTTTCTGGCCACGGCTTCGACTCCCTCGGGCCCCAGCGAATTAACCGGATCGAGCGCCTGGGGCGTCCGAATGACTCCGGGCGCGACGGCGTTGGCGGTGATCCCGTTCGCCCCGAACTCGACGGCCAGGGATTGCACGAGGCCAACGAGCCCGGCCTTCGACGCTGTGTAGTGCGCATGCAGCGGCCAGGCCGAGACAGTGCCGGCGACGGAAGAGGTGGCGATGAGACGCCCAAAGCCGGCGCTTTGCATGTGAGGCAAGGCCGCCCGGAAGCATCGCCAGACGCCGTTCAGGTTCACATCGAGAACCTTGTTCCAGGCCGCGTCGTCGAGGTCCGCCAATGGCACCTTGCGCGCGATGCCGGCATTAGCGACGACGATATGCATGCCGCCGAGCTCACGGACGGCGCGCAACACCAGGGCCTCGACATCAGCGGCCTTGGTGACGTCGACCGCCGCGATGACGACCCGGCGGCCCGTCTCTTCCACGGCTCTGCGCACCGGCTCGATATCGTGGCCATCCGGCGGATACCAGGCGAGCGCCAGATCCGCCCCCGCCTCGGCAAAGATCCGCGCCGTGGCCGCGCCGATGCCGGAGGCGGCTCCGGTGATGAGCGCTACTCGACCCGCGAGACTGAACATGATGTCCTTCCGATGCACGTCACAGCATCACATCCCCGCCATTCGGCCCGAGTGTCTGTCCCACGTAGTAGGAGCCTTCCGCCGAGGCGAGCAGCACGGCCGTCGGCGTCACCTCGTCGACCGTCCCGAAGCGCCCGATCGGCAGCTCCGCGAGCTTGCCGCTGCGCCACTCCTCGGTCTCGCTGGCCAGGAGGGGCGTCTCGACCGGCCCCGGCGCGATGGCGTTGACTAACACGCCCCGCAGCGAGACCTCGCGGGCAAGCGACTTGGTCAACCCGATGACGCCGGCCTTGCTCGCGGCGTAGTGGCCGACGGACTTTCCACCGATCTGACCGAGCTGTGACGCGATATTGATGATGCGCCCGTCGCGCCGCTCCAGCATCTGTCCGATCAGCGCCCGCGTGCAAAGAAAGACGCCGCGCAGGTTGGTGTTCATGACGCGGTCCCAATCCTCGATCGCCAGGTTCTCGATGAGGGATTCGGTGAAAATGCCGGCATTGTTGACGAGAATGTCGACCCGACCGAAGCGGCCGAGCGCCGCGTCCGCCATGGACTGCACGCTCCGTTCGTCGCTCACGTCCGTCCGCACGAAGAAGACCTCGCGGCCATGGCCCCTGACGCCGGCGATGACCTCGGCGGCTCGCTCCTCCGCCACCCGGTCGGCGATGACGATGTCGGCGCCTTCGCGGGCAAAAGCGATAGCGATGCCCTTGCCGATCCCCGAAGCCGCGCCAGTCACGAGCGCGATGCGATCCTTGAGGCGGTTCATCTCTGCGCCCCGGCCTGGGTGTACCACGGCGCCTGCCATAGGCGCTTGATCTCGTCACCGGCGGCCATATCGAACCGGTGCCGCATCAGGAGCATCGAGGCGTCATGCTGGGCGCGGTCGTCGCTTGCGACGCAATCTTCCGCAATCACTACGTAGAAATCATTGAACATCGCGTCGCGCGCCGTCGATTCGACGCAGCCTTCCGTCGTGCATCCGCCGACCACGACCGTCTTGATGCCGTTGCTGCGCAGGAGCATGTCGAGGTTGGTTCCCCAGAACCCGCTGGAGCGATACTTGCGCACCACGAGCTCGTTCTCGAGCGGCATGAACTCCCGGGCGAACTCGTGTCCCGGCGTACCGGGAATCGTATAGCGCAATGGCGGCTGGTTGCGTCGCGCATCTTTGTGCATCCTGAGATTGAAACGAATCTGAGCCGGAGAATCGCTCTTCCGGTCGGGGAGGGCGGTGTTCTGCAGGTGGATGACCATCGTCCCGGCGCGACGGGCAGCGGCCAGCAATGATGCCAGTCGCGGCCGCGACTCCGCGTACATGGATAGATCGATCCCGAGCGATGCGAACAATCCGTCCGGCTCGATGAAATCGCGCTGCATGTCGATCACGATCAGCGCGGTGTGCGCGGGATTGACGAGTTCCGCAAGTTCCGTCAGGACGATCTTGCCTTCGATATCGATCATGGCCGGTCCCCTAGCAAGAGTCGGAATTGCGGGGAGGCCGGGTTACCCGGCCCCCCGCTCTCGTCACGGCTTTGCGATCCAGGTCGGCGTCACCTCCGCCGCCAGGAACAGCTTGTCGTCTTTGACACCGATAATCGAGACGGTCTTGTCGGGAACCCGGCTGCCCTGAGAGTAGGAGATCGACCCGGTGATGCCTTTGTAGCCCTGGGTGGCTGCAAGCGCATCGCGGATCTTGGCGGAATCAGTCGTGCCTGCGCGGGTGATCGCATCGGCAACCAGACCGACCGTGTCATAGCCGAGAGCCGCAAAGGCGTTTTCCGGCGGCGTGTTGTAGGCCGCCTTGTAGGCCTGATAGAACTTCACGATCCCAGGTGTGCTGTCTTCGGCCATGAAAGCGTGGGTCGAGAAGTAGACGTTGTTGGCTGCCTTGCCGCCGACGCTGAGCAGCAAAGGCGTGTCGTAGCCGTCGCCGCCGACGATCGGCTGCATGAGGCCGGCCTGGCGCATCTGCTTGACGACGACACCGATATCGTCCGGCTGCGCCGCCACATAGAGCACGTCGGGTTTGGTTGGAAATGCCTTCAGCTTGGTGATCTGGGCGGTGAAGGACGTGTCGCCGTGCTTGTAGTCATCCGCCAGCACGATCTTGCCGCCGCCATGCTCATACGCTTCCTTGAAATACCTGGCCAACAGCGTGGTGTACTCGGTCGTGTTGTCGCGCAGGAGATAGACTCTCTTACCGCCCAGCTTATTGAGCACGTACTCCGCGCCGGCAGCGGCCTGCACATTGTCGCCGAAGCAGGCCAGGAACATCTGGGAGCCGACCTGCTCGGGAAGCTTGGGCGATGTCGCACCCGGCGTCACGAATGGCACGTTGGCGGTCTGGAAGATCGTTCCCAGCGCCAGGACCGCATCGGAATCTGTGAATCCCAGCGCGACGGGCACCTTGTCCTGGTTGATAAGCTGGCTTGCGGTCGAGGCAATGACCGTCGGGTCGGTCTTGGTGTCGTAGATGACGAGCTCGATTTTCTTACCTAGCACACCGCCGGCGTCGTTGATTTCCTTCGCCTTCAGCTTGGCGCCGTTAAGCGCGGGTGAATCTACCGAGGATTGCGCCCCGGTCACGTTGAAGGGCGCCCCGATCTTGATGGTGTCATCAGCCGCCGCCAGTCGCGACGAGAACGAGCTGGAGGCGATCGCGAGACCGGCCATCACAGCCAATCCCGCCACGTTCCTTCTGGTCAGTTTCATGTGTTCGTTTCCTTTCGGCCTCTGTGAAGCAAAGCGGCAATCCGTCCGAGCGACAATTCAAGATCGCCCATGACGCCGCTCGGACGGAAGATCATGATCAGGATGAAGATCACGCCGAGAACGATCTGGCTGCCGCCATAGAGGGGCGGGACGGAGACGATGCCAAAATCGAAACCCCGCTCCAGGTTGCGCAGCAGCTCGCTGAGCAGCGAAACGACGATCACGCCCACCACGGCGCCGGTCAGGCTCCGCATGCCTCCGATCACAAGCATGCTGATCAGCGAGAAGGTATAGGCGAAATAGAAACTGGCCGGCGAAAAGGAGCCGAGATAGTGGCCGTAGAGGGAACCACCCACGCCGGCGAAGAAGGAACCGATCACGAAGGCCGAGAGCCGGGTCGGCAGCACGTCGATGCCGAGCGCCTGCGCCGCGATGGTATCCTCGCGCACGGCCCGCCAGGCGCGCCCCTTGGGCGAGTAGATGATCCGGGCGAGTGTGACGACAGCCAGCAGCAGCCACGCCATTGCCCAGGGCAGCGTCGTCTGCAGCGGTACGCCGGTGAAGGTGCGGGCGCCGCGCGTATAGGCGTCGGAGTTCACCAGCACGACATTCACGATGATGAGAAAGCCGAGGGTCGCCACGGATACGAAGTGTCCCGACAGCCGCATGAGCGGTGCCCCGACCAGAAAGGCCAGCACCACGCAAACCAGGCCGGCGACGATAGTGGACGGGAGGAATCCGAGATGGATCGCGGCGATCCAAACGGGCAGATCGGGCAGATAGCTTGCCTTGTTCGCATCGGAGAGCGAGAGCACGCCGGAGACATAGGCCCCGACGGCAACGAAGCCGACATGGCCCAGCGAAAAGACGCCGGTGAAGCCGTTGGCCAACCCCATGGAGATGACCAGCAGGGCGTTGATGCACATGACGGTCACGACGCGCACGAGGTAGTCGTTCATCAGCGCGGGAGCCCATATGCTGAACAAGGCCGGCAGCGCGAGGCCGACGACGACGATCAGGAAGCGCTGCTTCCGGCTCATAGCTTCACCTCCTGAACGCGCTTCAGCAGGCCATTGGGCCGGAACAGCAGAAAAGCAATGAGCAGAGCGAAGACGATGGCGTCCCGGTAGGGGGAGACTTCCGAAGGGAGGAAGGCGACGATGAGGACCTCCAGCGCCCCCAGCAGATATCCCCCGAGCAGCGCTCCCGCGATGCTGCCGAAACCGCCGATGATGGCGCCGACGAAGGCCTTCAGCAGCGGAGTGAACCCCATGGTCGGCTCGACCACGCCGGCCTGAGCGGCCCAGAGAATGCCGGCGAGGCCGGCGAAGCCCGAGGCGATGGCAAAGGCGGCAACGATCAGCCGGTTGACGTCGAGGCCGACGAGGTGCGCGGCGCCCATGTCCTCGGCCGCCGCGCGCATGCCCAGCCCCACATCCGTCCGGGTGACGAACCAGCCTAGCGCGCCGAGGGCCACGGCGGTCAGAGCCACGGTCAGCAGATTGATCTGGGTGAAGGTGATCTGGCCGTCGAAGAGCTGAAAGGCGCTGTTCATCCAATCGGGAATCGGAAAGTTCCGACCGGAGCTGGTGAAGATCAGAATGCCGAGATTCTCCAGGATATAGGTGACGGCGAGGCTCGTGAGCAGCAGCGTCACCTCCGGAGCACCGCGCACCGGACGATACGCCACACGCTCGACGATGACGCCGGCGAGGGCCCCGAGGCCGATCCCGACGACGACCGCCCAGCCGAAATCCAGGCCGAGGGACTGCAGGACCAGGGTCGAATACGCGCCCACCATCATCATGTCCCCATGGGCGAAGTTGGTCATGCGCAGGATGCCGAAGATCATGGAGAGGCCGATGGCGACCAGTGCGTAGAGGCTGCCAAGGCTGATGGCGTTGATGATCTGCTGGGTGATGTAGAGCTCTAGACTCATGGTCGCGCACCCAGATAGGCCGCCGCCACAGCCTCGTAGTCGGCCTTCAGGTCGACGGCCGATCCGGCCAGGCTGACCTCGCCGGTGCGCAGCACATAGGCGCGGTCAGCGAGATCGAGGGCGAGATTTATGTTCTGCTCGACCAGCAGCATCGTCACGCCGTCCGCCTTGAGCTCGGCCAGCGTGCGGAAGATCTGGCGAACCAGCAACGGCGCCAAGCCGAGCGAAGGTTCGTCGAGAAGGAGGACGCGTGGCCGGGCCATGAGGGCACGGCCCAAGGCCAGCATTTGCTGTTCGCCGCCCGAGAGGGTGCCGGCGGGCTGCGTCCTGCGCTCGCCCAGGATTGGGAACATCGCGTAGATCCGCTCGCGATCCGCCGCGACGCCGGCGCGATCCACCCGTGCCGCCGCGCCGAGGCGAAGGTTCTCCGCCACGGTCAACGTGCCGAAGACGCGACGGCCCTCCGGGCAATGCGCCACGCCCAGTCGCACGATTCTGGCCGGCGGCAGGCGATGAATCGCCTCGCCACCAAGCAGGATGCGCCCCGCCCGCGGCCGGGTGAGGCCCGAGACGGTGCGGAGCAAGGTGCTCTTGCCCGCGCCGTTAGCGCCCAGCAACGCCACCACCTCGCCGGCGGTTACCTTCAGAGAGACGCCGCGGATTGCCGCGACCGCTCCGTAGTTGACGCGCAGCTCGGCAACCCTGAGCAATGGCTCCGCGGACTGCTTGCCAACGAGCGCATCCGGCGCACGTTCAGGCGTGGCCAAGGTAAACCTCCCGGACCCGGGGATTGGCCTGCACCTCCGTCGGATTGCCCTCGAAGATGATCTCGCCGTGAGCAAGCACCTGGATGCGATCGCAGAGATTCATGATCAGGTCCATGTCGTGCTCGACGACGATGATCGCCAGACCGTAGCGTCGGCGGATATCGTCGATGAGTCTCAGCAGGCTCTGGGTCTCTGCCGCGTTCATGCCGGCGGCCGGCTCGTCCAGCATCAACAGGCGCGGGCGGGTCGCCAGCGCGCGCACGAGTTCCAACCGGCGCTGGTCGCCATAAGGCAGGTCGGCGGCGCGATCGTCGGCCCTGGCGCGAAGATCGATCAGGTCCAGCAGTTCGTCGGCAAGCTGATCCACGGACTTGTTGACCTGCGAGAGCCGCGGCAAACCCAGAACAGCATCGACGAAGTTGAGGGGATGGCGCAACTGCGCCGCGGCGCGCAAGTTCTCGGCGACGCTGAGCTGTGGAAAGAGTCGCGTCCCCTGGAATGTCCGAGCCACTCCCAACCGGACGATCTGCGGAGCGGTCGTATGCTGGATCTCCCGCCCCCCGAAGGTCACGGTGCCGGCATCCGGCTTCAGGAATCCGGTGACGAGATTGAAGAACGTGCTCTTGCCCGAGCCGTTGGGACCAATCACGCCCACGATCTCGTCGTTCTTCACCTGCACGCCGTGATTCTTGAGCGCAGTCAACCGGCCGAAGGACTTGGTGAGACCGCGAGTTACCAGAATTGGCGCCACTTCCCTCGAAACAGCCGCAGGCTCCATGCCGTCCTGTCTCCCGATCCCATCCCAGCGCAAAAAAGACGGCGCTATCGCGCAACACGCTGCCTTCGCGGCTTGCCCACCGTACGCCTTACGGGGCCCCCTCTAGTCTTGTATTCAGCATTTCATAGTGCAATTTCTGAGTCAAATTTGTAATGGTAGTTCGCGAGCAGGCGGGAAAGCCAACGCAGAAGAGCAATCGGATGCACAGGTATTAGGAGGCGCATGTCGCAAGCATGAAGCCGCCGTTGGCGTATGTCATGAAGAACCGGTGATGAAGCGGAGATCCGGACTGTCGATCGCAGAGGCCATCCGCCAGGGGCTTGGCGGGTTGACGCCGACCGAGCGCAAATCGGCGCTGGCGCTGCTCGCGAACTATCCCGTGCCGGGTCTGGAGCCGGTGGCGCAGTTTGCCAAGCGCGCCGGTGTCAGCGGTCCCACCGTCTTGCGGCTGGTGGCCAAGCTCGGCTTTGCCAGCTATCCCCGCTTCCAGCAGGCTCTGCGAGACGAGCTCGAACAGCGCGTGCGGGCACCCCTGGCGAAGATCGGTACGCGTCCCTTGGCGCAACGGACGAACGGCGACTTCGTCAACAAATACGGCCGCGCCATCGTGGCCAATATCGAAACGTCGCTCAGCGAGATGCCTCGCTCGGAGTTCAGAGGCGCACTCGATCTGTTGGCCGACCGCAGCCGCCGCATCTCGCTGGTCGGCGGACGGTTCAGCGCCAGCGTCGCGCTCCAGTTCTACCTCCATCTGCGCGAGCTGCGTCCGCGGGTTCAACTAATTAGCGGACAGACCGCAACATGGGTGGAGCATCTGCTGGATTTTGGCAGCAAGGACGTCCTGATCGTGTTCGACATCCGCCGCTATCAGGACGACGTGGTGCGCTTCGCCAAAGAGGCAGCGGCTCGGGGCGCGAATATCGTGCTGTTCACCGACCAGTGGCTCTCGCCGATTGCGGCGGTGGCCCGCCACGTCTTCGCCCTGCGCACCGCCATCCCCGCGAGCTGGGAGTCGTTCGGCGCCTTGTCGGCACTGACTGAGATCATGGGGGCCCGCTTGCAGGCAATGAGTTGGAACGAGGCAAGGCAGCGCATGGAACGCCTCGAGAAGATCCGCAATCGCCTCAAATCGCCTTGAATGTCTCCAGGCTAGGCCGGCGCGATCGAATCATCTATCTTGGTCAGCATCGACTTGATCACTCGCTGACAATCCCTTGCGATGATCCAGCTCATCTCAACGCGTCTCTCGGCGTGCACTTCCGGGTTGGGTCAAGCCCCACGCTATTCCACCAGTGCGCGGTTTCGTCGGCAATGGCCCTGGAAGCGGACCAACCAAGGACCGGTCCTGGAGGTCTCACAAGTGCCAACAGCAGCGGTACTCGCTATGTCCCAGCTATGGCAGCTTCTCGGTCATAAGCAGACTACCCCCGACCGTGGCTCTATGGGTGCTCGTGACCCATAGCGGTCCTTCGGATCGATCCGAAGAGGCAAGCACCTACCAGGTTCCGAAGGCGATCTACCGCCTACCGCCGGGCGCGATATGGTAGTCTTTCCGGTGGTGGATGAGGCGGCATCACTCTCACGCTCTCCGGAGCTGTTAGTGCGTTAAGGAGGAGAAATGCCAAAGATCAACAATATCGTTCTTGTCCACGGAGGCTTCGTGGACGGCGCCGGCTGGAGGGGTGTCTATGACATCCTGAAGAAGGACGGCTTCAACGTCAGCATCGTGCAGAATCCGACGCTCTCGCTTGCGGGAGATGTGAGCGCTACCAAGTTGATAATCGCTTCCCAACCGGGGCCTGTGATCCTGGTCGGGCACTCCTACGGCGGGGTTGTCATCACAGAGGCGGGGACTGACCCGAAGGTTGCCGGATTGGT
>Ga0137403_10006582_pt1 | contig 13264 bp, 18 predicted proteins | sample CZOMad2_1_16fung_FD_122057 | JGI IMG/M metagenome (GOLD analysis project Ga0137403, IMG submission 122057) | Vadose zone soil fungal communities from Angelo Coast Range Reserve, California, USA - CZOMad2_1_16fungal (Hybrid Assembly) | ecosystem: Environmental > Terrestrial > Soil > Vadose zone... | reverse complement strand
GTCGCGCGCAATCGCATCGCGGACCTTTTCCGCAAGAAGAGGCCAGAGACCTTCAGCGACGCAGCGGTTGAGGACGAAGATGGCGAACTGCTGCAGATAGAAGATCTGCTGCCATCGCCCGATGCCGGGCCGGAAGCGCTCTACGTCCGCAACCAGCTTCTTGATGAGCTGGAATTTGCGCTCGACGAACTGCCGGACGAACAGCGTGAAGTATTCGTCGCTCACGAACTGGAGGGGCGCAGCTTCAAAGAGTTGTCGGCAGAAAGCGGCGTAAACGTCAACACCCTACTCTCGCGCAAGCGCTACGCGGTGCTGCATCTGCGCGAAAGGTTGCAGAGCATTTACGACGAGTTTTGGAAGAGGTGACGAGTTTAGGAAAAATGAGGGACACAACATGAGAAAGAAACTGATTTGGATAGCACCACTGGCGATCGTAGGGATGGCGGTCTTCATCGCAATTGGCGGCGAACTGGTGATGCATCTGTGGAACTGGCTGCTGCCGATGTTGTTCGGATGGCGGCAAATTACCTTCTGGCAGGCTGTCGGACTACTGGCTCTCTGCCGGATTCTGTTCGGAGGCTTTGGTGGTCGTGGCCTTCATCGCTCCAATTTTCGGCGGCGAATGGCCGAACGCTGGCAGCGGATGACGCCTGAGGAGCGCGAGAAGTTCCGCCAAGGCTTCCGCGGACGTTGCGGCCCATTCGAGCCGCGGGATGCCAAGCCGACGGCGTGAGCGCCGGATACCTCACATGAGCCGCCGTCATGGCGGAACTTTTTGACGGCCTCCGCCGTATCCCCGGCTAGACCCACACAAGGAGGGCACATGAGCTCGGCCCGCAACCCCGGGAGAGTCGCCGGATTCATCTACCTGCTCCTCTCCGTCATCGCCCCCTTCCGCCTCATGTACATTCCTAACGCTCTGTTCGTGCGCGGGAACGCGACCGCGACGGCCAACAACATCGTCGCGCATGAGACTCTCTTCCGTCTCGGCATCGTCAGCGACCTGATCTCTGGGGTCATCGTGATCTTCCTCGCCGCTGGCTCTTTACCGGTTGTTCAAGGGAGTGGACCAGAACCTGGCGGTGCTGATGGTGATCCTGGGGGGTGTGCTGCCATCCGCCATCGACTTCTTCAATGTGCTGAACGACGCGGCTGCCATGATGCTGGCGCGCGGCGCCGATTTCTTGTCCGTATTCGACCAACCGCAGCGCAACGCGCTGGCCATGCTGTTCCTCCGTCTGCATGACCATGAAAACTTTGCCGCCGAGATCTTTTGGGGTCTATGGCTCATTCCCTTAGCGATCCTTGTGTACAGATCGGGCTTCCTGCCCCGCTTCCTGGGCGTCTGGCTGACTATCAACGGCTTCGCCTATGTGGCCCTGAGCTTTACAGGCTGGCTATTACCGCAGTACTACGCTGTGGCCTTTAATAGCGCCTTCCCCGTTCTCTTCGGAGAGTTGGCGTTCATGCTGTGGCTCGTGATCAAAGGCGCAAAGCCGAAGCCATCAGTCGTCCCAGCCTCCTCGGCGGCGGGTGGTTAGCCTGCGCTTGCTGGCGTTTGGCAAAGCCAGTCGAACCAGGAGATGAAAATGACGATCTGCACCGTCGACGAGTCACAACGCAAAGCTGCAAAAGTCGCGGGATTTACTTACCTATTCACGCTGCCGTTCGTGGTCTTTGCTAATTTTGCTATTCACGACCGTCTGATCGTCGCGGGCAATGCTGCGGAAACCGCCCAGAATATCATGGCACACGAGCGACTATTTCGTGTCAGTATCGCCTGCGATCTGATTTACTGCGCCGGCCTTGTAGTACTACTCACCGCGCTTTACGTGATTCTCCAGCCAGTAAATAGGGGCCTTGCCTTGCTTGCGGCATTCTCGAGACTCGTATATGCCTTGATGTGGGTCCTTATGACGCTCAATCTTTTTTACGCTCTGCGGCTCCTGAGTGGCGCTGATTACTCGCGAGTATTTGAAGCAGAGCGAGTGCAGGCCTTGGCGAGGCTATACCTCAGCACGCGTTTCGAGCAGTATTACGTTGGCTTGCTGTTTTGGGGATTGGCATCGGCAGTTTGCGGCTACTTGTGGTTTAAGTCGGACTATATCCCCAGAGCATTGGCTGCCTTCGGTGTGATCTCGTCTGGATGGGGCGCGGCGTGTACTTTCGTCTTCCTCATTTTTCCCACCTTCAACAAGGTGGTTAACGACTGGTGGTTCGATACGCCTATGGCTATTTTCGAAATAGCACTGAGTTTTTGGCTTCTGTTTAAGGGATTAAGGCCTGGGGCGCCAGGCGTTGATGTCGCCGAACCAGGTTGAAGCGGTTGGCAGGAACGACTACGCGGCGCCCAGGCGGCGTTTCTCGGAGAAGCGGCGGCGGCGGCCAGTATTCGTCAGGTTGGTGACGGCGGTGATTATTGCCGCTTGAGTGACGAAAAATTTATTTTCAGGATGACCGTGGAAAGACATGAATTCCGGCATGGTGGCCGTCATGGCGGCGAGACCGAAGTCGATTTTGCGATGAAATGGAAAGCTGATGACTGGCGCTACGCCGCCGGGATAATCGGTAAACAGAGTATTCGTGAGTTCGGCGCCGCCGCACATCAAAGCGCTGATCGCGGCGCGACGGTTGCGACGCCAGAACAGCGCGCCGGTCACGAAGAAGGTTCCAATCATCAGGTAATCGATCACAGCATGAGCTTTGGGCGAGATGAATTTTGGAGCGCGACGGGTTATTGCGTCGGTAGCAGCGGTAGAAAAAGGCATGATCGATCCTCCCGTGAGTTCTGCAATCAGCGGCGTGTGAAGATGCCGGCGAAGCCGTAACCCAGGACCAGGCTCAGCAACGCGGCAATGCCGGAGCCGAGCAGCACGTGCTTGCGCGCGTTTCGCTTCACATCCAAAGTTTCACGAACCCGCGATTTCAATTCAACGACGGAGCTGTGCAGGCGGCGGCGTTCGTCGGCGGCACGGAGTTCGAGATCAGAGCTGGGAATCGTACTCATGGCTGGCTCCTCGCTTCATGTTGAAGCCATATCTTGTCGGCTTTGAGAACTCCGATGGTTCTCCTGGGAAAAGTTCCGTGTCCTTTAATGCGGTTCCAGGCCAGGAAAGCGGTCAAGGCTCCTGCAATCAGCCACAGTCCGCCGACAATCAGGAAGGCGAAGAACCAATGGTATGGATTGCTCCAGAAGGCGACCGCGACCACACTCACTACCGCGAGCGTCAGCAGCAGATATGCTGTCGCCAGCAGAGTGAGAGCGATCACCGCCATTGGCATGACGTGCTTGAATGTGGCGAGCGTTTCCTGCAGCTCAGACTTGAACATCTGAACGCGCGTGTGAATGAAATCCAACAGCTCGTCTCTGATTTCTGCGGCAACGCTGCCGAGACTGCGCTCGTGATTGCTGGTGTAAGCGGCATTATTCATGATTGGACCTCCAGATTCGCAGCAGCGCCCCGGCGGCGAATGCGGCAACTGCGACTGCGCCGATTACGTGGAGCGGGTACTCGTCCAAGACGTAATGGGCGCGATTTCGGGCGCGGCGCAGCGCATCAGCAGCCTGCTGCCGGGCCTGGTAGGCGGTTTCATTAGCAACCGCTGCAACCTGATCGTAAGCGGCGGAAGCATTCTGCTGAATATTGGTGGCAACTTCCGATATCTTGGACTTCGGCTCTCGTACCTGGCGGCCTTGGACAGGGTGGATTCTGTGCGACGGCGGGAGCTCGCGAGCTGGGTCTAAGGTTGGGGCCGCGGTTGGGGATGGCGACGGTTGCCCCACGTCGGGAGTAATGGGTTTGTTTACCTCGATTTGCGGGTCGAATCTTGGTTTAGTGAGCGGTTCTGCCATGGCTATGGATTCCTCGCAGAATAATGGTCTGTTTATAGATGCAAGAATGGCGAGTGTGTTTACAGAAAAACAAGTGATCCGAGTTTTTTCAGTCCGCCGATAGGCGGCATCGGTATCAAAGGGGAGCCATCCCTGCTGTTCTGAATCGGTTAAATCGGGTACTCTGAATGTCAATTTTGTTTGAAGGGGATTCTGATGAAAAGCTTTCTGATCGTATGTATGGCTGTGTGTCTAGTTGCAGGCGCCTTTGCCGCTGAGGAAACGTCCGCGAAACCTACCAAGGCCGAAGATCGCCTCAAAGCTGCAGCGGACGTTTTGAATGAGATTCAGTCGGCGCCGGATCAGGGTATTCCAGAGGAAGTCCTGGGCTCGGCGGAATGTGTGGCGGTGGTGCCGTCCATGCTGAAGGGTGGATTTATTGTCGGCGCGCGTTATGGGCGCGGCGTGGCCAGTTGCCGCACCCCGAAAGGCTGGAGCGCTCCGGCATTCTTTACTGTGAAAGGCGGAAGCTTCGGATTGCAGATCGGCGGCCAAGCTGTTGATTTGGTCATGCTGATCATGAACCAGGATGGCATGAAGAACTTGCTGTCCAGCCAGTTCAAATTGGGTGCCGACGCCAGCGTAGCCGCCGGGCCGGTCGGCAGGCATGCCGCGGCGGATACTGATTGGAAGCTGCGGGCACAGGTGCTGAGCTACTCGCGAGCGCGGGGCCTGTTCGCCGGGCTTGAATTGAGCGGCGCAGTCGTCGAGCAGGACAAAGACAGTACGCGCGAATTTTACGGACGCATGGTGCCCTTCAGCACTTCTCTGACCGGAACGATCGACGCGCCGCCGAATGCCTATCCATACCTAAACACATTGGCGAAGTGGGCGAAGGGCGCGGCAGGTAGCCCGCCGGCACCGAAGAGCACTTCGGACAAGAAATGACAGTCATTTGCAAGGAACCCTCTCGGCCTGCTGTGCCTTGCGGACTAAGTAGCACCGAGCCTGGCGATAGAACTGGCCGTCAAAGTGGTAGATGATGTAATTTTCTGCATCTGCCGAGCTGTTGGCTGCAACAACAAAATTTTTATGTCCGGAATGGGTTTCTGGCTGGAAGCCGAACGCCGATGCGATAGGCGCCTGATCTTTGAACATCGTCAGCCACTTTCCACTTGATCGGCCCAGGACCCAGGTTTGGCAGTTTCCGGTGCCACCGCAAAGAAGTTCGGTACCTTGAATTACAAGCCCCTCCTCATTTCCCAGAGAAACGCGCCGCCCGCGGAGTTCCGTTTCCCAAGAATCGGGGACGTCGAAGCTGGTGGTCTCCAGTTGTTCGCAAATTTGCATGATCTCCGACAAGCTCAGTTTGGCTGCTCGCAACGTTTCACTCACCTTCAGATGGTCCATGGAAGGGAGGCTCACTGATTGAGCAAAGGCAATTGCCACGAACATACATGCCAAAGCACAGCCTTTCAACGCGACAGAGCCCATTGATATCTCCGTGTGCATCGAGCTTAGGGCACGCAAGGCCACAGGACCATTGCCGACTCGGCTACTCAGGAACAGCAACATGCCGATAACCCGGAATCTGTCGGACTGGTTTGACACGAAATTTGGCGCCAGCAGTGAATGTGAACGATTTGCATTCTCAGCCAGCGCGGCTCCCTTGTTACTGAAGTGAAGTGACTGGCGTGCCGAGATTCAATGCGAAATGCAATGTATTATGACGGCGTTCGCTGTAATTCAAGTGGCGATTGGCTGCTTTTATCAAAGTTGGTTGTAGCCGCATTTGGAGGATTCATGAAGAGGCTGTTCGCAATTTCAGCTTTGCTGTTGGCATTTACGTTGCCGTCTGTTGCACAAGGCATTCGGCTATCCCTGAGTGACCAGAAGCGCTTTGACAGCTACTATTCGCGCTGGCAAGAGTATCGCCGCACAAACAATAGCAGTGAAGTCGTCAGCATGGAAAAGCGCATGCAGGATGTTTACCGGCACTACGGCATTCCTGCAGGTACGCCATACGGAAACGTCGCCTCTTCCGGCAACCGAACCTGGAGCAGGCAGGCCCCCGACCGCAATTGGGACAGAGACCGCGATCGGGATCACCGGGATTGGGACAGAGACCGTGATCGGGACCGTGATAGAGATCGCGATTGGGACCGCGATCACGATAGAGATCGCCATGATCAGGGATTACATCGTGGGTGGTACAAACACCATCGCGATCACGACGATGACCGGGATGGGGATCATGACCGGCATCGCCACAGCGATCGCGATCGCGACCACGACCATGACCATGACCATGACCATGACAAAGATCATGATCATGATCGCTAATTGGCGGCCATAATAATGGAACACAACGCGACAACCCCGCCAACGCGATTGGGCATCTTGGCGTGGGATGGTCAAAGAGGATAGAAGTCGACCTCACGAACTTCAGGGCTGGCAGGAGATTGCCGAGTTTCTGGGATTGCCTGTCGCAACAGCACAGCGATGGGAGAAGTCAGGAATGCCGGTCCATCGTGGTGGACGATATGTGTATGCCCTGCCTGAGGAACTGAATCGCTGGGTCGCCAAAGAGTCGTCCTCCCGCTCTCCTGTCCACATTGCGACCGAAGGCGCGGATCTCACCTCCGATCTCAAGCGTGCTCTTTCTGAAGCTCGGCATAGACGAAAGCCCTCGCGCAAAGCTGCCTAGCTAGGTGTGACGAATTCACTTCAGATCGCTCAGATAATACGATCCGGCCCTTGCGGGTGCGCTAGTGTTTCAGTGCCACCATCGTCACTGCGATAAGGACAATATTCCAGGAAACTATCCCCGTGTAGAACAGGTTTGCCACCCACAGCAGCTTCTGCACTCGCCACGCAATGATGACAGCGAGCGCCTTGCTGACGGCAACGCCGCCGATGGGACCAAAAATGGTCGCCATGCGCGCCACCAGAGGATTCACTTCATAACCGCCAAGATGAAACGCAAACAGAGTGGTCGCGAGGTCGAGAAGCTGGAGCGCAACGAAGCTCCACTTAGCTTGAAATATTTTCGTCATCTGAGTTCCCGGGCGGCAAACTGACGTAGTGGCAAACGGAACTCCACTGGCAAGACTATCAGGATTACCCGTTCCACATTCCATACTCTCTCGCGGACCCGAACCCGTTCCAGTGACGTCAGTACTTAAATTCCCCAGCGTGATCTTTGATGCTCCGCAAATGGAACAGGTTCCCAATTTCGTGATCCCATGTTCGGAGATGGCGACAGGCTATACAGGGAACCGAGTAGAGCGGTAGGGGATAAAGAGGAGCTTCAGGCGGCGACGGTGGACGCGGAATGCTCAACAGGCAGACGAACCATCACACTAGTCCCCCTGCCTTCGCCGTCGGAATTGATTTCGAGACTGCCGCCCAGTTGCCGGACTCGTTCACGCATGCCACGAAGTCCGACACCGGGAGTTCCGGTGTCGGCCACTTCATCCTGCTTTGCCCGTGAAAGTCCTCTGCCTTCGTCGGCAACGGTGACGACGACCTCGCCGTCAGAGTGCCGGAGGCGAATTCTCGCTACCGAACTGCCTGAATGACGGTGGATATTGGTCAGGCATTCCTGCACCACACGAAAGATTGTGGTTTCAAGCTCGCTCGAAAGGCGCCCAAATTGGCCAGGCAGGTCTAGATCGACTTTGATCTTACTGCGCTGGGCGAATCCATCCGAATACCACCGAAGAGCTGATGCAAGACCTGCCTCATCCAGCAGAGGAGGATGCAGAAGATGCGAAATTGTGCGGATCTCTGTGTTGAGATCATCGACCAGAGAAGCACTGTCAGTAACGGCGCTGATGGCTTTGCTGAGCCGCTCCAAATCGGCTTTGACAGTAGACAGATTCATTCCCAGCGCAACCAGCATCTGGCCGACACTGTCGTGCAGTTCGCGGGCGATGCGCCGGCGCTCGTCATCCTGCAATTGCATGAGACGTGCTGAGAGTTCGCGGAGACTGCGGTTGGCAGCATTGAGTTCGGCGGTGCGCTGTTGCACTCGATTTTCGAGGTCGGCGTGAGCTCGCTGCAAAATTTCGTTGTCCCGGCGACGAGCTTCGCCCATCAGAATGAACAGTCCAGAAACCAGCAGGAACGTGATAAGGCCAATCGCCTGCTCGAAGCTCGTTATTTCGAAAGAGTGAAGAGGCCGAATGAACCAATACCGTGCAGCTACCGTGGAAACAATAACAGTTAGAATTGAGGGAAGCAGCCCACAATACCAAGCAGAAAACCCAATCGCCGCAATAAGCGTGAGATACGGATTGTAGCCGTGAAGAACATCCCTCAGGGCCCATTGAGCCAAAAACGCAAAAGCAGCGGCCAGTAGGGCAAGGCCATAGCGTGCGGCGGGATGATTAAGAAGCCGTGCAGACAAACTAGAATGCGTTCTCATACGCTCGGATGAAACTTTATACAAGCCGAGGGTCTGACCCGGCAAAGAAGCGCACTTAAATGTTATATCAATCCAAACCAGAGTCAAAGAATAGTTGGTGCAGGGTTTGGGCTATACTGTGCCGAGAGTCGTAAGTCATTGAAAACAAATGTCACCGGTGCTGGGTTTCGCTTGGGCGGATAGATCGTCAACGCTGTTTGGGAGCGGCATCTGGGCTTTTTCCTTCTCCCGCTTTTGCATTTTCTGGCTGTTGCTCATCTTTGTTGATGTACTGCACGATGAGGGAAATCCGGCGATTCGACGGATCTTGTGGATCATTCGATTTGCGAAGCATCTGATCAGCGAAACCTCTGACTTGGGAGATCTGATCTGGTCGCACTCCATTTTCCTGCATCAAGCGTCGCGCAGCGTTGGCGCGATCGACGGACAGTTCCCAGTTTCCATAATCACCGCCTTTGGTAAAAGGCCGTGAATCGGTGTGGCCTTCGACGGAAATTCGGTTGGGAACCTTTCCCAATTCCTGCGCGAGAAGGACGAGCAATTCCTTTCCATTGCCGTTGGGGCGCGGACTGCCGACATCAAAAAACGTCCCGGTTTCTGTCTCCATCATCTCGATGCGTAAGCCTTCGGAGGTGATTGTCATTTCGATTTGATGTTTCAACTTGTCGAAATCAGGCATTTGCTGAATGGTCTTCTGGAGTTTCTGCATCAGGTCGGAGACATTATCTTTGGTAATAGTGAAATTCTCTCCTGTGCCCACGTTCTTGCTGCCCATTTTGTTGGCTGTGCCGGAAGGATCGCGGAAGTACCCGGCGATGGCTTCCCTCACGGGCTTGCTGGTATTGAGCAGCCAGAGCACGATGAAGAGCGCCATCATGGCGGTGACGAAATCTGCATAGGCAACCTTCCAGGCGCCGCCGTGGTGTCCACCATGACCCGCTTTCTTCTTGATAATGATGATGGGGCGGGCGCTGTTCTCCATACTGATTCCCTATGCGGGCGCAGCTTCGGCAGCGGGCGCAGCCGATTCGCTTCCGCCACCGCGACAGGCCTTTTCCAACTCCTGGAAAGTGGGACGGACGTGCCCCGGTATGGCGCGTCGGGCGACTTCGACGGCCATGATGGGCGCGGTCCCTTTTAGAAAAGAGAAAATCAAAACGCGCAGAACATGCAGGAAAGCGTGTTCTTCATCGGCGGCCTTCGCCATGTTTGAAGCCAGCGGGCCGACCAAGCCATAGCAGAGCAGAATTCCGAGGAATGTTCCCACAAGGGCAGCAGCGACTTTGTGGCCGATCTCTTCCGGCGGTCCGCCGAGTGCGCCCATGGTGATCACAACTCCCAGGACGGCGGCAACGATTCCTAAACCCGGGAGCGAGTCAGCCGTCGTGCTCAGGGCGGAAATCGGGATAGCGGCCTGCTGATGGTGAACTTCGAGATCTAGATCGAGCACCTGGTCCAGATCGAACGGTTCCATGCCGCTGACCGCCATGCGCATGGTGTCACAGAAAAATTGCATGACATGGTGATTCTTGATGAATGCGGAATTTTTGGAGAGGATGGGGCTCTTCTCGGGCTCTTCGATATCGCTCTCGAGAGAAACCAGACCTTCACGGCGGGCTTTGTTGAACAGGTCGTAGATAGTTTTCAGAGAATCGAGATAAACCTGCTTGGTAAATTTTGACGAGCCGAAGACTCCGGCCACGCCGCCGGCGATTTGCTTCAAGATGTGGAGCGGATTGGCGATCAGCACGGTTCCCGCTGCCGCGCCGCCAATGATAAGGAGTTCTGCCGGTTGGATTAGCACCATGAGGTTGCCGTGCTCCATCAGGTAGCCGCCAACGATGGAGCCAAAAACCACGACAATGCCGATAATCGCAAACATGATCGTTCAGCTCGCTGATGTGCCAAGACCCTTGAGGTTCGAACCTTTTCCCTGCGCTGGTTCCCGAGATGCATCTGACTCTAGCGCGCGCTCAGCCCGCTGGAGGATCGATTCCGTACTGTCGTCTTGCTGAACCACTGCCTGGCCCAATGAGACGGCGACACTCAAGCTATCCCCCCACCACTGAATTCCCGAGGAGTCCACGATTCGCTTGACGTTCTCCGCCGCTCTCGTGAGATCGCGAGTCTCGCAATTGGGGATAATGATCAAGAAGTGCTTCTCGGTCCAACGGCCTATGAATCCTGCCGCTCCCAGCGTGTGCTTCATATTTTGGACAATCACATGGAGAATGGCCTCGGCTGCCTCGCGGCCATGGGCGGCACGGAACTCGTCCATCTGCTCGACACGGACGTACAGAATGCCGAATGGAAGCTGGAATTCCGAAAAAAAAGCGACGTTTTCCCGCAAGTGCGATTGGATGAGCTCATGAGTCAAGGCGCCGCTGCCAACGTCGAGGCAGTGGTGGGCTGCCAGATTGCTCTCGGAGCTGTCCGTCTCTGGAACGAGACGCTGCTCGTCGAAACTTTCTGCCGCTCCGATCACGGAGCCGTGGGGATCACGAATAGCCACAGTCCGCAAGTAGACGGGAACCCGGTGCCCCTTCTTATGCCGAAAGTAAATCTCACCTTGACTCGACTTTCCTTCGTGCAGAGTACCGGCAATAGGGCAACTGACACCGCACTGCACGCAGTTATGGTCGTTGCAATGAGAAAGAACATTCTCGCGGCAGAATCGTCCCAACGCTTCGTGCCGCAGGTACCCGGTTATCTTCTCGGCGCCCTGATTCCAGAATAGAATTCTTCCATCGCGTCCCACTACGTAGACGCCGGTCTGAAGGCTTTCCAGAATCGTTCGGAAGATGTCCGGATCCTGAAGTTCGGGCATGAGGCACAGTTATGATTTCCTGTCGAGTTTTTCATCGGCAGGAACAAGGCGGGTCTTCAGAAAGTATGCCGTCGGCCGATGGTGGATGAACAGGCTCCAACTCGCGTGATTACTGGGCCACGGACGCGAGAATGTACAGAAGCAGATCAACTCCATGGCCGAATGAGGAGTTGATCTGCACAAATACGCTTGTCTTACGAAGCGCCCACCGTGCCCGGCCACGCTGGATTAAGCGTGGCGCGAATGACATTCAGCAATTCGCTATTGTCCGCCGGTTTTTGCAGGAAAGCGGTGGCGCCCGCTTTCAACGTGCGCTCGCGATTGAATTGCGGATCGCGCGCGGTCAGGACAATTACGGGAATCGCCGAGAGCGCGGCGCTCTGCTGCAAACGATCGAGCACAACGAAGCCGTCCCCGGCGGGTAGACCAATATCGAGGATGATGAGGTCGGGCCGCTCTTTTTGGGCCATGGCGATGGCGGAAAAACCATCCGTCGCATACGATGTGTCGTAGTGATTGGCGCGCAAGCGGAGATTCAACCCCCGCCGTAAATCAGGATCATCGTCCACAATCAGAATTTTTGGTTTAGTGCTCACAAAATCCTCCCCTCAATTGTTTGTTGTCCAGCAAAATTGCCAATGTTCTTGGCGTGACCATTGGAGTTTCCGGTTCGTTGAAGCTTGAGCATTGCAGTCTCAGTGATGACGCCAGCAACTTTTTGAACGTTCTGCTCGATGGATTCCCCAGATTCCTGGGAAGGGAGATCCAATTCGGTGGTTGCAACCTGGAACACACACCCCGTCTTCAATTCCTGGGAATGCTCCAATTGCTCGCGGATGCGCTTTTCCAGAATTTTTGCGCCATGCTCATCCGTGGAAGCGACAACCAGAAAGAGCTCGCCGCCATTGCTGTTTTCGAATGGTGGCAGTACGGTGTCTTTGTCGGGAAGAACACACGACCTTAGCAGTTGCAAGCATTGATGGCGGTCCCGATCCCAATTGCCGGACGAGGAGGCAAGCAGCGGCGACAGTTCGACCGTAATCAGAGAAATTGAATCCCGAAGCCTTCCCTCTGCTGCGATGACAGGCTTAAGGAGTTTGGCCATTGAGAACAGCGGGAGTGTGAAGGAGAAGACCGTACCGTGACCCAGTTGGCTTTCCACCCAAATCCGCCCCCCGTGCAGACGGATTAGTTCTCGCGTGATATAGAGCCCCAGCCCAAGTCCTTTGCGGCTGTCATCGATCGAATTTGGGTCTTGGTACAGCCGTTCGAAAATCAGGTTTCTTGCTTCTGGGGTGATCCCTCGGCCGGTGTCGGCGACAGAGATGTAGGCAAAATCAGGGTCCGCTTCAACAAGGCAAGCTTTCACCATGACCGAGCCTTCAGAAGGCGTAAATTTGATCGCGTTTTCGATGAGATTGAGCAGGGCTTGCAGAGCTCGATCTGGATCGGCATAAATCATGGGAATCCTGGTGTCGACGGCCGCTTCCAGCCCAATCTGCTTTTCCTGGGCGGAGGCTTTCATCATGGAAACCGCCTGCTGAATCACATCGGCTGTCACCAGGCAACGGGGCTCGATGCTGATTTTGCCCGACTCGGCGCGAGTGGCTTCCAGCAAGTCGCTGATCATGCCGCGAAGCTGCTTGGCGCTACGCAGCATGGTTTCCAGGTGTTCGCGTTGTTCGGTGTTGAGTTCGCCAGCCAGCCCGTCGAGCAGAATAGTCGTGAATTGATAAATAGAGGTCAGGGGTGTGCGCAGTTCATGCGAAACATGCGACAAGAACTGATCTTTGAATTGCAGTTGCTGGCGGCGGCTCATATCAAGCGAGGTGATCAGAGCCTGGCGTTCCATGGCGTAGCGCAAAGCGCGCGACAGTTGCTTACCATCAAAGTTGCCTTTGACGAGATAGTCCTGTACGCCCTGGTGTACCGCTTTGAGCGCAAGTTCCTCGTCGTCCTGGCCGGACAACACGACCACAGGCACACCTGGCGCCTTGCTCAATACCTTGCGGAAAGTATCTGCCCCATGGCTGTCAGGAAGGTTCAAATCCAAGAGCACGACTGCTGGCTGCTCCTCGCTCAGGCGGGAGAGACCAGCGGAAAGGCGGTCCACGCAGCGGACGTCTACATCAGACCTGCTTTCGACCAATCGCAGGCGAACCAGATCGGCGTCTCC
>Ga0137403_10006580_pt1 | contig 13266 bp, 11 predicted proteins | sample CZOMad2_1_16fung_FD_122057 | JGI IMG/M metagenome (GOLD analysis project Ga0137403, IMG submission 122057) | Vadose zone soil fungal communities from Angelo Coast Range Reserve, California, USA - CZOMad2_1_16fungal (Hybrid Assembly) | ecosystem: Environmental > Terrestrial > Soil > Vadose zone... | reverse complement strand
TTCAGCCCCAGTAATTGTCTCAGAACCCCCCCCGAGACCGTTCGTACCTGCCCCGTACGCACTGGCTGTGACTGTGACGGTGTGCGCTCCGGTGGCTGGGGCTAGAAGAAACCAAACCTCGACTCGCCGCGTCAGCCCCGCGTCGTTGGCGCCGGAGAGGAAAGTAAGAGTCTGCGCGCCATAGGTGACGGAGGCTACGGTGGCAGTTTTTGTGGAAGCACTCGCGCCGATCCCCATGGCCACGCCAACGATCATGGTGCGGCCAGTACCTGCTCCAGTCGTATGCGTGAAGGCGGTATTCCCGCCCGTGGTAACTCGTCCACCACCAACACCCGACGAATCCGTTACCACCTGCGCCGAGACCGGAACAGCGGCCAGGCACAGTAGCAGCAGCGATAAGGCAGCGCCCGCACTAGCACCCGAACCCGAACGCATGCCCAAGGCAGCTTTCACCCAACTTGTAGCGATGCCGCGAGCTTGCGACATTCGCCGACGGGCCTGAGCCCGCATGCCGTGAAGTTTCACTAGCTGCGCTTCGCTCTGAACTTCGCGCCGCACTTCGCTCTGCCCGCCGATACCATTCATAGTCGGTTCCTTTGTCCTAACTGCCGTGACCATCGTTCTTCGGATCGTACTGGGGATCGTGCTTTCCTTCGCCACTACTCGGCCCAAAATCTGATGGGCGCGCACCGGAGCATCCGGCTCCAGGCTCGCATCCCCGCGTGTTACGAATCGGTCGCCGCGTACATCCTTTGCGACCAGGCGGTGAGCCCGCAATTTGCCACCGTCTTTACCCATGCCGTCGCCAACAACTTCGACCAAAACAATCTCTCCGCAACGTAGTTTCCTCGCGCTCACCGGAGCGACATACAGCACGTCCCCGTTCTGAATCTCCGGCAACATGCTCAAACCTGTCGCCTCAAAACACACAGTCGTTCCCGCCCGCAATAGATCGCGAGCCATCGCCTGAAATAGGGGCGAGTCGAACCTGTGGGTCTGTGCTGGGGCCTGGGATCGAATCATCTCATTTTGAACCATAGGCACACACTTTGCCCATTACCAAGCTGTGCTACCCGTGCATGTACTTCTGGTCGAAACCCAAGCCCTACCTGCGATTCCCAAGCCTATCTGCAATTCCTGGGATTCGCACCCAGAATTCACGGCCGGAACTGGCGAACCGCCTCCACCGCCGTCCCATCCGGGCGAAATTCCAGCCGATAGCAGGGGATGGCGGCCACGATCTCCTGCAGGAAACTCATGGTGTTCTCGAGCGCGACAGCATCGTAGAAGGGCAGGAAGCTGCGGGCCATGATTTCGCCCACCGCTCTGCCGCCGCGGATAGGGGTGATTCTATTGGCGATGGCGGACTCGGGGGCATGCTCGAGGATAAAGAGCCGGTCGATCCGGGCCCTCTCGGGCGCTGCGAAGGCGGCCTCCCCATGCCAGGGCGTGCCGTGCATCCAGATCTCCCCGTCAGTCTCGCGGAGGATGATGCGGTCGTCGCTAAGGACGGTCATGCTATGTTGCTGATTCCAAAGGCAGGTTGTGGTGCTTTTACCAGCTCCCGAGTGTCCCAGAAACAGATACCCGGTGCCATCCGAGTCGCGCATGCCGGCGGCGTGGACTTCCACCCCGCGCTCGCGCCCCAGGCGATGCATGACGACCAACTCATCGAGCGGATACTCCAGCGGATTGCACGTTGCAGGATCGGGGAAACAGTTTTGGTTTAACAGGATACGACCCTCACGGAATTCGCGGTCGACGTGAAGGCGTTTGTAGGGTTCAGGGCCGATGGCGGGCGATACAAAATCAAATGTAAGGCAGCCACCGTCTTCGTAAAGCTTCCAAACCGATCCGGAATCGAACAAAGGCTGACCTACAGGCTGGGAGAGACGTTCAGCCCATTGCAAACTGATTTCAATATCACAACTAGCCGATTCAGAACGGAACAGCTCGATTTGAGGGCCAAACACCGGCAGGAAGGAGTCTCCATTCAATCCCAGGGAGACTTCGCCGATGCGGAAACAGGCGCGCCACAACCCTGCGGGAGATTCCTCCAACAACCCTGACGCACCCCGCGTACTGGCCCCATCGTTCACCGGTTCGCACCCCCTGACCGCATGAAACTGCCAGACTTAAGAACCGACAGAGCTGCACACCGGTGCAGCATTACAGCCGGGATGTCCCGGGCCGGCGGTGCCCGAAATCTTGCAGTTTCCAAGGACAGCCTCTTCGGGACGCAGATTGATGGTCGTAATTTTTGGCGGTTCATACATCCGTTTAGCCACCCGCTCGCTCTCGGATTCCATCATGTAGTGTTTGTCTCCTCGAAAACAAATTCTGTCCCAAGCTACCTCTGAACCTTTATCTGTTATCTGTGAGTTCCACAACTTCCGCAACCGCCGCCGGAGGCGGATGCATTTAAGACTGGCAGCAAGGCGGAAGGCGCTTTCCACCCTTCAACATCGATTTCTTGCGCCGCAATGCGGGCAGCAGACGCCTTCAGCGCTTGGTGACGTTGGCTGCCATTGCAGCAGTCGCAATCCCCGTGCCGTGGCACGTCAAAACCGAGCCCCATGGCGCGCAGGTGTGCCACCTCGCACAGAAATTCCACAGGGGACTCAGGGTCTCCGTTTTCAAGCTCTCCGTTCGCCGGACACATACTGCACACACTCTGAATCTTGCAGGTCACGCATTTGGTGGGTCGTAAACGCTTTTTTTGCAGGCGGATTTGACCGAGAAACTGGTCCCATCCCTGTTTCGCGCCGCCCTCGCGGATGTTGTAGGTTTCCTGCTGGGAGAGAACGCAGATGCTCATCTCGCCATAGGGATTGATGGCGAAGGAATTCATCCCGCCCCCGCAAAAATAGAGACTCTCGCGGCCCTCCAGCGTGGGGGGCCGCGACAGATCATGTTCGATAAGGCGCCGATATTCGGCCCGGTTCTTCGCCGGATGTAGATCGATAGCAACAACCTCTTCCGGCGATAGACGCACGGCCAAAGGGCTTTGCGAACAATCGATGCGGGGATTCATCAGTCCATCGAACTTGAATTCCAAACCCAGATCGTCTTCCGCATAACGCTTCATGGAGAACACTTCGTGTTTGTTGATAGTGGTTGCGACCGTCTTCAATTTGAGCGGTAGCTTGCGCTGCCGCAAGTTTTCGATGCCGCGAAGGCAACGCTCGTAGGAGCCCGGAATTCCCGTCAGTGCCTCGTAGGTTTCCTTGGTGCGGCCATACAAAGTTATTTCGATCGAAAATGGCGGCCACTCGGCGAGGTAGTCGGCAATCTTGTCGTTGATTAGCGTTCCGTTGGTGAAGAGCGTGATGAGGAAACCCTTTTTCTTGGCGTAGGTATAGATCTCGAGAAAATCCTTGCGAGCAAAGATTTCGCCGCCGCTGTAGAGAAGCCAAAAGGTGCCGAGATCGGCGAGGTCGTCGAGCAGCCGGATGTGCTCTTCCTTGCTCAGTTCGCGATTGCGGGCGGGCAAGTCGCCCATGGGCAAATTGTTAAAGCAGTGGAGACATTCGAGGGGGCAACGGCGCGTGACCTCAATCGAAACATCCATCGGAGCGCGCTGTCCAAGATAATGCCGGTGCACTGTCTGGCTGAAGTCCCCGTAGGTAGTTGTGTCCATATGCTCCTTCGCCCAGACAATAGTTATTGCTGGCAGTTTACTTGATGTTGGGCCAAACGTGTAAGGGATTCGCGGGTTCCTAGCCTACCGTTTGGACAACCCCAGCTGCCTGGGCCTCGCCCAGGAAGACCTCAAGGTCTTCGCGGGCTCTCTCTGGACTGACGTCGTAGGCATCTGCCACAGTCGTAACCAGCTCATCCAAGGTCCGGGGCTTTTCGAGCGCCTCCCAGATTGTGCTGCCCACGCCGTTGAAGCTGAACAAAGAGGCTAGGTCGGCGACGCCGCGGCGGACGGGTACGACCAGGGTCTCTCCGGCGATAACACGGGCAACCACGTTGTCGGCGCGGACGAATTGGGGGGACGAGGGCATACGAAATCCAAGCGCAGGCTGTGAGGTGAATATACGCAACGCGTTTGGGGTTTTCAAATGGGAATCCTCCTGTTTCGGTCCGGCCGGCAGCTCCCTTGGCCAGTCCGTATCTGCGGCTAGTCCCGATTCACGGACCCCAGCGCCCGTACGGCTTCTTTGAAAACCCGCCCGCGGTGTTCGTAGCTCTGGAACTGGTCGAAACTGGCGCAGGCCGGGGCCAAAAGAACGATATCTCCTTGCTGGGCGGTGGCCGAGGCGCGTTCGACGGCATTTTCCAGGGTTCGTGCGGGCACGATCTGGGCGGCTTCGTGGATTTGGCCGGCAATTTTTTCAGCGGCTGCGCCGATGGTGTAGACCTGCTTCACGCGCTCGCGCAGCAGGCTGTTGAGAACGGAGTAGTCGCTGCCTTTGTCTTTCCCGCCGAGGATGAGGTGGATGTTGGCCGGGAAGCTTTCCAGGGCCTTGATGGTGGCATCGACGTTGGTGGCTTTCGAGTCGTTGAAGTAACGGACGCCAGCGATTTCGGCGACGAACTCCAGGCGGTGCTCGACAGCTTTGAAAGCGCGGACAGCGTCACGGATTTTTTCGGCGGGGCATCCGGCCAGACTGGCCATGCAAACAGCGGCCAGGACGTTTTCCAGGTTGTGCGCGCCTTGGAGGGTGATTTCGGCCACTGGAAGAATCTCGATGGGAAAGATTTCGCGTTTGCTCTGATTGTCGCGGAAGAGGATCTTGCCGTTGCGGACGAAGGCTCCGGCAGGGACTTCCGTGCGATGGCTAAAGTGCAGAACCGGGCAATTGGCGCGGCTGGTGAGCGCGTTGGCCGCGGAATCGTCAGCGCTGAGGACGCAGAAGTCGCCTTCTCTCTGATTCTCGAAAATGCGGGCCTTGGCATCGACGTAGGCTTCGAGCGTACGGTGTCGGTCCAGATGATCGGGGGTGATATTGAGGATGGCTGACATGAATGGGCGGAAGGTTTGGATGGTTTCGAGCTGAAAACTGGAAACCTCGAGGACGACGAACGACTTGGGCGTGGTCTGATCGACCAGCGAGATGGCGGGCGTGCCGATGTTGCCACCGACTGCGACGGGAAAGCCGCTGGTGGCGAAGATTTCCCCTGTGAGCGTCGTCGTTGTTGTCTTACCGTTCGAACCGGTGATGGCTACGATGCGGCCTTGTAGAAATTGTGCGGCAAGCTCGATTTCGCCGATGATGGGCACGCCTTGGACGCGAGCCTGGACGAGCGGCGCGCTATCGGCTGGTACGCCGGGGCTGACCACGATCAAGTCCTGTCCTCGAAATGTGCGCTCGCCGTGGCCTCCGGTTTCGACGGCTATGCCGCGATCGAGAAGTCCGGGGATTTCGTTGGCTAGCTGTTCCGGTCTTTTCGAATCCGAGACCGTGACTTTGGCCCCGCGAGCCTGCAAGAACTGCGCCGATGCCACACCCGACTTACCGAGGCCGACTACAAGGATGCGTTTGTCTTTGAGGTTCATAAGGGCTTATCGGCTATCGGCTATCGGCAATCGGCAATCGGCGAGGAACGTACTTGACAGCCGATAGCTAACAGCCGATGGCCGCATTATCGCAACTTCAACGTGGTCAACGCGAACAGCGCGAACACCAGCGACGCAATCCAAAACCGCACAATCACCTTCGATTCCGACCAGCCGAGCAGTTCGAAGTGATGGTGGATCGGCGCCATCTTAAAGATGCGCTTCTTGCGCAGCTTATACGACCCGACCTGCAATATTACCGACAGGGCCTCGATCACAAAGACACCGCCGATGAAGGGGAGCAGTAGTTCCTGCTTAATAACGACAGCAATCGTGCCGATGGCTCCGCCGAGACCGAGCGAGCCGACGTCGCCCATGAACACTTCCGCCGGGTGCGCGTTGTACCAGAGAAATCCAATGGATGCTCCCACCATGGCGCCGCAAAATATGGTTAATTCTCCCACCTGGGGCATGCGCTGCAATTCCAGGTAATCGGCGAAAACCGCGTGTCCACTGACGTAGGTAAGCACGACCAGTGCCCCTGCAGCTATGACGGTGCAGCCAATCGCCAGCCCGTCGAGGCCGTCGGTCAGGTTCACGGCGTTGCTGGCGCCTACGATGACGACACAGACGAACGCCACGAAGGGCAAAAACGCCAGTGGCCATAGATAAGGATGATGAATCAGGGATTCAATGACCAGGTCCGGACGGAAGTGTTTGGCAAATGGAACCACGAGCTTGGTGGAATACGTGCCGTGCGTTTGCATGGCGATTAGCGTAACTGCGATTAGGAAGGCTGCCAGGATTTGCAACCCCAGTTTGGCCCGAGTGGTCAAACCAAGATTGCGTTTGTGAACGACCTTTTGATAGTCGTCGATGAAGCCAATTGCAGAATAGGCGATGGTGGAAAGCACGACAAGCCAAATGAATCGGTTGCTGAGATCGGCCCAGAGCAGCGTGGGTACCACCATGGAAATGGAAATCAGCAAGCCCCCCATGGTGGGCGTGCCCGCCTTTTTCTGATGCCCCTTCGGCCCCTCTTCTCGAATGAACTGGCCGATCTGAAACTGCTGCAGACGCCGGATCACCACAGGACCGATGACGAGTCCGGTAAACAGCGCCGTCAGGCTCGCGAAGGCCGTGCGGAACGTTAGATAGCGGAAAATGCGGAACAGCGAGAGCGCCGGAAACGCGTGATAGAGCTTCTGATAGAGCAACCAGTAGAGCAATGCGCCTCCGTTAGGTTTGAAATCCGTTTTTTTCCTGCCACACTTCCAACGCCCGCTCCAGCTTCACTCCGCGCGATGCCTTGAGCAACACCGCGTCTCCCGGTTTGGCCTCGCGCGCCAGCCAAGCTCCAGCTTCTTCCGGTGTAGCAACAAATTCTGCGGCCACGCCCGCCTTCGCGGCCTCTTCGACTATCGCTTCGGCTAACCCACGTACGCCAAGCAAGTGATCGATCTTCTTTTCGGCCATATGACGGCCGCATTCGCGATGCATCTGTTTAGCATTCGGACCAAGCTCCAGCATTTCCCCGGCAACCACAATGCGGCGCTGGGCGGGCAGACTCGCCAGTGCATCCACCATGAAATTGAGCGCCTTCGGATTGGAATTGTAGCAGTCGTTGACGACGGTCACTCCGCGCACATCGATGATCTGGCCGCGTTTCGAAGCGGGTTGCAGAGTCGAAAGTGCGATCGCTATTTCGGAGGGCGAAACTCCGTTCTCCAGCGCGACGGCGGTCGCGGCCAGCGCGTTGTAAATATTGTGTGTGCCCACCAAGGGAAGCTCAATCGGCTGTGTCATGCCGTAAGCTACAAGGTCGAATGCCGATCCCTGGGCGCCCCGCGACCCAATGTTGGCCGCGCTGACGTCGGCGGTCGGCTTCAATCCAAACGTGACGACATGCCCGCGAAAGTCACGGCCAAACTGGCACACGTACTCGTCATCTGCGTTCAGCACGGCCGTTCCGCCCGAGGGTAGCGATGCAATTAGCTCATACTTCGCGCGGGCAATGTCGGCGATCGAGGCAAAACTCTCGAGATGAACGGGCGCAACTCCCGTCACGACGCCCGTATTGGGCTGGGCAATTTTGGCTAGAGCGGCAATCTCGCCCGCGTGGGACATGCCCATTTCAATCGCCGCCATCTCATGCTCGGGTTCGAGTTTCAGAATCATCAGCGGCATGCCGAAGTGGTTGTTGAAGTTGCCCTCCGACTTCAGAATGCGATAGCGATGTCCGAGTAGATGAGCGATGGCTTCCTTGGTTGTAGTTTTGCCCGCCGATCCAGTCACACCGATTACGGGTTTTCCCCAAAGACGCCGCACACATGCGGCGAGCGTCTGCAATGCGATCAGCGTGTCCGGTACCGCGAGCGCTGGGGTCTCCGCCAAATACCGTGAACTCTGATCCGCACGGATCACCGCTGCAATAGCGCCGCGCTCCAAAGCCTGAGGAACAAAGTCGTGGCCGTCCAGCCGTTCGCCCTTCACAGCAAAAAACAGCTCGCCGGGCTGCACGGTACGCGAGTCGATGGAGTAACCCCGCGCGATGCTTTCCGTGTTGATTCCGCCCGCAGACGCGGCGGATACAAACTCGGCGACACGGCCCAGCGGGAGCTTCATGAGTCCTTCCCCGCCAGAGCGGCCTTGGGCCCGCATTCGTATCCCGACGCGCGCAGCAGATCTCGCGCCACTGTCACGTCGTCAAACGGGCGCGTTCCGTCGTGTGAGATCTGCACCTTCTCGTGTCCTTTTCCCGCCAGCAGAACGATATCCCCGGCCATGGCAGTGCTGATCGCTAGCGCAATCGCTGCCTGGCGGTCCGGCTCAATTTTGTATTTCGCGCCGGAGCGCTGCACGCCCACGAGAGCATCGTTGATGATGGCCACCGGATCTTCGCTCCGCGGATTATCCGAGGTAAGAACGACGAAGTCGCTGCCCCGACCCGCTGCTTCACCCATCAGGGGACGCTTGGCGCGGTCGCGATCACCGCCGCAACCAAAGAGAGTGATGACGCGACCTCGGCCGCCCGCGTGCGCCACAAACTCGCGGGCCAGGCTCATCAGGTTGCGCAGCGCGTCGTCGGTATGCGCGTAATCGACGACTACGGAAAACGGCTGGCCACAGTCGACGCGCTGGAAGCGTCCGGGAACAAATTCAAGCCCGGCAACTCCGTCGGCAATCTGCTGGGCCGAGCACCCGCGGGCGTCGGCAGCCGCTGCCGCCGCCAGAATGTTGTAGACATTCACCTTGCCAATCAGCGGCGACACAATCTCAATCGCGCCTTGCGGCGCCTTCAGACGAAAGCGCGTATCTTGCAGGGTTACCGCCACGTTCTCGGCGCGAAACTCGGCCTTCTCCAGCCCGTACGTCGCCACCCGCGAGCCGCGTCCCTTGCAAATCGCCCGCAACTGCCGGCCATAAGCATCATCGTCATTCAGCACCGCTACGCGAGGAGGCTCCGCGCCACAGCCTTCAAAAAGTTGGCGTTTCGCGGAGTAGTACTGTTCCATATTCTGGTGGTAGTCCAGATGGTCGCGAGTCAAGTTGGTGAACACGGCTATGTCAAAGCCAATGCCGCAAACACGCTGCTGCTCCAGCGCATGCGACGAGACTTCCATTACCGCCTCGCTGGCGCCCGCCTTCACCGCACGGGCAAAAAGCTGATTCAATTCCAACGCTTCCGGAGTCGTGTGCGGCGCGGGTAATACTTGTCCTGCGACGTGATACTCAATCGTGCCGATCAGCAAACTCTTGCGGCTGGCCGCCGACAGAATCGATTCCAGCAGAAATGCCGTAGTGCTTTTGCCGTTCGTGCCAGTGATCCCAGTGATACTGAGTCTGTTCGCCGGCGAACCATAGAAATTCGCGCTCATTTTCGCTAGAGCGCGACGGCCGTGTGCTACCTGTGCCCAGGCCACTCCCGGCGGCTGCTGCTCTTCGGTGGAATCGGTCACAATCGCGGTAACGCCCTTGCGGACCGCCTGATCGATGAAGCGATTGCCATCGGTCGCTTCGCCCCGCATTGCCACAAATACGTTCCCCGGCTTCAATTTCCGGGAGTCGTATTCGAGGCCGGAAACGGACGCATCCCCGTCCTGCGCAAGGACTTCCACGCCGTCGAGGAGTTGGAGAAAGTTCATAGGTATGTGGGGATTATAGGCTTGCGGAGCGCGGACCACGGCGTGGAAGAACCCGTAATGACATGGCATCGAGAGAAGCAGGGGCAGCGGACCGGAGCCTGACCGAGTGAGGTTGCAAGCTTCGGAGAGATCAAAGCAAGACCGCGCGGGCGAGGGCACCCGCGACTACATAATAAGCCGGAACTTAGCGCTCGAAGTGGACAGTGATTCTTGCGCCGGCTGCCACGTGCGCTCCCGCTTGGGGGGATTGGTCGCGCGCTACGCCGCTGCCTACAGCTTCGATCTCTAGGTTGTTTTGTTCGGCTAGCTCGACAGCTGCCCGCAAGTGCTTGCCCAGGAACGAAGGCACCAGAATGCCTCCTTGCTCCACGTCGATGACCACGGTGCCGCTGTCCGGCTTGTGCAGACCTGGCGAGGGTTCGGGATTTCGCATAGGCGGGGAAGGAACCACCGGTTCCCGCGTGCGGATCGCCGCCGGAACCACTTGAGCGAGCTCGAAACCGGAGGGCGTTGAGGGTGCGGGCTTCGCATTTCGGTCCAGGGGTGCGCTGTCGGCGGGGTCTGCAGTCACCAGGTCCCCACTCGTCATATCTACGGTCGATCCCAGGCGGTCCGGCGAGCCGTCCGCCATATCGTCCTCGGTCATCTTGGCGGCCTTCTTCGAGGCCAGCAGCAATTGCCGCGATGGCGCGACTTCCACATCGCGGGGAACGTTGAGATACGAGAGGATTTGTTGCGTGATCCGCGCGAACACCGGCGCGGAAACCTGTCCGCCCTGGTGCAGGCCTTCCGGAGAATCCAGAATCACCGCCACCGTCACCGCCGGATTATTCACCGGAGCGAATCCAGCAAACGATGCGATGTACTTTGTTTTGGAATAGGCGTGTGTATTCGGGTCCACGCGCTGTGCTGTGCCCGTCTTGCCCGCCGAAGTGTAGCCGACCAGAGCCGCCTTCTTTCCGGTGCCGTGGAGGACCACGCCCTCGAGCATCTGCCGCATCTGTGCCGCCGTCATGGGAGAAATGACGCGGCGCTCGACTGCGGGCTGATACACGAACGTCTGCGGCGCTTGGTGCGGCTCCGTGGTCGTCGCCACAATCCGAGGCGCAACCCACACGCCGTCGTTGGCCATCGTCGACATAATGCCTACCAATTGCACGGGAGAAATGCCAATCTCCTGGCCCATGGAAATTGCGCCGATCGAAACTTTCGACCAACGGCTCACAGGCTTGCTCATGCCGCGCGTCTCATCCGGCAGTTCAATTCCGGTCTGTTGTCCGACACCAAAAGCGCGAATGTATTTGTAGAAGCGGTCTTCGCCGAGCCGCAAAGCAATCTTGATAGCGCCTACGTCGCTGGAATCGGCGAGCACGTCAGCCACCGAAAGAATGCCGTGCGGCTTGGAATCGCGAATCCGCATCCCCGCTACTATGATCGATCCCATCTGGCAGTCGATCGGCTCCTGCGGGGTCGTTACCTTTTCCTCGAGTCCGGCGGCAATCGTGATGACCTTAAAGGTCGATCCGGGCTCGTAAGCATCACTGACAGCGTGGTTCTTGAGCTTATCTGGACGAATCTCGCGCGTGGCATTTGGATTGAACGTCGGACTGTTCGCCAGCGCGAGAATTTCCCCGGTGCGGGGGTTCTGCACAATTACCGTGCCAGCGATGGAGTGCGTGTCCCGCATCGCTTGCTCCAGTTCGCGGTCGGCGATGTACTGGATTTTTTCGTCGACGGTCAGGACAACGTTCTCGCCCGGCTCGGGTTCTTGTTCCAAGCGCGCAAACGTCTTTCGCCGGGCATCGACGGAGAGCGCCATTCGTCCCGGCTTGCCGCGGAGGCGCGCGTTAAATGAGCGCTCCACTCCGCTCAAGCCCTTGTCGTCCATGCCGACGTAGCCCAGCACCTGCGCGGCCAAGTCCTTCTTAGGGTAAAACCGCTTCGATTCCTTTTGCGAGTAGATCCCGCGCAGATTCATGCTCTGGATGCGACCGGCGACCTCGGGATCGGCCTTGCGCGCCACCCAGCAAAAATTCTTGGTCTTGAAGCAAGCCAGTATCTCGCGCGGATCGGTGCCGGTGATGCGGGAGAGCAAGCTGGCTGTGGTGGCAGGGTCAGGGAGGTCACCGGAAACGGCATAGAACGAATCCACGGCGGTCGTCATGGCGAGCTCTTTGCCGTTGCGGTCGTAGACCACGCCGCGGATGGGAGAGGTCTCAAATGCGCGCTGTTGCTGGTGTTGTGCGCGGGCTTGAAATTCTCCGTAGGCAAAAATCTGGAGATAGACTAGCCGGACGCAGATTGCGCAAACCCATAGGAGCAGCAGGCCGCCCATCCAGTACAGCCTGGGCTTGGCGACGTTGCTTGCGCTGTTGGAAGCCACCGGTGCTGAACCTCAGGTAAGGCTATTGTTCCAGCTTTAAAAGCTTCGATCTGGGACTTGTGATCGAGACCACGCGGGCGGGGGCGCCCGCGACTACACAATCTTGGACTAGGTCTTAGACATAGCCGCCGGCCTTATCGCGCTGAGACCACGGAAACCGGAGCTGCGCTTGCCATCACTTCCGTACTTGAATCTGCCATCGGTGCATCCAGGTGCATGATCTGTCCGGCCTGCGGGCTCTGGAATCCCATTTTGCGGGCGATGGCATCAATGCGCTGGGGGTCGCGCAGAGAAGCCTCTTCCAATTGCAGGGCTCGGTTCATTTCGTACAAGCCGTCGCGCTCGTTCTTCATCGAAGCGATCTTGTACCCGTATTCAATCGACTTAAAGTGCTGCACGGCGTACGTCATCACGAACAGGAACAAGCAGCAAAGCGAAACCATCAGCATGCGCATCTCTCTCACGCGCACAGGGTCCTCGACCTTCACCAGGCGCGAGTTGTCGATCACCTTGTGGAAGTAGACCTCGGGCGTGCCCGTCCAGCTTCGCGCCCGCTTCGCCGAATTTGCCGCTGCCGTTTGCATTTATGCCACTCCTGCCCAGTTTTCCCACGCCGCCTTCGCGTTGCTCGCCACCAGGCTCAAACCAGAGGCCGTCTCCGGCTTCAACAGTTGCACCAAGCTGGCGTGTTGCTCCGCACGTTCCACCGTTGCAATCAAGTCATCAATGATCATTCCTGTAAACATGTCAAACCTCCCCAAGTTTGATTTTCACTTCTGCAATCTGACTTCCACCTTTTGCTTCGTAAATTCATGTGCCCGGCAAGTCTTTCGATCCCACCGGGCGGTCTGGCTGTTTTTCCAGGCCAAACTTTTCTAAATCCTCTGCGCCGCTCTCAACTTCGCGCTGCGCGATCTCGGGTTGCGATAGACTTCTTCGTTCGTCGCCGTCACAGGCTTTTTCGTCAGCACTTCGTAGACTCCAGCTTTTGCTCCGTCCCGCAGTGCGTCTTTCACAATTCTGTCTTCCAGGGAGTGGAAACTGATTGCCACCACTCGCCCGCCCGGTTTCACCAGCCTCGGAGCCGCTTTCAGCAGCTCCCGCAGGTCGTCCAACTCACGGTTTACGAAGATTCGGATGCCTTGGAAGGTCAAAGTCGCTGGATGAATGCCGTGCGATTTCATTGTCCGAGCCGCGGCTGATACGACCTCTGCTAAATGCGCAGTGGAACG
>Ga0137403_10006578_pt1 | contig 13267 bp, 15 predicted proteins | sample CZOMad2_1_16fung_FD_122057 | JGI IMG/M metagenome (GOLD analysis project Ga0137403, IMG submission 122057) | Vadose zone soil fungal communities from Angelo Coast Range Reserve, California, USA - CZOMad2_1_16fungal (Hybrid Assembly) | ecosystem: Environmental > Terrestrial > Soil > Vadose zone... | reverse complement strand
ATACACACCTGCCCGCGATGGTGGGCTTCGTGAGAAAGCATGTAGCACAGCATTTCCACGCCAACCGGCCAAGGCCGGCCCCAGCCGTCTCTGCGAAACTTCTCGACGCGGCCCCCACCACCGCCGAGCGCTTCAGCGAGCATCTCCGCGCAGCGAGCGGCGCTCTCGGCCAATCCCGCGCGGGCCTGCTGCGGCGTGCAGTGCGCGCGGTTGAGCTGTGGTGGAACCTTCAGGTGCGGCGCTGTAAGCCTGACCCACTTGGCGCGGACATTGTGCATGTGCGTGAAGATCGCCGCAATGGTGCGGACGTTGTTTTTTCCGGGGTTTTTGCCGGGCGGTTTGGCTGTCGGCGGTCTGGTCCCCCAGGCGGCAGGGTCAAGATGTTCGATAAGAATCTGGTTGATGCGATCGTTGGCGAGAAAGATCCGGGCGGCAAAGTTCTGGACTGCGGCTCGGCCGAGTTGAGTGTGAACCTTGGGTTGACGCGTGGTCACGGCTCCCTACTCCTTGACCTATGATACTTCCGGGGCGCGTACAACACCGTCAACCAAGCGGCCCAGCGCAAATCGCGATTGAGCCGGTCAACGAAGCGCAAGCGTACATAGCGCATCAGGTTTATCGCGACTTCAGGGAAACGAGCGGCCACCGTGCCAGACTGAATTTTGGAGATTGCTTCTCTTAAGAGCTGGCGGGTTCTATAAAAGGGGATGTCAAGAGAAAACACTTCTCCCCTTCCGCATGGAGATGGAGAAGGTAGGTGTCTGACATCCCCTTTTATAGAACCCGCCAAGCGCTGCTCCTTGGCGCCCATGATCACGAGCCAGAGCATGGTCGCCACCTCGCCCATCATGAGTGGCTGAGCGTAGGTAAAGACTTTGTCCTCATACTGTGGGAACAGTAAACCGGTAAAACTGAGGGCCAGATAGCCAAAGCAGCCGGCCATCAGCCAAACGCCCAGGATGCGGGGCAGAAAGCGCGACCTGTACACCAGTAGGCCGAATGGGATGAGCCACAGCCCCCAAAATATCTCGTTGGCCAGATCACCTTGGTGGTGCAGGCGGAGAAACAACATGGCGAATGCGTCGCGCTGCGGCTGTCAAATACGGTCAAGAAATCGCCGCCGCGCGCGAACAGCAGGGCGGCAGCGTCGTTCACTGTGTTGAAAAAGAATATAGGCACTTGCATCAAGCTGCCCAGGATCACCATCAGCACAGCGAGCGCCTGGTCGACTTCCTTAAGCAATCGATAAAGAGCCAACGGAACGAAGAGCCAGAGGACGCTGGCGAGCAGTTGGCTCACAATGCCCAAGCGAAAGAGCGACTCGTGCGCCACGATATTGTTTGCCGTCGCGGTCGCGTTCCCATGCACGATCAAGATTGTGGGTATGTAGAGGAGGCGCACGACGCCAACCACTGAGGCCAAAATGTATAGGAGCCCTGCGACTCTGGCGTTCTTGCTGAGCAAGGTCATGAGTCCTCCATTGTTGGGGAGTCTGGCCTCATAGTACGTAAAAGCACGCAAAAGAGTTCAACTGGGCGATGCTTACAACGCGCAAACGGTGCGCCATTGTAGACGGGTGGCCCACATTTCCGCGTGAACATAACTTCCAAGAGTGTTCGCTGGCGTATGCGATTGGAATCGTGGCCGGGCCCACTTCTCGCAAAGAACGCGAGAAATGGGGCACCCGATGCCTCAGGCGCTAAAGCCCTCACTGATTTTGTACGACTTACGCGGCGCTGAAGCGCCGCTCTACCACGGTGTAGCAGGCGTTAGTGAGTTTTTTCCGCAACCTGTTTAGAGTGCAGGGATCTCGAGCGAGCTTTTCAGTCGAGACTCGCCAAGTACATTGCAACCCGTTCTGGCAGCCTTCTATCGGGTCAGCACTGAACTTGCAGCCAAGAAACAGGTTGATATGGAACGCGCTAAGACCGACCTGCAAGAGCATCGGTCGATATGCCCCTTCACAGCCAAGGTAAGACACTTGAGCCAAGTGCGATTTCAGGTGATGCGATTCTGCTGAGGTCGTCAGGGCGGCAAGAACTCGGGCTGGGCTAGACACACTCGGACTTAAAGGTGTCGATCTTCCTAACTGCGGTGATTTGACAATTTTACGGGGAACGACTACTGTTGAACATGAGCGAGCAACTTTCTCTCACTCTTTCAGATTCCCTGAACTAAGTCAGCCCATCTGAAGTTTTCCCTCTTAGATTACTTGTTCAATCGATGGAGGCTGATCTATGTTTGCTCGCAATGTCGCGCTGCGCCTGAGGCCCAATACTTTGAATGAGTTCACGCAGATTTTTGACTCTCAAGTAATTCCCGTTCTGCGCAAACAACCCGGGTTTAAAGATGTAATCACTTTTGCGATGGCCGGTGGAACAGACGTTGTCGCCATCAGTCTATGGGAGACCAAAGAACATGCAGAGGCTTACAGCACCGCGGGTTACCCCTTAGTGCTTAAAAGCTTGGAACCGGTACTGGACGGGAATCCGAAGCTGCGAGTCTCCGACATCGTGAACTCGACGTTCCACAAAGTTGCGGATGGCATGGCCGCCTGAAGAGTTCTTTGCTACTGCCTGATGACTGAAAGCGCCGTACAGGAGGTATCGAGAACATGGAGACAACGGTTCAAGTCGGAACTATTCTCATTGAGAATCGTCCGCTCATAATGCGGACCCTAAATTTGGAAAGCGAGCCTTACTCAGGACCGTGGGGAGTACTTCAATCTCTCACGAGTTCAACCTTGGATCAAAAGATCCGCAGTGCCGGATGGAACTGCTTCTTCATGGCAGCGGAAGTGAAGGGCACTGCGTTCGGTCGTCTTGCGGCCAAGAGTATTCAAAGAGCGTTGAACCGGATTTTCGTAAACGTGCGAAAGCTGGACTTCAATTGCCTCGAAGTCACGAAAATAGAGGAGAACCGCTTTCTGGGCCTGCCTTACATAACGGTTTGTGCACATTCGCGGCATATTCAGCAAGGCTGCCTGCTGGAGTCAACTGATGAGCGGAGTAACTTCAAAACTAAGATGAATGGTCATGCTGGCGCTATCTTGTTCTCACAAGTGCGACAAGCGGAATTGCCTGTTGGAGAAAGGTAGGGGCCGACGAGGATCTCGCTGATATATCGGCAAGCCTCCCTGGACTAGAGACAATGTGACTGACTCATCGCACCTAACGAAACGCATTACAGCAATTGAAAGCGAGGGAACTATGAAAAACATTTATGTTGGCAATCTACCCCACAGCACCACCGAGCCACAACTCCGAAGCTTATTCGCGGCACACGGGGCAGTCGAGCGGGTGAATATTGTGATGGATAAAGATACCGGGCGTCCGAAAGGCTTCGCATTTGTCGAGATGACCGAGGCCAGTGAGGCAGACAAAGCATGCCTAGCCCTGAGTGGAAGCGACTTGGGCGGACGCGCATTGCGAGTGAATGAAGCCAAGGCGAAGCGACAGTAACTAACGAAACATACGAAACGTGAAACTACATGAGTGCCCCAGACCTGTATATCGCTGCGGTGGTAACCATGATGTTCGTGGGAGGGATTGTTTTAGTCATACGGGAGGCCCGCCACCAATCCATGGTGAAGAAACAATGGGGTATCTGTCATGACCGAACCCACCGATGAACGGTTCGCACTCGTATGTACGCGTTCCGAGCTCGTTTGATGACCGATGAAATGAGGATCTGATGCTTACAACAATTATGAAGTATGTTGCTATTGCGACATTGCTCGTGGGAATGTTCTGGTGGCGCATACCGGCCAACCTGAGGACTTATTTGGATTTTGCTATCACGGCAGGAGCTGTGTTCGTGTTGGTGCAAGCGTTAAATCTTCGCAAGTACTGGTGGGTGGCTGCCTTTGTTGGCATAACCTGTCTTTTCAATCCAATCCAGCCCGTAGGATTTTCTTTCGAGACCCTGGTGGCGTTGCAAGTAATGTCGGCGGCTCTATTCGCTGTGTCACTGCAATTGTTGAGGACGAGCCCCAGGATGACCATTGCGTCGATCACCGAGGCCAATCCGAGAACCGAGTCGTTGTAACTCTGCGGCAAAATTAGAAACCTCGATGACATGTTCGATGAGTTGAGATGACTTGATCCAAGCTGAGAACCGGGATGGGCAATACACCTTGCGAAGCGGACGACGCTAGCCCTTGGTAATTAGCTGCAAGCAATCAATTAAATATATTCTTGTACAATTGAAGAAGAGAGGGTCTCTGACACGCGACGAATCCAAAGCTTCCTACGCCATCGTCCGCTACAACGGCCGGACCTACGAGTCCGGCGGAGTGGTCGAAGTTGTCAAGGGCCGGCAGAGCGCAGAGATCACAATTAAGCAATTCGAAGCCCGTCAAAGCTCGGAAGACCGGCAAGTGGGCTGGCGCTACTTTCTGGAAAAAAGCAAACTGATGGCAGGAACGGATCCCGCAGAAGCCACCCACCTTCGCCAAATGGAATTGGAAATTCGAGAGTCCGAAGCATTAGCGGGCCGCTCCGCGACACAATCTGGACGTGCCAGTTACTCGTAATCGCGCTATGAAGCACCTGCTCCGCGAAGTACCCTAAGCGTGACGAGAGGCTCCGCCGCCACACTTGGGACAGGAATGAAACTCCTCGATGAATCCGCCCAGGCTCGGATCGGTCGGACCCGCATTTTTCGTGTCGGTGGTGTACACAAGCTTGTCGCAGTGGTGATTCATTTCCACTCCGCAGCTCGGACAAATCATCTTGACGGCAATTTTAGCCACGGCAGCCATCCTCACGTTTTTTAGATCAGTCCAGCGATATTTGCTCACGACCCTGGCGCAACGCCTTAGCCATCCAGATCAGTTCCCTGAGAAATTTATCTGTGCGCCGGATGTAGGAATCATCGAGGAGTCTGCCGTCCTCGGCAAACACTTTCTGCACGCTCGAGAAATTCACATCCCAGAAAATCGTAACCAAACCCAGTTCTCGCATCACTGGCAACAGGTTTTCGATCACTCTTGCGCCGCCGAATGGTCCAGCCGATACCCCCACAATGCCGACAGCCTTATGAATATATTCTTTGAGGCAACTGTCCAGGACATGCTTTAGAAGGCCCGAATAGCCATGGTTGTACTCCGGGGAGACGACGACCAAAGCATCTGCCTTGCTCATCTTGGCGGAAAAGTCGGCGTGCTTGATGGCCTCTCCCGCATCGTTGGTGGGCAGTGGAAGCTTTGCGATATCGATGAGGTCGGTCTCGACGCCCGCGCACTTACCCAGTTCCCCGGTTACAAGGCGAGCTGCGTGCAGGCTCATACGCCCCATTCTGGCGGTACCGAGAATCACCGGGATGAACAATGGACGACTTGCTTCCATAAACCTGCTCCTCTGTTAAGGCCTGACTGCATCAATGGGCCGAGTGAAGACAGCAGCCAGCGCCGTGCCTTCCCCAATGCCTAGGCAGACTTCCTTATCGCAGCACTTTGGAACTCGATGATCTTGCCCCGCTGTTCCAGAGGCCCACGCTGTCTCTTCGGTGGTTTGAAATTCTGCGGAACATAAAACTGAATCAGTCGCGCCATAGTAACCTCTTCCGAACCGAGCATCAAATATCGTTTACCCAGCTCGTTCTCTAAGCCTGAGATTCGGATCGCTGGGAGAGGTGACAACTTTTATGAGCAGAGAAAGCGCTGGTTGGGCCAGCACACCAAGAAAGCACATACGCAACACATGTTCCAGGTTCTGACCATTGCTGTGGACTAATATATTTAGCATCAGAGGGCTTCGCGAAATGAACAACCAGATGAGAACTGTGGCCAAAGTCTGGTGTGCTGCCTGTTTTGCTATATGTGCCGGGTTGGGGCAATCAGAAACAAGCAGTTTGTCAGAATCTCTTGCTGCCGTCTCAATACCAACCACAGCGGCTCGGCCGTTGCATTGGGTAAATCAGCACGAGTGCGATGGGGCAACTAGCGTCGTCAAGCGCGTTTGCATGCAGGGCGATTCGCTTTGTCCAACCGCGCCGGGCGACTATCAGCCCACGCCCGCTGGTCTGAACCAAGCGATTACGGACGCAGAGAACCTGCGCGTCCAGAACAACCAAGGAACACTCATTCAGATTACGGCCGGCGCGCACATTGAGATTGTGGGATCAACAGACACAATTCTGGCAAAAAATTCCGGCTATAGCGGCAGCCAGTGCATTGTTTTTGAGTCGTCCAATCCCCTGCCAGCCGGAGTGCGAGTGGGAAGCGTGCAGATTGCGTCTGTCTCTCGAAATAGCAATACGGCTTCAGTCACGACTTCGCAGACCCACGGTCTGAAAACCGGAGATGTTGTTGAAGTTAAAAATGTGACCGGCTCGATCCAGAACTTCAATGGTACTTTCCCGGTGACGGTGTTAGGTCCGCAGCGGTTCGCTTACTCGCAGGCCGGGCCCGCTGAAGCTGGAATCGTTACTCCGATGTTCACAGTCGCGACCGGACCGAACACTCTGGCACAGCAGAGAGCTGCGCATATGTACACCATCGAAAGTACGACCGCTGACACACCTGCGATTCTCACGCAGCCGGGAGCGCACCATTATGTTTGGCATGATGGTGAAGTCGCGACAACCAACACTAGCGCTGGGCAAGGGCAGCCGCTGGTGATTTTCGGACCAGATCCTGCAGCTAAGACATTCGCCCAAAATGGCAGTCACATTGGATTCGACCATATGTATGTTCACGGTTGCGCTGGGACGGTTCCGACGACAATTCCGATCTGGCCAGAGCCCGTGCCCTGCGGCAGCGCGATCGCGAGCCTGAAAACTGGCGTACGCCTGAATTGCTCATACTGCTGGGTAGTTAACAGCTTTTTCGACCAGATGCAACAAAGCGGGATCGACTCACACGTGCTTGGCACGTACGATGGACAAGGCCCATTCAAGATTGTTAATAATCATCTGCGGGGCGGTGCCAGTACGCTACATTTCGGTGGCACGCCGCCAAGCATCCCGGGACTGGTCCCGTCTGACATCGAGATCCGGCTGAATACGGTTGACCTGGATCCGAACTGGTTTTCGCTGTCGCATTGTGGCCTGACCGGCAGCAGAAACTGGATGCTTTCGGATCGCCTGGACATCAGAAATGCCAGAAGGGTCGTCATCGAGGGAAATGAATTCTATCAAGCCTGGTGTGATGCCGGATCGGGAACTATCATCCTGATATCTCCCGTTGCGTGCAGCTTCGCCGGTTGCACGGGAGGAAATCAATCCCTCGTAACTGACATTTATTTTGCCCATAACCTTGTCGCGCATAGTTACGGCGTATTCCAAGTTCTAGGCCGGAGTTCGCCTCATGCGGGCGGGGGCCTGAGCCAAGTTACCCGGCGAGTGGACATCATCAACAATCTATTTTGGGATCTCGGCGTCCCCGGATACGGAAGCGGCCGCGTTGTCGAATTGGGCTTGTCCAGCGGCGGACAGACTTATAGCTGCAGCGCGACGCGAGCATCAAATGTTGCGAGCATGACAGGTTGTGCATGCTTAAGCACGAACTGCCCGGCCACGGGCATTGGGGCCGGCGATTGGGTGTTAACTAGTTGCACCGATCCAAGCTTCAATGTCAGCCGTGTTCCAGCCTTGACGTCGAATCCGAATACAAACGGGCCGGTAACATACAGCAACCCTGGCCCAGATGTGCCCCTCACCGCCGCAGTGGGCTGCACGCTTTCCAATTCTCAGGGCTGGCCGAGAAGGTTGAATTATCGGTATAACACGATGGTCGCGAACGGAGTCACAGCGGGGGTTTTGTTTGCCTCCGATGGAGATGGCCCGAACGCTTTTTTCCCGCGCGATTTCACGATGATGGACTCAATCTCGTCGAACGCGGCAGGGGCAGCTACGGGATTGGGATGGTCTTGCAGCGGCCGGACAGATGGCTCAAGGTCCATTTACTCCGGACAGTGCTGGGGCATCGGCAGCCTGAATTTTAATCATTTCGTGGCGGAGGGCAGGAGCGACTCTATTAACTATTCCGAATATGTGAGCGGACAAGAAATCTATCCGGCAGAAACGTTGTTTTTTCCTCGGCAAAACGCATGCTCCGGCACTTATGATGCGAGCTGCCTAGGTTACGTGGGAAATTTTGCCACTCCTAACCCCAGCGATTATCACGCGTTTGCTCTCTGTGAAGGAGCCAACGTGTCGTGCACCGGGCGAAGCTTTTACGCAGGCGCCGCGAGCGACGGGACTGACGTTGGTGTGAATGTGGGCGCAATCGATAATGCTAGGTTGAAGTCGCAATTCAATAGCAGCAGCTATCCACAATAGTGGCAGTGCAGGCAACCGCGCGGGCCATATCGCATAGATCAATCTACTGCTGCGCCGTTCCCTTGACGATAAGCGAAAACGGGAGATCCTCTCCTGATGCAAGCTTCATGGCGGCGGAAAAGATCCAGTGGTCCTGGTCGTCTTTGGAGAGAGCCGGTGCCGTTCCAGCCGGCTGAGCCAAGCTCAAAGGACCGGGATGCTTGGTTCCCGTGGCCGTTCGACTTAGAGCTACGAGATCCTGGAATTTGAAACTGGCATTCGGATCGGCATCGGATGCCACCGGGAGGAGGAGCAGGAAATCGCGGCTGGGAGCTACACCGAGGTGGTTTCCGTCGTTGGGAATCAATGCATAGCGTAGCGTGTAGTACCCGGCGGGAATCGCCTGCCCACGAAAATCGCTGCCAGTCTTCGGGAAACGCAGGACACCTACGAACGTGGACTCGGCAAGTTGGGTGTAAATGACGTCTTGAGAGTCCTTCTTGGGTTGGGCAGGAACGTTTTTGCGTAGCCATAGCTCGCAGGCAGGAGAGTTGTCATCAAGCAAAACGCGATATCCCTTGGAGTCGAGCGTCTGGCGAACGGCATCGGGAACACTCGTGTCGGTCAAGGGACCGAGGGTTTCTATCTTGCCGTTCTGGGCGGTGCAGATCAGCGAAAGCACCAGAACGCCGATGATCAAGACCGCGGCCTTTCGCACCTGTGCTCCCCGAGTCACCGAACGAGGTTATCGAGCAAAAGTACCGACGAAGGCGCTCCGTTTGCCGTGTAGATCCCAGGAGGTTCCGAGTCCCGGTCCGCTGTAGGAATCGGTTAAGGCGACTGCCGGCATGGAATGGGACAACTGGGTAAGCGGCGGATAGTAGGTCTCTTCGTTTCCGCAGAGATGGTCCTTGTCGCCGATGGAGCGCGTCTGCACGGTCGCAAACCTGCCAGCGCGAAGCATAGCGGCCCCATGATGTTCCGCATTCACCACCAATTCCATCTGCACGGGTATGACTTGCTCGACGTTATTCAGCAGTTCGCCGCCCATGTGTTTCGCAAAATTCGTCAGTGCAGTGCGTTGCTGCGCGCTTGCCTGGTCGTCAACCAGCAGCACGGACTTTGCTGGATAGGGATTCTCATATGGGTCCCCCAGTGTGCCCTTCGCCCGCACAGCCGCGGCTACGGTTAGTCCTTCCAGCGGGACGCCGTCCCAGCTTCCGCTTTGCACCCGCCATGCAAGGATCGCTTCGTTCCCCACCAAATTGACTTCACCATTGGCGAAGCATTGGCCGGTGTAAACATCGGCGCTGCGAGTCTCCAGATAGTCGCCGCGAATCTGCTGCGCGGAAGCAACGATAGAAAGCAACATCAAGAATAGAACGATGATGATAGAGAGCTGATAACGCATGGCCGACTCCTTATTCGAATAGTTTCATGTTTTGATGCTGACGTAGGCCCGGACGCTTCGTCCGGGCGCAGCTCGCCTGGTCTTGCATAAATACCAATTTGCGGAGCTTCGCTCCGCCGGGCGGGTGAGGGCACCCGCCCCTACGTGTTTTTGGCCTATTCTGAAGCCTCTGCAATTTCTCGTTGCCAAGAAGCAGATTTCTCGCCGCTCGAAATGATAAGTCCTTCTGCAACAACTCCTACCCACATTTGCCGGTTCCGTGGCACGCGCGGCTTTTGGAATGGCACTTACCGGGTTCAGCCAATTCGCCGTCCGGGCCGATGCAGGTTTGAGTGTAAAGGCACCAGAACAGGCCATCGTTCGAGCGGGGCACAGTCGGGTCCGGCTCGGAGAGAATGAACTGGCCCTTCCAGCGCAGCGCCGAGCAGAGGTCCGGATGATTGGTGTTGAAGCGATCCGATTCGCTGATCATGCGGCACCTCCCGACGCAGCCTTTAGGATCGCGCGCTTTACCGCAACACGCGCAAGTTGCACTTTGTAAGCGTTGTGACTGAGCGGCTTGGCATTCTTCACCGCAGCTTCAGCAGCTTTCTGAGCGGTTCCTTCGTTAATAGGCTGTCCAGCCAAGGCCTGTTCTCCTTCAGCAGAGGGCCAGGGCGCCGGAGCAACATATCCCATCACAACCCGCGCTGACTGCGCGTTCGAGCCGCTCATCTTCAACGTGACTGCGGCGACTGCGAGAGGCCAGTCGAAGGCTTCCTTCTGGCGGATTTCATAATGCGCAGCTTTCACGCCTGACGCAGCTGGAATCACAACCTCAGTGACGATTTCGTTGGCGCGCAAGTCATGTTCTCGTTCATTTTCGCTTTTTGGAATCACGAAGAATTTTTCCAACGGCAATTCGCGTTTCCCTTTCGGACCTTCGAGGCGAATCTTCGCGCCATAGGCGATGAGAATTGGCACGATAGTGGAAGGGCTGACGAACTTGGCTGGACCATCATTGCCAAAAATCGCGTGGTAACGATTTTCGCCTTCAGCGACCAATTCTTTGCCACTCTCGTCTTTGGGCAGCAGCCCTAGTCCGCTGCGGAAATACCAGCAGCGCGGACGCTGGCAGAGATTGCCGCCAATAGTCGCCATGTTACGAATCTGCGGGCTGGCGGCCTCGACCAGAGCTTCAGCGAGTGCCGGATAATTTTTTCTGATGCTGACATCCTCCGCCAAATCGCCCAACGTAGTGAGGGCACCAATACGCAATCCCTGTTGATTGGAGGAGACACCGCGGAGATCTTTGATGTCTTTAATATTCACGAGCCGCTTCGGGGTGACGACGTCGTCTTTCATCAAAGCGAGCAGGTCGGTTCCGCCCGCAAGAATTTCCGTATTCCCCCAGGCGGTTCCTAGCAAGCTGACCGCCTGCGCTCTGCTGTTCGGGCTGACGTATTCAAAGGCTCTCATCAGGCACCTGCCTTCTGTCCCAACGCGGCCAGGACGCGATCGGGTGTGAGTGGAAGAAAGGGCACGCGCAAGCCGATGGCATTCGCGACCGCGTTGGAGATCGCCGCGCCCGGCGAGATCACGGGCGGTTCGCCAAGTCCGATTACGCCGCGCTCGTCGTAACCTTTGCCGGTCATCATGTGAACGACCAGCTCAGGGATGTCGTTCAACCCAGCGAGGCGATAGAACTGCATATCCGCATTCAGCATGCGGCCAGTCGCTTGATCCATCACCTTCTCTTCGAAAAGGGCGTAGCTGATGCCCATGATCAAGGCCCCATGGCACTGGCTCTCGGCAGTCTTAAGGTTCACGACTAGCCCGCAGTCCTGCACCGCGACCATTTTTTTGACTTTTACGATTCCGGTTTCAGGGTCTACTTCGACTTCGGCCATCTGCACGCCACCCACACCGCTGTTGGTGAGATCGGGAGGCTTGTCCTTGTCGGGATTTTTACCGCGCACGGTAACCTGCATCGCCCCGAGCTTCGAACAGGCTTGTTTCCAGCTCAGCGATTTACTGGAATCTCCCTTCACGCGGACCGTGCCATTCACGCACTCCAATTGGTCTGGCTGTGCATTGAGCGAGGGCGCGACTTTAGCGAAGAGCGCATCGCGCGCATCCACGGCACCACGGCGAGTAGAAGAACTGACGCCTCCAATCGTCGTCGAGCCGCCGGAACCTCCTGAACGCGGATAGTTGGTGTCGCCGATCTGAAGTTGGATTGCTTCCATTGGGATTCCCAAGGTGTCCGCGGCCACCATCAGAATGCAGGTGCGAGTTCCGGTGCCAAGGTCCTGCGAACCCATTTTGAGATCAACAGAACCATCGGGATGGATCGTGAGATCGCAGTCGCTGCTGTGGCCGCGTCCGCCCCAGGTGTGAAAGGAAACACCTACGCCGCGCACCGTACCGCCAGATTCGTTCTGCCCGCGCGGATGCCACTTCTGTTTCCAGCCCATCAAGTCGGAAGCGATGGCCAGTTCTTCGCGATAAATATCCTGGCGCGGCTTGGTGATGTCGAGATTCTTGCCGAAGAACTCGACCGGGTCCATGTTCAGCTTGGCGGCGAGATCGTCCAGCGCACACATGGTAAGAACGGCAGCCTGCGGATGGTTGGGAGCGCGCCAAGCACGCGCCGGGCCGATATTGTTGCGGATGGCCGTGTGTTGCTTACGCTGATTCGGGATTGTGAAGACGTAGGGAATGGGAGGCATGCCTCCGCCTCCAGGGCCTCCTGTTCCCCAGGAGTCCGACTGCCAGGCGATGATGGTTCCATCTTTTTTTGCCCCAACCTTCACACGCGCATAGGCAGAAGGGCGAGCGCCCGCGACCTTGAGTTCAGCGTCGCGCTCCAGCATCACACGAACCGGCTTACCGCTGGCCTTTTTTGAAGTTTCAGCGGTGTATATCCCCCAGCGATCGGGCGAGAATTTGCTGCCAAAGCCTCCACCAATGTGGTCTTGATGAACGTGAATATTAGTCGCCGGAATTTTTAGCGGTTCGGCCATTTGCCCAGGAATGCCGGAAACATTTTGCGTAGAGATGTAAGTGAATAGGTGGTCCTCGTCTGTCCACTCAGAAATAGAACCGTGACTTTCCAGGCAGCAGTGAGTAATCACAGGAATGCCATAGACGCCTTCAGCCACCACCTCGGCTTCGGCGAAGCCCTTATCCGGATCGCCTAAAGTCTGCGCTGCTGCTTTTTGATAATTCGATTTCGTCTGCGTGCCTGCTCCGGGGTGAACGGTTGCGGCACGGATGGCGTCGAGCACTGCGTCTGTCGCGCCATCGGACTTGAGCATCTTGAGTATGTCTTCCGTGGGTTTCGCCGTGATCCCGTACTGCTGGATTTGATTGACCATCTGCTGACTGGGCACCTGGTTGTCCAGCATGTCATCGATGTCATCCATGCTGAGCGGACCCTGCTCTTGCGCCGCGCCCTGCGGAGGCTCGGCATCGCTCACCAGATATGGGAGTTGCTGATAGGTGACCTTGATTGCGCGGATGGCGTCTTCCGCTGCGCGCTCATTGACGGCAGCGACGGCAACGATGTCATCTCCCGCCCAGTGAATGTTCGCGCCGGGCCCCTGCACGACG
>Ga0137403_10006577_pt1 | contig 13267 bp, 11 predicted proteins | sample CZOMad2_1_16fung_FD_122057 | JGI IMG/M metagenome (GOLD analysis project Ga0137403, IMG submission 122057) | Vadose zone soil fungal communities from Angelo Coast Range Reserve, California, USA - CZOMad2_1_16fungal (Hybrid Assembly) | ecosystem: Environmental > Terrestrial > Soil > Vadose zone... | reverse complement strand
AGATCGGCATTGCGAACCAGCGCGCCGATGCGGATGCCGCCATCGGGCAGACGTTCGATGCGATCGAGCCCGGGCAGGCGCGTGACGTCGACGAGACGGTTCGGACGTGCGATTCCGCCTTTCATCAGGTCGAGCAGATTGGTCCCGGACGCGAGATATGCGGCGCCCGGTTCGGCCGCGGCCGCGATGGCGCCGGAGATGGTCGTGGGTCTGACGTAGTCGAAGGTCTTCATGCGGTGCGCCTCTGGTCGGCCTCGACGAGGCTTACGATGACCTGTGCGTCCAGCACCGCCTCCGTAATTCCGGAATAAGCCCCGCAGCGGCAGAGGTTTCCGCTCATGCCTTCGCGTACGCGTTCCGGGTCATCCCCGGCTTGCCCTTCCCGGATCAGGCCAATCGCGCTCATGATCTGACCGGGCGTGCAGAATCCACACTGGAGGCCGTCATGCGCGATGAAAGCGGCCTGGACGGGATGCAATTGGTCGCCGCGAGCGACGCCCTCGATGGTGAGGATGTCGGCGCCGTCATGGCTGACCGCCAACGCCAGGCACGAATTGATCCGTCGCCCGTCCACCAGAACCGTACAGGCGCCGCATTGGCCACGGTCACATCCCTTTTTGGTTCCTGTCAGGTGCAGACGCTCGCGCAGAAGATCCAGCAGCGTGACGCGAGGGTCTTCGAGTTCGACATCCCGCCGCACACCGTTGACGGTGAGGCCGATAGAGAGATTCATGCAGGGGCTCCGATCAATGCTACGGTCAAACTGGGATCGCGCCGCCGGGCTGATCGCCAGGCACGTCCGCGCTGGGTGCTGATCGACATATACGGAGGCATCCTCCGTTTATCAAGACAAAGACGACCGCAGCATGATGCGGAAAAAGCGGAATTGGTTTTCCGAAAAGATCATGCTCAAACAAAGAGATGAGATCAAAATCCGATTCAATCTAACCAGATCGTGATCTAGAATAATCGGATGGCAGCTCGGTCCGCAGAACCTGTTCGCAAGCCCCGCGCCGACGCGATCCGCAATCGCGAGAGGGTGTTGGAGGCAGCCAAGGCCGTCTTCAGCGCCGGCGGTCCGGAGGCGAGCCTCGAGGCGGTGGCAAGATGCGCCGGCGTCGGCATCGGAACGCTGTACCGCCACTTCCCGACGCGCGAGGCCTTGTTTGAGGCGGTCTATCGGCGCGAGGTGCAGCAGCTCAGCGAGTTGGCGGAGCAATTGAAGAGCGAGGCCGACCCGGTTGACGCGTTGCGGCGCTGGCTGCGATCCAATGTCGAGTTCGTCGCGACGAAGAAGGGCATGTCGGCCGCGCTGGCGCTTGCGGTGCAAAGCTCGTCGGAACTCACTGCCTTTTCGTTCGATCGCCTGACGAAAGCGGTCGGTGCCTTGCTGGCCCGCGCCGTCGCCGCCGGCGAGATACGTTCCGACATCAGCCCTGAAGATCTTCTGCGGGCCCTGGTCGGCATGTGCTACCTACATGACCAGCCCGGCTGGCAAAAGAGCGTCGTGCGGCTGCTCGATGTCTTTGTCGACGGCCTTCGCGTGCAAACCAGCGCCGACAGAGCGACGGTTGCGCCCCGCAACGGCGCCACAAAGAGCGTGACGGGGAAGCCTCGGCGGCAGGGATCGCCTGACAGCCGCAAGTAAATTTGGGGAAAAAATCCTCGTTGACTACCTATTTGGACTGATCTCGCTCTCGCCCGACTTCTTCCTCAAGCTACTTTCAGGAAGTCGTGGCTCTCGAGAAGTTGTGCAACCGCACGCAGGCTGATGCTCAAGGTCTTCACCAGCGCGATTGGCGACCCCGGTTGGTGCCCGTTCGCTGCAACTGGAGTGACGAAAGATGAGTCCACCGGTCAGTGATTTCATCGCGACGGAAGCGCGCCTTGGCGCTCACAATTACGAGCCGCTCGGCGTCATTCTGTCGCGCGGCGAAGGCGTCTGGGTGTGGGATACGCAAGGCAACCGTTATCTCGATTGCCTCTCGGCCTATTCGGCGGTGAACCAGGGCCACTGCCATCCGAAGATCCTGGCCGCCATGGTGGAGCAGGCGGGGCGGCTGACATTGACCTCCCGCGCCTTCTACAACGACCAACTGGCTTCCTTCTACGAGCAGATCGCTGAGCTTACCGGCTCCCACAGGGTGCTGCCAATGAACAGCGGTGCCGAGGCGGTGGAGAGCGCGATCAAGTCGGTGCGCAAATGGGGCTACGAGGTGAAGGGCGTGCCGGATGGGCTGGCCGAGATCATCGTCTGCGCCGACAACTTCCATGGACGCACCCTTGGTATCGTCGGCTTCAGCACCGACGCTGCCGCACGCGAGCATTTCGGACCGTTCGCGCCGGGCTTTCGGATCATTCCCTTCGGCAACGCCAAGGCGCTGGAGGAGGCGATCACGCCGAACACCGTCGCCTTCCTCGTCGAGCCGATCCAGGGGGAGGCCGGCGTCATCATCCCTCCATCAGACTATTTCACCAGGGTACGCCAGCTTTGCACCTCGCACGACGTGATGCTGATCCTCGACGAGATCCAGACCGGACTCGGCCGCACCGGCAAACTGCTCGCCGAGCAGCACGATGGCATTGAGGCAGACGTGACGTTACTCGGCAAAGCGTTGTCCGGCGGCTTCTACCCGGTGTCGGCCGTGCTTTCGAACAACGCCGTGCTTGGCACCCTGAAACCCGGCCAGCACGGATCGACCTTCGGCGGCAACCCGCTGGCCTGTGCGGTGGCGCGGGCTGCGCTGCGCGTGCTGGTCGAGGAGGGGATGATCGAGAACGCAGCCGTGCAGGGCGCGCGCTTCCTCGATGGCTTAAGGAGCATCCGCAGCAATACCATCCGTGACGTGCGCGGACGCGGGCTCATGCTGGCGGTCGAGCTTCACCCGGAAGCAGGCGATGCACGTCGCTACTGTGAGGCACTGCAGAGCAGAGGCATCCTTGCCAAGGACACCCACGGACACACCATCCGCATCGCCCCGCCACTTGTGATCACCAGCGACCAGGTCGACTGGGCGCTGGAGGAGATCGGAGCCACGTTGAGGCAGGATTTCTCGTGATGGCAATGCTCGGCAATTCGTGCTGGAGGCCCCCGTGACTTCCTAGACCGCATCCAGCGTGTGAACCCAGGCCTCGGAAAAAAGCGCGTAGGCGTCGCCTCGCCTTGCCAGCCGCGAGAATGCCGGGAAATGCAGGTGCATCCCGGCGATCAGGACGCCGTCGGCGGAGACGCGATCGAACATGCGTTTGCGCGAAGCCGCGGCCGCGGCGAGATCGGTATCGAAGGCCATGCCGGCTTCGGGAAACGCGGTTTGCACTTCCGGCACGTGCACCGTGTCGCCCCAGATCATCAACTGATCCTTGCCCGATGCGATGAGATACGCGGTGTGGCCCGGCGTATGCCCGAGGCTCGGCACAGCCGTCACGCCGGGGAACACTTCGCCCTCTCGGAATAATCGCGTGCGATTCTTGTAGGGCGCGACCTGTTCGCGGCCGGCCAGAAAATAGAGCTTCCTGGATCGCTCGTCGACCTTCGTCATCGCGCCGTCATCGAACCAATGCGCCGGTTCGTTCTCGTGCATGACCAGTTCCGCGTTCGGAAACAACAGTTGCCCGTTCGACATATCGGTCAGCCCAGCGGAATGATCAGGATGCATGTGAGTCAGCAGCACGGTGTCGATCGACTTCGGATCGATACCGGCCGCCGCCAGGTTGCGTTGAACCAGGCCGGCGGTAGGCTGGAGATAATTGCCCGATCCGGTGTCGACGATCGCCATGCGGCCTTTTGAATGAATCAGGAAGGTGTTGACGCTGGTTCGCCGCGCCGGCCGGAAGGCGTCCCGCAGGATCTGATGCGCCTTTTCGACATCGACATTGCGCATCACTTCGAGGTTGCCGTCCAGATAGCCGTCGCTGATGGCTGTGACGACGATATCTCCGATCTTGCGATGATAGACGCCGGGAATCTGCTGTGTGGGTTGCGGGGGCATGTGGGAAGACCTTGGTGCGGTGGAGGGATAATCAGGTTCGATCAGGCGCCGACTGTTCTCAGGAACTCGTCGATGCAATCGGAGATGAGATTGGGCGTTTGTACCGCCATATAGTGCCCGGTGCGGACTTCGACGTAGCGGGCGCCGGGGATGGCGTTGGCCACGGCTTCCGCGAGCGGCGGCGGACGCACGCGATCAAGACTGCCGCCGATCACGAGCACGGGACAGCGCAGCCGGGTCAGTTCGCCCTGCATGTCCGTGCCCGCCAGCATTCGGTAGATCGTCGCATAGCTCGCAGGATCATTGCCGAGCCATCGCGCCCGAAATCGCTCGAAGCGCCTGATGTCGCCGCGAAGCTCCGGGGCATAGCCGTTTCGCATCGAATCCTCGACAGCGAATGCCATGCCCAGGGCCTCGACCTTTGCGATGCGTTCGAGGGCCGCGGCGCGGCGATCCGGCGCGATGCCGGTGGCCGGGCTGCCGACCGCGACGGCGCTTGCGCGCTCAGGGTAACGGGCGGCGAAATGTAGCGCGATCGCACCGCCAACAGCGACACCCGCAAGCGCCACCTTGCCGGCAATCCCGATGTTATCGAGCAGCGCCGCGATATCGCCGGCCATCGTATCGATGCCAAGCTCGCCACGCACCTTCTGCGACATTCCCGCCCCGCGGGTGTCATAGCGTAATACGCGGCGCGTTTCCGCCAACCGTGGCGCGACGTCGTCCCAGCTTTCGAGCGATCCGCCCATTTCGTGAACGAGCACCAACGTGCGGTCACCCTTGCCGCTGAGCTCGTAGCGTAGCCCGACGCCGTCCAATTCAATGAAATCCATTCTGCGTTCCCGGTTTCTCTCCGTCCGATCTTGTTGTTGTTGGCCCGTTTGCGGGCGATTTGCCGATCAACCCGGAATCCCTGATCTGGCGCTATTGGCCATGATTTGGGATCCCAAATGGATCTCAAATCATGATGCGCACGACCACGGAGGTCAATTGACTTGCCGCGCCATTGTTGAGGTTTTCTCAGCCTCGATCCGAAACGGAGAGAAGATCCGGGGGCGCGTCGGGCGGCTACCCTCGCTCCATCAGTTCTTGAGCTTTGCAAGACCCAGTCGATTGCGTGCGTCCGAGGGCGTCATGACCCCGATGTCGAACTCGTTCAGAATACGTTTGATCTTTTCGATCTGCTCCGCGTTCGACTTGAACAGCCTCCCTGGCCGCTCCATCAGGTTGTCTTCCTGCCCGACACGAATATTGGTGCCCATAAGGCCTCCATAGGTGGCAGCACGCATATTGTCCGGACCTGTTCCATGCGTGAACAGGATGACGTCGTCGCCGAACAGCCGCTCCGATGTTCGCTTCATGTGAAGCAGGTGATCTATATCCGAGGGAATGCCGCCGAGGATTCCGGTCAGGAATTGAACAATCAGGGCGCCCTTGATCTTCTTCTTCTTGAGATGGTGATCGAGAACATAGAGGTGACCGACATCGTAGCATTCGAACTCCATCAGGATGTCATTGTCGGTCAGGATATCGATCATTCGGTCGATCTTCGCGAATGTATTCTGGGTGACGATTGAATGGCTGGCCGGCCCGTAGAACTCTTTCTCCCAATCATATTTGAACTCCGTAATACCTTGATCGATCGCTTTCTTGAACCGACCATAGTTCATCGATCCGACAATGACCGTCGCAATATCCGGCCGCAGTTTCAAGACCGAGGCGACGCGATCCTCGGCGGTATTGCCCATCGAGGCGGACATGTTGATGATCGCATCGCAGTTGTTGCGGATGCGCGGGATGAACTGCTCCCAGATGGCCGGATCGTTGGTCGGCCGTCCGTCGTTCGGATCGCGTGCATGCAGGTGGATGATGGCGGCGCCGGCTTTCGCCGCTTCAATGGATTGGGTTGCGATCTCGTCCGGCGTCACCGGCAAATGGGGCGACATCGACGGTGACAGGGTGGAGCCGGTCGCTGCACAGGTAAGCATGACGGCATGACGTGGTGGCATGGTAACTCCCTCGGCTTTTTGTGTTCTATTGAGCGTCGCTCGCGCCACTCTTTGTCGTGAGGAATGTCCGGTCAAACGATATTCCAGCGCGCTCATTTGAGCATTTCTCAAACGGCGCAGCCCTCGGTCAGGCCACGTCCTGAAACATCTTGGCTTCGGAGGCATTCTTGGCGGCCTCGTCCAGAATCCAGACGCAAAACTCCTTCAGCGCCGGCACAGCCTCGATCTTCTTTGGGTAGAGCAGATAGAAGCTTTCGGGATTTGGCTGAAAAATCTTGAAGGGCGCAATCAGGCGGCCTTTTCTGACATCTTCCGAGATCAGCGCGATTTCGCCGAGTGCTACGCCCATTCCCTCCACAGCGGCTTCATAGGCCAGCGCAGATGTCTCGAAGGCAATTGAATTCGACAGGTCGGCAGATTTGATGCCGGCGGTCTCAAACCACCTCGGCCACGCGTGCGGCCGCAGCGATGAATAGAGCAATGTATGGCTTTTGAGATCGGCGACGTTGCGCAACGGCGGGCCGCGCTCCAGAAGCTTGGGGCTGCAGACAACGATCTGCTCGCTCGGCAGCAATAGATGGCTGCGGATATGCGATGGCCAATCGCCGGTTCCCAACCGAATGACGAGGTCAGCAACGTCGGTATCGATCGGCGAGGTCGCGGGCGTCAGCGCGGTCGTCAGCGACACATGACGATTGGGATGCAGGGCCAGGAAGCGGGGAAGTCGTGGAAACAGCCACCGCGCAGCAACGATCATGGAGCACATGATCCGCAATGGCTTCTCGCGGCGCGAGTCCAGCAAATCGGAAGTTGACTTGTCGATCCTTCGAAACGCTTCGGTCAGGCTGTCCAGATATTGCTTGCTGTCCGGCGTAAGGCGCACCTCGCGATTGTTTCTCGCAAACAGCGAGACGCCGAGCTTCTCCTCCAGCGCCTTGATCTGGCGGCTCACTGCGCCGGGCGTGACGTGAAGTTCTTCGGCCGCCAATGTAAAGCTCTTGCACCGGCCCGCGGCCTCGAAAGCTCTCAAGCTGTTCAATGGAGGAAATCGCCATGCCACGGACTATCTCCTCGTGCTGTCAGTAGACATTTGCGTGCGCCGTCTGTTTGACCGAAGCCCGTTCTGCAAATCCCTTGTGCCACTCCGCCAATCCGGCGTGCCCCCTGCGCCAATCGTCATCGGCGTAGCGGAAGTCGAGGTAACCAAGCGCACAGCCGATAGCGAGATGACCGATGTTGAAGCGGTCCCTGGTCAGCGCGGAAGCGTCGGCTTCCAGATAGTCGAGGGCGGCTTCGATCTTGGCTTTGTAGGCGGCAAGATGGGGCTGTGATTGAAGCTCGGCTGGTCTGGCGTTTTCTCCGATACGCGCGACCCCGATTTCCATGATGCCGCTTCCGATGGCGTCGCGGCGAAGCGCGACCCATCTCTCGGCGGGGTTGGAGGGAAACAGCCTGGGATCTGTTGTCAGCGAGTCGAAGTATTCGCAAATGATCCGGGAGTCGAACAGAACTTCACCGTTTTCAAGCACCAGCGTCGGAATCTTGTTCAACGGGTTATGCGCCATCACGTCGGCATTCAGCTTCGTTACTGCGACCTCGACCCGGATGGTCTCAATGCGAGAGGCAACCCCGGTCTCATGCGCGGCGATCATCGCCTTGCGCACGAAGGGCGATCGAGACGACCAATAAAGACGCATGGCAGGCAATCGTGACATCAGGCTCATTCAGGTTAGCTTTCAAAAATAGACGCGGCATCGGTTGCAAAGTCAACGCCGACTTCGTCACCCTCATTCCATATGCTTTCCGACGATCCGTAAGCTTCGAACTTCAACTCGTTGCTGCTGACCTGATAACGCATCGAGCCTCCGGCGAAGCCGGCAAATGAAACCCTCCCGATCAGACGATTGGTTCGATCCGGTACAGCCGAGCGGACGTCTCGCAACGTGATCTTTTCAGGTCTGACCGAAACCAGGACGCTCCGCCCTTCAAGCTCTGCGTTGGGCTGGATACACCGGAGGCTCGATGGCGAATTATCCAGCTTGACGACCGCATCGGGTCCGGCGCCGCGGACGATACCCTTCAGCCAATTCGTCGATCCGACAAAGCCAGCCACAAAGGCATTGCTGGGATTTCGGTAGATGTCTCGGGGACTCGCCAGTTGAACGATCCGGCCTTGTTGCATGACGGCAATACGGTCCGACATTTCCAGGGCTTCGGCCTGGTCGTGGGTGACATACACGGTGGTGACGCCGATCTGCGCCTGCAACTTCTTGAGCTCCTTCCGCATCTCCTCGCGCAGGGCTGCGTCGAGGTTACTGAGCGGTTCGTCCAGCAGCAGGAGTCGGGGCTTGCGCACGATTGCCCGCGCCAGCGCCACGCGCTGCTGTTGACCGCCCGAGAGGCGGGTCGCCGAACGGCTCTTGAGCCCAAGCAGTTCGACAGAATCCAGCGCCTCATCGACCCGCCGATCGATTTCGTCGCGGCCGTAACGCCGATCCTTGGCAACGCGAAGAGGAAACGCCACGTTTTCAAAAACAGTCATATGCGGCCAAATCGCATAGGACTGAAACACCATCCCGATGTTGCGGAGGTTCAAGGGTACGTTCGTTCCGCTGGCGTGGTCGAAGAAAACGCGATCGCCGAGGCGAATAATGCCGCTATCCGGCCGTTCCAGGCCCGCGATGCATCGCAACGTTGTCGTCTTGCCGCAGCCGCTTGGGCCGAGCAACGTAAAGAAAGTCCCGGACGCGAGTGCGAAGCTGGCGCCCTGCACGCCGCCCGCGGGTCCTTCGCCGGTGTTGGGGAAGGTTTTGGACAGGTGACTGACGTCAAGATCGGCCTCTGCTGCAGACATGTCAGTGCCCAAAGGAAGTGAGACTGAGTCGTCTTGCGACCCGGTAAAAGATCGTCGCGACAATTGTCATGAAGGTTACCCACATCAACCCAAGTGCCGCGACTTCGCCGCCCTGGCCGTTCGCCCAAAGATCGAACATCGCAACCGATATCGTTTGTGAAGACGGGCCCGCGAGCAGCAACGGCAACGACATTTCCTTGGCGGCAATCAGGAAGATGAACAACCATCCGGACGTCAACGCGGGAATAAGCAACGGCCCAACGATGAGACGAAGCGATTCTCTGATGTTGGCGCCGGACACGCTTGCCGCCTGCTCCAGTTCTGAATGAATCTGCATGACGCCGGAGTAGGCGTACCGCATGCCGTAGGGCATATAGCGGATGACGAAAGCCAACCCGATCAACCAAAGCGTCCCGTAGATCGGAATCGGAAGGCGCAATCCGATCTCGAGCAAGGCGATGCCGAGAACCAGCCCTGGGAACACAAGCGGCATGGTGATCAACTGGTCGATCATGGCGGCCCCCGGCTTTCGTCGGGCTGCAAGCCAGCCAGCCACCAGCGCCAGCAACATCACGACCGTTGCGGTGGCGGCAGAAACAACCAGCGTGTTGAGTGCAAGGCCGAGATAGTAGGGCGACGAAACCACCGCCTCGTAATGTTTGATCGTGGTGGTGCCGAGTGCCACCCATCGCATCGGCCGCACGAATGGCATCAGCGACGTCCAGAGGATTGCAGATATCGGAAGCGCCAGAACGATGGCGAAATTCACTAGGATCACGAAACCCGCGATCCATCGGCCGCGGCCGAGGGCAAACGGACGGGGACGGAATCCCTTTCCCGTGATGCTCGCGTAACGCTCGGCTTGCTTGGATATTCTGCCATAGAGCAACAGCAGCGCGCCGACGATGATCAGCATGACAACCGAAAACGCACTTGCGTAACCGATGCGGGGTGGAACTTCCTTGATGCTTTTGTAGAGCTCCGTTGTCAGCACATCGACCCGGCCGGGCATCCCGACCAAAGCGGGGACCTCGAAGGCCTCGATGTTTCGTATGAAAACAAACAGCGCGAGCGCAAGCAGCGCCGGACGGGCAAGCTTGATCGAAATCAGCCGGATCGTATCGAGAATGGACGCGCCGGACATCCGCGCTGCCTCCTCCATGTCGGCATTCGCAGCACGAAATGTCGATGATAGCAGCAGGAAGACCAGCGGCGACCAAAGGAATCCCTCGATCAGTATCATTCCTGTCAGGCTGTTGACATTGAACGGTGTCGATGTCGGATCGATCCATGTGCGATAGAGATCGTTGAACGGCCCGGCTCGCCCCAGCAGGTAAAGCCAGGCCGTGACATAGAGGATGTAAGGTGTTCCCAGCGAAACAATTGTCGTGACATAGGCAAGGCCTTTCAACGGCGCATCGGTCCGTTCGATGAGCCAGGCGAGGATGCCGCCGATGATCAGCGAAAGCGCGGTCGCGCAGGTCGCGAATCCGATCGAGTTGACCGCACTCACGGCGAGGTTTCGGCCGGTCACCAGGTTGATGTAATGATCCAGGGTGAAGCCGGCGGTGGAAAGGTTCGGCATCGTGTTGGCGAAGCTGGTGCGTATCAATGTCCAGATCGGTGGCAGCACCAACAGCCCGATGACCACGATGATTGCTGTACTGAGGGCAATGAGGGGGTAGTCGACGAGTCGGAAATATCGGAGCACGGGTCCGGAAAGTCGCGCCGGGCCATTGACGCGGCCACTGGCGACTTTTGACAAGGTGATCTCCGAATTGCCGGTCACAGGCTTCTCCGCACGAACGAGCTGTTGGCAGATGAACGCAGCCGCTGACTGGCGGCGACGGGGGTCACGTCACTGGAAAAGCTTCTTGTAGATGGATGTCCATTCCGCAGAATTTGCGTTGTACATTTCGGGGGACACCAGCTTGTATTCGTATTTGCCTATTTCCGGCTTCAATTCCGGTGACTTCGCGGGAACATTCGGATGAGCCGGGATGTATCCGGCTTCTGCGTGAATCTTCTGGCCCTCCTCGGACAGCATGAATTCGATGAACAGCTTGGTGGCATTCGGATGCGGTCCATTCTTCACCATCCCCACTGTCCCAAAGGTCAGGATAGGCAGCACCTTCAGCCATTGCACGGGCGCGCCCTGGCTTGCGCTGATCGCAGCATGATAGTTGTAGATGCACAACACGAGCGGATACTGACCGCCGATATTCTGATCGAGCACGACTCGCTGATTGCTCGGAATATTGGCGATGCGCTGTTCGGCAAGTTTGGTTAGAAACTCCATGCCTTTCTCTTTGCCCAACGTCAGCAGAATGGCACCTATGAAGCCGGGCGGTCCGCCGGCGCTCGGCGCATCCGTCCAGGCCATGCGCCCCCGCCACTTGGGATCCAGCAGATCATTCAACGCCCGCGGGGCATCGTTCGCCGGGACGAGGTCGGTATTGATCGCGGGGCTGACGACCTGGACGATGTTCGCGGTCCAGAAGCCATTGGGGTCTTTGAACTCCGCGGGATAGGCCGCCGCCGCTGCCGGCTTGTAGGGTGCCGCGAATCCGGCCGCGTTGATCGGATAGAATGTGGCGCCGCCATCGAACAAATCGCCCTTCACGTTGGCTGCGCGCCCCTCATTGACGATGCGTGTCGCCACCTCCTGGAACGGTGCGGCGGTGTAGCTGACCTTGATGCCTGGATACTTTTTCTCGAAAGCCTGAACCAGTGGACGGACGATCTGCGTGACCACGAGCGTCGTATACCAAACGACCTCGCCTTCCTTCTTCGCCGCCTCGATCAGGCTTGAATCGATGGTCTGCCCGGAGGTGGGCGGGATCGCCGTCGTCACAACAACCGCGGCGGTAGCCGCACGCAGGAGTGCTTGCGGAAATCTCATCATTTCTCTCCCAAATCGCTCTGCGGCGCTTTTTGTTGAGGTCAACCCTACCGTCCAGTGGGAGAGCAACCGGGAGGCATTCTCAGACGACGGTTGAGAGAAATTCAAACGATAAAAGGTTGCCCGTAATTGAGTTTTTGTCACAAGACAGCATTGTGCGACGCGGCATGGCATCAGCGGAACCCACATCGGTCAAATATGACGAGCGATCACAGCCGCTTGTCCGCGAAAGCCGAAACGCCGCCGCGAGGTCTCCTGGATTCTCAAGCTGCAGACCGGTGATCTCCACTGCGAACTTGCCATCGAACTGGCCTAGAGCGATTGGGACAGCAAGGACAGGTCTGCTGTTGACGGTGGTGGCCAAATGTTTCGCGCGTGAGGATTGCACAGAGGGACGTCGCGCATTCGTGGGAAAAACGTAGTCCCAAATTCAAAGGCGCATCATTCTAATATTCTGGTAATTGATATCAGGTGCTTCCGATCACTTCCCTCGCTGCCAGCCGTCGCCTGTCCGGCCGCGAGCGGCGCTGCCTTCGATCATGGCAGGAATAAAGCTCGCGGCCGGGGCGGGCCTCATCCTGATTGTGATCTTCCGAAATGGTTGCGCCAATGACGGCATCCGCTTTATGATTTAGCGGCAAATTCTGGCGGTCGACACCCCTGTATGTCCTCTGCCGGACATCGCGATCTCGGCTTGGTCTTCTCGATCGTTCTCGATGAAATCGGGCGGTGGCTCATTTCGCTGGAAGTCCAATGCCTGACCGGAGGCTCACATGTCGACTGCGCTGCGTATCGTGCACGGCAATTTCGGCAGGGTCGCGCTGCTCGATATGGACTGCTCGCTCGTCCGCCATGCGCACCCGCATTGTCATGTCCTTCTCAAGGTGGAGGGCGCCGATACCCACTTCGTCGTTGGCAACCGCATTCATCCGCTGACCGATTCCGTCGCAGTTCTTGTCGACGGGTGGCAGCCGCATTCCTACGTTCACGATCCGGCGCGCCCGCGGACGCTGATCCTCGCTCTGTATGTCGAACCTGAATGGCTGAAGGCCTTTCGCCCCGGATGGGTGGCGAGTGGTGCACCCGGATTTTTCGGACATCCCCATGGCGAGCTATCGCCGCGTATCCGAAAGCTGACGATGGACCTCGCATCCGACATGATGGCGCGCCCCGAATGCCGGACCGAACATGAAGCATTGCTGTCGGAATTGATGATCGCGGTGATCGAGCGCTTCACGCCCTGGAAGAGCTTTCCGAGATCGATCCGCGAATTGAACGGATCGGCATGCGATCGGCGGATCAGACGCGTGGCGGACTACATCCGCTTCAACGCCGGCGGCGAAGCCGACATCGATACCTTGGCGAAAGAAGCCGGTCTGTCGCGCGCGCATTTCTTCCGGTTGTTTCAGTCGTCGATCGGTTTGCCGCCGAAGGTTTATCTCAACGTGGTTCGTATGGAGCAGGCGATGGAAGCCGTGCTTCACCACGATTTTCCCGTCAGGGAAATTGGCAC
>Ga0137403_10006575_pt1 | contig 13268 bp, 13 predicted proteins | sample CZOMad2_1_16fung_FD_122057 | JGI IMG/M metagenome (GOLD analysis project Ga0137403, IMG submission 122057) | Vadose zone soil fungal communities from Angelo Coast Range Reserve, California, USA - CZOMad2_1_16fungal (Hybrid Assembly) | ecosystem: Environmental > Terrestrial > Soil > Vadose zone... | reverse complement strand
GAAGCACTTCGGATCTGGTGCAATTGCTGGACGCCATCACCGCCAGTGGATCGCCGGAAGCCGCCGTACGGCAAGTTCTGCACGAAAGTTACGCGGAGCTTGATAAGCAAACGGCAGATTATTTGCGAAGCGTCTACCGTTAGGCGCGGGTGCAGGCTAGTTCATTGGTTTCCACCCGGAATCTTCACTTGAAAACTAGGTCACGCAATAGCTATCCGGCGTCACGGATTATATTTCTTCAGCCAGTCACACAATTCTTTGAAGACGTCGCGCCGCTGCTCGGCGAGCATGGGAAAATGCGGCGATCCTGGATAGGTAACCATTCGCACCGTCTTTCCACGCTCGGCAAGCAAAACGTAATATTCGCGTCCCTGAAATGTGGGGACGCGCAGGTCCGCCTCTCCGTGCAGAATCAGCAGAGGCGTAGTCACTTGATCGACATGCATGACGGCGGAAAATTGCAGCATCGGACTGGGATCTTTTTCCTGTAAGCGGAGGTCGTAATCCACTTGTCCGATGTCGCTGGTGGGAATAAAACTGAGCCAGTCGGTAACTCCAGCGCCCTCGATCGCGGCTTTATAGCGATGCGTTTGCGTCACAGTCCATGACGTCATGAAACCGCCGGCGCTCCAGCCAAAAATTGCCAGGCGATTTGGGTCAGCCCATCCCTGCGCGATTGCGAAATCGGTCGCGCTATCGACGTCACTGTAGGCGCGATTGCCGAAATGCTGGTAAATTGCCGAAAGAAAATCGGCTCCGTATCCGGTTGAACCCCGATATTCTGGCTGAATCACGACGTATCCCATGGCCGAAATGATTCTAGAGAATGCGTCCATCTGAAGTTCGTCATTTGCTTCGGGGCCGCCGTGCGGCAGCACCATGAACGGACACTTTTTTCCGGCGACATAGTCCGCCGGAAAAGTCACGATTCCTTCCAACTTCGTTCCGTCCTTTGCCGTCCAGTTGACGACCTTGACGTCTCCGAGATTTACGTTCGCAAGCGCCTCGTTTCCTTCGTGGGTAATTTTTTGCAACTCGCCGCCGCGAGCGACAGCGACGTTTGGGGTGTGCGAAGGGTCTCCTACGTTGAATGCCATCGTGCTGTTGCCAGTAGTGAACGGCGAAGAAATCGGCAGCCCCTGTATGACTCCGGCAGGCCAGCGATACGCCGTCTCGAGTTTTCCGTCACGAAACGCATCCACTTCTGTCGCCACTCCCTTATGCATTTCTATCCACAGGTTGCCCCGCGAATCTGCCGTCACGGTTGTCGCGGTACCCGAAAGACTTGGCGTGCGATCGACGGCCTGGCCGCCGCTTAGTGGAACCGTCCAAATGTGTTCGGGAGTCAGGGTTGGAGTGCTTGTGCTGGAGAAAACTAATTCCTGACCGTTCTGCGACCACGCGATGCCGCTGGTTGAGTTTGGAATCTCCGCAATCCGCCGCACGCCAGAGGCGCTGCAAACATCTATGAACGAATGTACTTCGTGGTGGCCCAGTTTCGGCCACTAAGTCACGATCGCAACCTGGGAGCTATCCGCCGACCACGCAATTTCCGTGATGTCTACCAGCGCGGGGCACCACCACGCGCCTTCACCGCCATTTACGTTGACCACGTATAAGCTCGTCTCGTCATTTTCGGCAACAGTGTGGACGCTGGCGAGCGGATCGGGTTTGCGCGGATCTGCCAACACAGCAAAGCGTGATCCGTCGGGAGAAATTCTTGCAGCGTGAATTCCTGCGGGAAGCGCGATGATTTTTGTTGGCTGGTCTTCAGTAATTGGCACAATTGCGAGTTGACCAAGATTTCCAACAGGCAGCACTCCGTATAATGCGCTGCCATCTTTTGTGAAACCGAACGCCTCAAATTTCTCAGGCAGCTCGAGTTTGCGGGTATTCCCTCCCAAAGCGTCTATGACACGCCACTCGTGTTTATCGGCGGGTCCGGTCGTTCCGTTCCAAGACACACGGTACAAAATTGTTTTTCCATCTGGCGATACCGCAACGGCGCGGGCGCTGCGAAGCTCGGAATAATCGTCTAAATTAAATGCGTGCTTGTCCGCTGCGGCGGCCCGGTTTCCGGCTATCAGTGTGATGCTCAGGACACCGGCGACCAGAATCAGAGTTTTAAGCAAGTAAGTTTTCATGGCGATCTCCAATACGGCTTTTCTTCATCAGGCGGCGATTATTCCCAACGATGGAAAATATCACACTGAGGTTCGATCGGCGATTCTGGCGGGCACGGATCAAAGAGATGCAAGAAGCGACGCGATCAGCGCGGCGCGAGGAGCAAGCTCCCTGATGATGACGTTTTCGCGCAGGCTGTGAGCGCCAGAGCCGATCGCGCCGAGCCCGTCGAGCGTGGGGATCCCAATGGCGGCGGTCAGGTTGCCGTCGGAGCCTCCGCCGGATGCGGTTTCCTCGAGAGTGATTCCAAGTTCGGCAGCGAGATGCCGCGCATGGTGATAAAGCGCCGCCGACATTTTGCGTTCCATGGGCGGGCGGTCGATGCCACCGGAAATTTTCAGGCGCGCGCCGCGCAGGATTGGTTTCAGTGCACGGAATTTTTGTTCAAGCGGACGAATATCTGCGGAACGCGAGACGCGGACATCCACGAGCGCGTGCGCTTCCGCGGCGATTACGTTTGTACGGGTGCCGCCGCTCGCGATATTCACGTGAACTCCAACGCCGCGCCTGGGCTGATTGAACTTGGCTATTTTTGCGATCTGCATGGCCAGTTCATGCACAGCATTTATCCCTGCTTCCGGTTTCAGCCCACTGTGGGCAGCGCGGCCGATGACGCGCAGCTCGATCTCGCCCACTCCTTTGCGTGAAGTTTTCAAAGCGCCGCGCGGTTCGCCGGCTGGTTCAAGAACTAGAACTGCCTCGCTGAGCCTTGCTTCGTGCTCAATGAATTTGCGAGAGGATTCGCTGCCAATTTCTTCGTCGGTCGTCCATAAACACACGATCTCTTTGCGCGGATGAATGCCAACGCGCTTCAAAGCATCGACCGCGGCGAGCGCCAGGGCGAGGCCGCCCTTCATGTCGAATGTTCCGGGGCCCCAGGCACGGCCTTGCGCCACGTGGAACGGCATTTTGGCGAGCGAGCCTTTATCGTAGACCGTGTCCATGTGGCCGAGAAGAAGAACTCGCCCGTCGATTCGGGAATTCTTGTGCGGCAGATTGATCAGAAGATGATCGCCGCGATATTTTTGTCGCAGAACTTTTATCCGCGCGCCACGCGCGCGCCATTCTGCGGCAACCATACGGCCGAAATCGTCGACGGATTTTTTGTTCAGCGATGGGGATTCGGCGCGAACGAATTTTCCAAGCAGACGCAGCAATTCCGATTCGCGTGAACGCAAATCTCGAAGAAGTTCTTGCGAATTGCCGGCTTCGGTCATGGGGTGCAATTTGTTGAACGCGGTATGCTAGCAAGTGGAGTGGATTGGGACAAGCTGCTATCGCATCGCGTATAATTCGTCGATTCGGGCCAGATGCGAATTTCGGTGCGAATAGGTGACGCAAGTAACTGCGTACGTGGCGTTCTGCGCGCGCCGTTCGGAGACGACACGATGATTCTGGATTCGATTGGCATACAAAAGCTTCTGCCCCATCGTTATCCGTTTTTGATGATCGACGGGATTTTAGAAGTCGAGCGGCGGAAGAATATTGTCGGCGTGAAAAACGTCAGCATCAACGAAGGCTATTTCCAGGGGCATTTTCCCGGTCAGCCTGTGATGCCCGGCGTTTTGATTATCGAATCAATGGCGCAGACGGGTGGAGTTCTTCTTCTGCTTGAAGTTCCGGATCGTGAAAAAAAACTTTTGTATTTCGCGGCGCTTGATAACGCGAGGTTTCGCAAGCCTGTAATTCCCGGCGACCAGTTAATGATCCACGTGGAAGTGCTGAACAACCGCGGCGATTTCTGGAAGATGCACGGAGAGGCGCGGGTGAACGGCGAAGTCGTCGCTGAAGCAAACCTGATGTGCAAAATGATTGACCGCGACGCGGATCCGCAGTCCGGAGCCGAGAAGAAATAGCAGAGTGGAATTGGCCACGCCCGGGTTAGTGAGAATCGAGAGACCGAAAGATCGTTGGAATTGAATCAGCGCAGTGAGATTCGAGGATCCTTGGAAATTGTTAATCAGTGCGCAGAGGGGTGCGCGGAGACCAATCGATGAGCGAAATTGATCCCCGAGCGATCGTCTCCAAGTTAGCACGATTAGGTACGGGCGTTCGCATAGGTGCGTACGCGATCGTGGGTGACGATGTGGAACTGGGTGATAGTTGCGTACTCCACGAACACGCTGTGGTGCGCGGGCCATCGCGATTGGGCGCTCGGAATCGAGTGTTCTCATTTGCAGTTGTGGGTGGAGATCCCCAAGACCTGACTTTCAAAGGCGAGCACGTTTCGCTTGAAGTGGGCGAAGCGAATGAATTCCGGGAATTTTCAACAATAAACCGCGGAACTGTTAAGGGCGGTGGCGTCACGCGCGTCGGAGGACACAATCTTTTTATGTCCTACACCCACGTCGGTCACGATTCCGTCGTGGGTAGCCACACTATTTTTGTGAACGGTGCGACGCTGGCTGGGCACGTGATCGTAGGAGACTACGCGACAGTGGGTAATTTCAGCCCGGTGCATCAATTCTGCCGCGTCGGGCGCTATGCATACATCGGTGCACACACCGTGATTACGCAGGACGTACCTCCGTTTTCCAAGGTGGTTACGCCCAGACACACCAGCTCTTACGGCATCAACAGCGTGGGCCTGGAGCGGCAAGGTTTTTCGCCGGAACGCATTAAATCCCTTGAAAGGGCATACCGTTTGCTTCTTCGGTCGAAGCTGAACACCACGCAAGCTGTTTCTAAAATGCGAGAAACGTTGCCGGAGTCAGAAGACATTCAAGAATTGATTGGATTTATCGAATCGGCAGAACGCGGCCTGGTGAAATAGCTCTTCGGGCAGCAAGAGTCCATTGGGAAAAACAACTCCAACGATTGCGACTGAAAAAACCTCCTCCGGAAACTGGGGGCTCATTGCGGGCAATGGTCGGTTTCCTTTTTTGGTGCTGGAAGGCGCGCGAAGCCAGGGAATAGAAATGGCCGTGATCGCGTTGAAAGAAGAAGCATCACCGGAGTTGGAGCGCACCGCGAAGAAACTGCACTGGGTTGGACTGGGCGAACTGGGCCGCACGATTGAACTGTTGCATCAGGAAGGTGTTACCCGCGCTGTGATGGCTGGACAAGTAAAGCACAATAAGATTTTCAGCATTCGCCCTGACTGGCAATTTGCGAAGCTGATTATGTCGCTGCCTCGAAAAAATACAGATTCGCTGATCGGCGCGGTCGCGAAAGTTTTAGAAAAAGAAGGAATCGAGCTTGTGGACTCGACGGCGTTCCTAAGGCCTCTTGTACCTGCGGCAGGTATTTTGACGAAACGTAAACCGGATACTCGCGAATCGGAAGACATGGAATATGGATTGGGTGTAGCCCGCCATATTGCAGCGATGGACTTGGGACAGACCGTCGTGGTGCGCGATCGAGCTTGCGTAGCAATCGAAGCGATGGAAGGAACCGACGAAACTATTGAGCGCGCTGCTCGAATCACAGGCGGTGCCGAATTGACGGTCGTCAAGGTCAGCAAGCCGAAACAGGATATGCGGTTCGATGTACCCGTCGTGGGCCTCCCGACCGTCGAAGTTATGAAGCGGTGCAAGGCCACGGCGCTGGCGCTGGATGCTCATCGTACGTTGTTGTTCGACCGGACGGAACTGATTGCGGCGGCTGACGCCGCCGGCATCACGATTCAAGCGTTCGAGCCGGTGAATGTTCCGCATCCCGGCGAGTCGAGTTCGGTGAAGAAATCATGAATCCAAAACGCATTCGCGTAGCTGTGGTCGGTGCCGGAGAATTTGGCCGGAATCACGCGCGTGTTTACAGCGAATTGCCAGACGCTGACCTGGTGGGCATTGTGGATGTTAATGCTGAACGCGCGAAGCAAATGGCTGGAGAATTTAACACCGTGGTACTGCCGGGCATCGACGCACTGGTTGGCAAAGTCGACGCTGTAAGTCTTGCTGTTCCGACAGCGCAACACGCGAAAATCGGCTGCGCGTTGCTTCGGCAGGGAATTGACGTGCTCGTCGAAAAACCGATGGCTACATCAATTAGTGAAGCAGATGAGTTGATCGCTGCCGCAGCTGAATCGAAACGGGTACTGCAAGTGGGACATCTGGAGCGGTTTAATCCAGCTGTGGTGGCTGCGACGGGCATCATGCGCAAGCCTCTGTTTTTTGAAGTACACCGGTTGGGAATTTACACGCCGCGCAGCTTGGATATTGACGTGGTCTTCGACGTCATGATTCACGATTTGGACATTCTGCTGGCACTTGTCGGCGAATCGGTAACTGATGTGAAGGCCGTCGGAATTCCAGTCGTTTCAGACAAAGTGGATATCGCGCACGCGCGCCTGGAATTTGTTTCCGGCGCCGTAGCTAACGTGACGGCCAGCCGGGTTTCCACGGAGCGCGTGCGCAAGATGCGTTTCTTTCAGGAACACGAGTACGTTTCGTTGGACTACACGCGGCAGGATGCGTTGCGCGTTCGCGTAAAAGAATTGGGACCGCCGCCGGAATTTGAATTTGAAAAGTTGGTTACGGAGCCACAAGAGCCGCTGAAAGTGGAATTGCGAGAGTTCATAGTGGCGGTGCGAGAACGCAGCCGGCCGATTGTGGATGGCGAAGCCGGGCGCAGGGCGCTGGAATTGGCGGCGCGCGTCGCCGCAAGCATCCAAGAGCATGGGATGCGCGTCCAACCAAGTGTATTCGTGTCTCCGTTGCCTTAACAAATGCAGGGTGTCGCGTGACGATGGGCCGCCCCAAAAATGATTAATCGAATCCTTGTTCCACGGAATGCCTCGCTGGCGTCTCAAGGTGCCACTGCGCCTGGCCAACGGCGGAAAACACCGCTGGATACGCGCACGGTCGTCGCAGCGGATCTACCGGCCATTCAAATCGATGCGCGATCAAACATTCCAGCGTACATGCCGCTAGACGTTCTTTCGGCCCGGCTGATTATTCCCCGTGATATGCCCGTGAATTCGCTCGATTTGGGCAACGCGATTCCGTCGCACGTACCGCTGCAAGTTCTAGGCAAACATATTGCAGTGCCCAAAGACGCAGTGCTCCCGCAATCTCCCGCAGTCCGCCAGCCGGTTCAGCACCCCGCCGAAATGCCCGAAGTGTTGGAACCAGATGTGATTACCACTGGCGAAGTCCACTTCATGACAGGCACTCCGCGGAGCCTGCGGGATGAAGCGAAGTGGGTTCTGCGCGGTGCATCAGCCGTTTTGCATGCGGCAGCGCTGTTAATATTGCTGCTGATTCCGAGTTTGTTCACGCCGCGCCAGCCGACCCAGTCGGAAATTCTTGCCGCATCGCATTCACTGGGAGATCTTTATATGCCTCCGGATTTGCGAAGCGCGTTACGTCCCACGCCGCACGTGGATCCGAAAAGCAATCAGATACGTATCGACCCAAAAGTAATTCGGCAATTCACTCCGCCTGTTCAGCCCAAGCCCCAAATCGCGCCCGAAGTGACGGCACCGGTGATTTCGCATGAGCAGCCCAAAGAGACGGCGATCACGGCGCCTCCGTTTCCTTCCGCGCCGTTGCCGCAGCCTGTGAAGCCCCAACCGCAACTTGAGCCGGTCAAAACGGATCAGCCGCCACCGCATGGTTTGATTCTTCCGAACACTTCAATCGGGCACACTCTTTCCCAAGCGGCTTCGGATGCAGCGCAACCCGGAGCTAGTGCGGGTTCCGGCCTGATCAAAATGGGTAGAATGCCTGGCGCGCGTGGCGGTGGCTATGGCGGTGGTGGAGGTGGTGGCGGACAAGCGGCAGGCGCGCTTACAATGCTAGGCGACACCCACGGCGTAGACTTCAGCAGTTACAACGCGCGCCTGGTGGCCAGTGTATATCGCAACTGGACGGCGATTATGCCGGAGTCAGCGCTGATGGGAGATCAAGGAATCGTTCAGCTGCGTTTTCGCATCTTTAAGGATGGCACGGTGGTCGCAGAAGAACCGATTCTAGAACGGTCATCTAGCAAAACGCCGCTCGATAGAGCCGCTATGGGTTCTGTTCGAGCTTCAAGCCCGTTTGAGCCCCTGCCAAGTGCGTTTTCGGATCCTTACATGACATATATTTTCACGTACTATTACAACCTCGAGCCACCTCGCGGACGGTGAGACCCACACGCAACCAAATATTGGGCCTGATCCTGCTCGGGCTTATCGCGCTGATCTATTTGGCGTTGCGCTACGAAAGCATTCTCTGATGAGCCTTCCACCACTTGTCGCTATTATCGGACCAACTGCCTCAGGAAAGTCATCACTCGGACTCCGCGTCGCACAGGAATTCGGCGGCGAAATCATTGTTTGTGATTCGACGCAGGTGTATCGCGGATTTAATATTGGCACGTCAAAGCCGACCGAAGCCGAACGCGCAATCGTGCCTCATCACCTGGTTGATATGCTCGAACCGGACGAAGTATTTACTGCCGGTGCGTACCGCGACCGCGCAGTTCAGATTCTTGCGGACTTGCGCGATCGAAATCGTTTACCCGTGATGACGGTAGGCACCGGACTCTACATGCGTGCATTGATTGACGGATTTTCGGACACGCCGGTGCGATCGGAGGAGGTGCGCGCGCGTCTACGCGCAGGCGCTGCGCGCCACGGTGCAGACCATCTGCATCGCACGTTGAAAAGAATCGATCGAGCGGCCGCGGCAAGGATTGGTCCGCGGGACACTCCCAAATTAATGCGCGCAATTGAAATTTCCTTGTTGGCCGGAAAGCCGGTTACGGAAGTGCAAAGCGCGCGAAGAAATAAATTGGAAGGATTCCGCGTAATCAAAATTGGGTTGATGCCGCCGCGGACGGCGCTGTACGAACGGATCGAACGCCGCACGGTCGAAATGATGGATCGGGGATGGCTCGCGGAAGTGCGAGCCCTTACGGAAAAGGGAATTGCCGCGACGACAAAACCATTTTCATTTATCGGATATGGAGAATTGCGCGAACATTTGGAAGGGAAACAGAAATTGTCCGCCTGCGTCGCTGCGATTCAGCAAGCCACCCGCCGCTACGCCAAACGTCAGGTAACCTGGTTCCGAAAAGAGCTGGGCGTGAATTGGATGGAAGGTTTTGGGGACGATCCTCAAATCACCGCGAAAGCGTTGCGGGCTATTCGAGAGCATATTGCAGGCAAGGGCGCATCAGCGTCATAGTGACATCGGCATGAAAACAACGTCGCACACAACAGAACATCGCGAGCGGGTGTACCTGGTCGGCCTCGGCAAGAAACGTCCGGGGCGCGTACCGGGCGCAGAGGCCGGTCAGGCCGAGCGCGAATCGCTCCTCGAATTGGGTGAGTTAGCGCGAAGCGCGGGCGCTGAAGTTACCGGTTCGATGCTGCAGATGCGCGAGCGTCCAGACCCTGCAACGCTGGTCGGCCAGGGCAAGCTGGAAGAAATTGAAATCGAAGCGCGGATGCACAACGCGCCGCTGGTGATTTTCGATACGAATCTTACGCCGACACAACAGCGCAATATTGAAGAAGCGTTGGATCGGCGGGTGATCGATCGCACGCAGATAATCCTGGACATTTTTGCGCGGCACGCGCGCAGCCGCGAGGGCCAGTTGCAAGTCGAGCTGGCGCAGCTGAATTATTTGCTACCACGTCTTGCCGGGCGTCGGACCGAGCTCTCTCGGTTGGGCGGCGGAATTGGAACGCGAGGTCCCGGCGAACAAAAATTGGAAACTGACCGGCGCCGCATCCGCGAAAAAATCGGACGCATTCAAAAGAATATTGAGATGGTTCGCAAGCAGCGTTCTCTCCGGCGCGAAAAACGCCAGGCCGTTCCGCTCGGAACCGTGGCACTGGTTGGATACACGAATGCAGGAAAATCCACTTTGTTTAACGCCCTCAGCAAGGCGGGAGTGCTGGTTTCTGCAAAAATGTTTGCTACGTTGGACCCTACTGTGCGCGCGGTGCGCCTGCCGTCCGGTCGGCGCGTCCTAATTTCAGACACGGTTGGATTTATTCGTGCGTTGCCGCCCGCGTTGATCGCGGCCTTTCGCGCCACACTGGAAGAAGTACAGGAAGCGTCTTTGCTTCTTCACGTAACCGATATTTCCAATCCACATCACGCCGAGCAGGGCGCCGAAGTGGAAAAAGTATTGGCGGATCTTGGAGTCGCTGGTCGTCCGCGTTTGTTGGTCTGCAACAAAATCGATCGGCTACCGAAAACTGAACTAGTCGCACTGGAAGCTGCGAATAACGGCGCGTCCGGGAATGGCGCATCGGCGAACTCAAGAGTCTTTGTCTCGGCGCTCAAGCACGAAGGGCTCGACGAACTTTTGCACCGGATGGACGAAGCAATTCCTGTCGACTCCGTCGTGCGAATGCGCCTTCGGGTCCCAATGGCGGATGGCCACATGCTTTCGCTGATACACGCCCTGGGCCGCGTGTTGGATTCTCACGTCGAAGATTCATTCATGCGGCTTGAAGCCGATGTTCCTGAATCATTGGCGCGGAGGCTGAACTCGTATGTGGCGGCTGATCAACCGGATTCCTGATTATCCGCGACAGTTTGAGATGATTGTTTTGTTTATCTTTGTGTTACTACCTTCGATATATCGATTTTCGCTTCACCGAGTCGCGAATCAACACGAATAGCCGAGGATTTGAAGATTTCAGCTCCAACTGGCGCTGTGGAAATTCCTGTGGAAACTCACACAATTCAGACTTGCTACGAAACACCAGGATCGCAAGCAAATTCATGTAATCGCGCGAGAATGACCGCAAGTTCTGTAATTACAACAGGTTATGGCGCGTCGATTCAAATGGCGGCACACTTTTCGTGAGAGGGTTAACTTTTCACCAACCCCCAGATTTGCACAGGTTTGGGGCAACAGTGTGCGGAAGTGGTTACTTTACGCGGACTTCCGAGGCTCCGTCGGATTCGATGACCGATTGTCTGGACCGCTAAATCGGAGCGTTGACGTGCGCGTATACCAAGTCTATAGTGTGATTCTGAGCCCAGACTTTCGGCGGTTGGAGGCTTTGACTGCCTCCCGTGCCTTATGAATCTGCCAAATGCGCTTACAATTCTCCGAATTTTCATGGTGCCGCTGCTCGTCGTCGTACTTTTGACGGGTAAGCCGAATAATATTCTGTTTGAAACTCATATTTCGTTCGTTATCTGGGGCGTGCTGATTCTGCTGGTTGCTGCGGCGACGGATTGGGCCGACGGATTTCTTGCCCGGCGCCGCGAGCAGGAAACCACTCTTGGAATTCTGCTGGATCCTATCGCCGATAAATTGCTGATCTCCGCGGCATTTATTTCGCTGGTGCAAATGGGCCAGGTGCCCGCGTGGATGGTGGTGATCATTATCGGCCGCGAATTCACTGTGCTTGGTTTGCGGACGATCGCTTCGGCGGAAGGATTTACGATTCAAGCATCCACGCTGGGTAAAACCAAAATGGTTTTGCAGGTGCTGGCGGCTTGTGCGGTGATTCTGGGTGCGAAGCATGCGTCTCTGAAACCAACAGCGTTGGTGCTTCTCTGGCTCGTGGTAATCAGCGCAGTTCTTTCCGCTGTCCAATACTTCATGAAGTTCTGGAATCAGGTGGACAGCAGCATCAAGCAGCGCCGGAAGTTGCGCTTGCTGGAACGAATTGAACGAGAAAAGAAAATGCAGGATGTCCCCAGTCTCTAAATTTCACTCGCCGGTTTTCCCCGAATCGCTTTCCAATGATGACAAGAGCGCGCTTTTGAGAATTGCGCGCCGATCGCTTACGGAAAAGATTCTTCACGGCCGCCGGTGGGATCCTCAGAATATCGGCGGAACACTGGCGGCCCGCCGCGGAGCGTTCGTCACGCTGGAGCTTCGCGGAAAGCTGCGCGGATGCGTGGGACTGGTGGAATCGGCTCATTCAGTCGCCGCAACCGTCGCGCGTTGCGCGATTGCTGCGGCGCTTGAGGATGACCGTTTCAGTCCGGTTGGGCCGGATGAGGCACCGCAACTCGCTATCGAAATCTCTGTACTTTCTGTGCCGAAAATAATTGCTGTCGGCGAAATTGAAATCGGCCGCCACGGACTGATCATCGAGCGTGGTCCATTTCGAGGATTGCTTCTCCCGCAGGTGGCGTTGGAGCGTAACTGGACTCCAGAGCGTTTTCTTGCCGATACGTGCATTAAAGCCGGCTTGTCTGCTGACGCGTGGAAATCCAGTCAGGCGCGAATACTTGGTTTTAGCGCTGATGTTTTTTCAGAATCTGACGAGCCGTCTGAATATGTCGTCGGGAGTTCGTTGTCATCGGCTGAATGAAACAAGTTCGCCTCCGCTCACGTCTTTGTTATCCTAACGCCGTTCTGGAGAACTTAGTTTTGGTTCACGACATTTCGATAATTCGTTGCGTTTCTGGCGGGATGAACGCGCGGTGATCTCCGCAATCGATCTTTCGGCGGACGTCGGCCTGGTATCGGTCGGCTTGATCACCGCAAATCTGCTGCTTGGGCTGATGATCGCGTTGCGTTACAGTCCAGTGCGCTATTGGCCCCACCGGCATTTCAACTATTTTCGTTGGCATACCTGGACCGGCTACATTCTGCTCGCGACTTCGATCCTGCATCCGATCATCCTGCTGTTTTCTTCCACCGCCCGGTTCCGTCTGCTCGATATTGTTTATCCGGTGCATTCGCCAAGCCAGCCGCTGGACAACACGATCGGCGCGATCGCGTTGTACCTGCTGGTTGTTATCGTTGTAACGTCCTATCTGCGAATCCGTCTTGGCCGGAAGACTTGGAAAGCATTTCACTTTCTGGTTTACGCGGCAGCGCTGGCGCTTTTCTGGCACAGCATTTTTACAGACTCAGAGCTGAAGAATTCGCCACTGGATCCGTTTGATGGCGAGAAAGTTTTTATTGAAGTGTGTTTGCTGGTGATTGTTGGCATTGGCCTGTTGCGCTGGCGCCACGCCGCTCGCAGGGCCAGGGAAGCTCGCGCGTGATGTGGGATTTCAAAAAATAAGGGCCGGTTTAAACCGGCCCTTATTCAAGGATTGAATTGATTCTAATTCTTATTGTTCTAGTTCAACATAGTCGCCGGCATAAATCTCACGTCGAACGGCGGTAATCATAACCGTCGCTGTATTTCCGGAAACTCGGAGCACGATCCCTTCACCCAGAATTTC
>Ga0137403_10006574_pt1 | contig 13268 bp, 12 predicted proteins | sample CZOMad2_1_16fung_FD_122057 | JGI IMG/M metagenome (GOLD analysis project Ga0137403, IMG submission 122057) | Vadose zone soil fungal communities from Angelo Coast Range Reserve, California, USA - CZOMad2_1_16fungal (Hybrid Assembly) | ecosystem: Environmental > Terrestrial > Soil > Vadose zone... | reverse complement strand
GCTACTAATCCGACGGGATGAGTCAATTCTCATCAGCACGTAAGGATTTCCTAGCCCGACCTAACTTTTCTAGGGCGAAGGATCTGAAATTGTCTACGATCGCCGGTCGAACTCCTTTGCTAGCTGCCATACCAATTTCAGACATCGGTATCTGGTCTACGATTTCACAAGCGACTACCGAAGCGGCGCTATGTTTGACCGCTGATGCGGGCAAAAGGGCGATGCCCATGTGCGCAACGACTAGCGAGATCACCGTTGAGATTTCCGCCGCGGTCTGCGAGACATTGGGGACAATCCCGGCATCACGAAGTATTCCGAAGATTAGGTCATGGAATCCAGGTGCATAGGTCCGCGCGTACATCACGAACTCCTGGTCCGACACATCGCTTAGGCGCACCTTTTTTCTTTTTGCCAGTTTGTGGGAAGCGGGTACTACGAGTACGAACCGTTCGCGATGCACGGTCACAACATCGAGGGCCGGGTGCTCACCAATCGGCAGACGAAGAAATCCGATATCGAGGGATCCGGTTTCCAACATTTGTGCCTGATCCGCCGTGGTTATAGCGCGCAAGGAAAACTCCACCTCGGGATTTAGCTCTTTAAACTGACGAAAAATATCGGGCACGATCTCGCTTCCTGCAGTGGAGATGAAGCCGATCCGCAACAGTCCCAGTTTTCCATTGGCAGCCAGCTTCGCCCTGCGAATCGCCTGGTCCAAGTGCGAGAGAGCGTGAGCGGCCTCATCGCGAAAGGCGACACCAGCCGCGGTGAGCGTTGTTTTGCGCCGGTTCCGCTCGAGGAGTCGGACGCCGACCTCCTCCTCCAGAGCTCGTATCTGAAGGCTTAAGGCAGGTTGGCTGAGATGAATCAACTCCGCAGTACGCCCGAAATGCAGAGTCTCTGCGATCGAGAGAAACGATCGAATTTGACGAAGTTCCATACGTCAGTCTTATTTGTAAACCTTATCACAGACTACACAACAAACAATGTCTCAAATTACAGCTGGAAGTGTCTAAACGGGAGAAGCAAAGGAATGGTTCAATGCCATCGTACGAAAGGACTAAAGAACATGAAATTCAATTTCTTTCAGAAGCAAACCTCACGCCGCGAAATGTTGCGAGGTTCGGCTACCCTGGCCTGCAGCGCCTTTCTGGCGCATCTCTTTCCGCCGTTGCTCCGCGCCTCCGCAGCGGGCTACGCGCAACAGGCGCCCTCGCCGGGCGACCTTCTCGCGAGTATGCGCGCGAAGTTCAATGCCGTTCCCATCGAAACGCAAAAGCTTGCTGACAATGTCACCACGTTCGACGGTCCCGGCGGAGCCGTGACCGTACTCAACGGCCCAGACGGCAAATTCGTTGTGGACACTTTCGTTGCACCCGCCTGGCCCAGGCTCAAAGAAGCTCTCGATAGCCTTGGCAGTGCACCGGTGAAATACGTCATCGACACCCACTGGCACTTCGACCATACCGATAACAATGCACATCTTCACGCCGCAGGAGCCACGGTCCTTGCCCACGAAAACACCAAGAAGCGCATGTCCGAGCCGCATGATCTGCCGGTCTTGTATAGAGGACCAGATGGCGCGCTCTCCGGCTTGCATTTCGACCCCTCGTCCGCAGAGTCCTTGCCGCAGCAGACCTTCGCCGCCACTTACAAGTTGCAAGCCAATGGCGAAGTCCTCGCACTCCAACACGTTGCTCCCGCGCATACGGATTCGGATATCTACGTTCATTTTCAAAGGGCCAACGTCATTTCCATGGGCGACTTGTTTTTCAACGGAATGTATCCGTACATCGACCCCGGTACAGGCGGCACAATCACCGGTATGATTGCCGCCGCCGACAAAATTCTTTCGCTTGCGGACAATTCCACCAAGATCGTTGCGGGGCACGGTCCGCTCGGCAACAAAGCGGACCTTATGAAATCCCGGGACTTGCTCATCACTTCGCGCGATCGCGTTGATAAACTGAAGTCCGCAGGAAAATCCGCCCTGGATGCCGTCGCGGAAAAGCCATTCGCCGATCTCGACGCCGTCTGGGGCAAAGGCATCATCAACTCCGATCAGTGGGTCCAAATCGTCTATCTAACACTCTGAGCATTCCTGACGACCAATCTGTCAAATCAATTCGCAAAAAGGAGCGACAAAATGAGTGACTCAATGAAGGTTATGCGAGTAGCAAGAAGAATGTCTCAGTCCTTCTGCATCGTTTTATTGCTGTTGACCTGCGGTGTGCTCTCAGCGCAGGACAGCAACGAAGCGCATCGCGTTCGAAATATTGTTCTCGTTCACGGTGCTTGGGCCGATGGTTCGGGCTGGAAAGGTGTTTACGAAATTCTTGTCAAGGATGGCTACAACGTCAGTATTGTCCAAGAACCCGAGACATCCTTTAAAGAAGACGTGGCAGCCACCAAACGTGCCATGGCTCTACAGGATGGTCCGTGCATCCTTGTCGGTCATAGCTACGGGGGAGCCGTAATTACCGAAGCTGGCACAGGCTCATCCGTCGCTGGTTTGGTGTACGTCGCGGCCCACATGCCGGATTCCGGCGAGAAAGAATCAGACGACGGAAAGCGCTTTCCGAGCGATCTCGCCAAATCCGGCGCCATAAAGAAAACGCCAGACGGTTTCACATACATCGACGCTGCGCGATTTCATGAATTGTTTGCAGCCGACCTTCCCGGCGACCAGGGCGCTTTTATGGCGCGCTCGCAGGTGCTCAACTTTGCGGACAATTTCTCGGCGACGATCACCACGGCTGCCTGGAGAACCAAACCGAGTTGGATGCTAGTGGCAGGAAGCGATCGAACTATCAGTCCGGACTTGGAACGTTGGTATGCCAAGCGGGCCAAGAGCCACACGGTCGAAGTCGCAGGCGCCAGCCACTCAGTCTACGTCTCACATCCCAAGGAGGTTGCAGATGTGATTGAAAGTGCAGCGCGTGCGGTCTCGAAGTAGCTTGGACTCCGCGATGAGTCCCCACAACCTGAGGAATCAAGCCACTGTTCGAGGCAGAAATATCCAGCAATCAGGGGGGGTTCTATGCCCTTGTTAGATGTCTCAGCCCTCACGCGCACCCGTTCGATCACCTGTAAATACAAGCCCAATTTCCAATAGGCTGGCACTGTCCAAGAAACTCGACAGATGACTCTCGCCGGCTGGGCCTTTAGCTCCTTTACGTAAGCGTAGTATTTCCCTTGCTACCAACATCTTGCATAAATACCCGGTCCTCCTCACTAAACGGCACAACGCGTGCTTTTTAGCATCGTGGCATTTGAAATTGAAATCGCAAGTCAACGGAAGGGCGATTCATCATGAAACCAATCACGCAGGAAAACGATAGGCTCGGATTTGTCGGGATCGGCTACATGGGCCGGCCGATCGCGCGGCGGCTGCTTGAATCTGGCTTCAAGCTGACGGCTTACGACCGGGACCGCAGCAATGCAGAGGAACTAATTCAATATGGTGGCAGCGTCGCGCAGAGCGTTTCGGAACTTTCCTCAAGTTGCAGCGTCGTGTTGTCGTGCTTACCGAGCGGTGAAGCTGTGCTAGACACTTACAAGGGACCGGACGGCGTGTTCGCTCACGCGCATGGGGGTTCGCTGGTGATCGATATGAGCACAGTCTATCCGACAGTGTCGCAAGAAATTTCGAGGCTGGGTTCACAGAGTGGAATTGAGGTGCTTGATGTGACTATCTCAGGGAGCACTCCCACCGCAGAAAATGGGCTGCTAACCCTTTTCGGGGGCGGAAACAAAGAGCGCTTCCACGCAGCGGAGTCGATCTTTCGCGTTATCTCCAAAGAGCATTTCTATCTCGGGCCGAGCGGCTCGGGAGCGACGATGAAGCTTGTGGTGAACAGCTTACTCGGAATTGGAATGCAGGCGATTGCCGAAGCTGTTGCACTCGGTGAGAAGGCTGGTCTTGACCGCAATCGCTTACTCGACGTGCTGTCGCAGACTGCCGTCGTCGCCCCAGCGCATGTGGGCAAACTGCAAAGGGCGATGAGCCGCGATTACAGCCCACAATTTCCGATTCGGCTAATGAACAAGGATTTCGGATTGATTCTCGAGCTCGCGTCTGCCGTTGGAGCGCGAATGCCCGCAGCGGGCGCTGCATTTGAGATCAATGCGAGGCAATCGGACGAAGGAGCAGAACAAGACTTTTCGGCGGTGATTCTGCAAATGGAAAAGCGCGCGCATCTGGGTTCCAACGGCAATGGCCGGACGTAATCCGGCGTCGAATTGGCGGCAGAGTTGGTCCGAACTTTGTATTGCTAAACAGGAGTGAGAAAGCACTGTCCCTAACGCACGCTGGCTGGCCAGAAATATGGCGATCTCCGATCAAGGAAAAGAGAAGGATAAGCATGCTGGAATACATGAACATCGCTGGTACTAATCTTATTAGTTCGCGAATCGCGCTCGGCACCTGGGCCATGGGCGGCTGGATGTGGGGCGGGACCGACGAAAGAGAATCCATCCGCACCATTCATGCCGCAGTAGAGCAAGGCATTAACCTGGTCGACACAGCGCCCGTTTACGGCTTTGGCCGTTCCGAAGAAATCGTGGGTGAAGCCCTGCGTCAGCGTGGTCGAAGAGAGAGCATTATCCTTGCCACCAAAGTCGGACTCGATTGGACGAATGGCAAGATCGAACGCAACTCCACGCGCCAACACATTCTCCAGGAGCTTGAGGATTCCCTTCGTCGTCTCCAAACGGACTACGTCGATATCTACCAGGTACACTGGCCTGACCCTCTCGTCCCCATCGAGGAGACAGCGTCCACTCTTCGCGAACTCTACGAGCAAGGCAAGATTCGCGCCATCGACGTTAGCAATTATTCGCCCGAAGAAATGGCACGTTTCAGAGCCGTCGCGCCGCTTCACACCATCCAGCCCCCTTACAATCTCTTCGAACGGGAGATAGAACGCGACGTTTTACCGTTCGCTCTTGGCCACGGCCTCACCTCGCTCACCTACGGCGCCCTCTGCCGCGGATTATTGAGCGGAACCATGCGCACCGATCGTCAGTTTGCCAAAGACGACATGCGAAGGACCACAGATCCGAAGTTTCAGACCACGCATTTTGCCGAATACCTTAATGCAGTCAGCATGCTCGATACGTTCGCTCGCGAAAACTATGGCAAGCGTGTAATTCATTTAGCGGTGCGCTGGCTACTCGACCAACCAGGTGTTGGAGTCGCTCTATGGGGTGCGCGCCGTCCGGAACAACTCGCTCCTATCAGGGAGGTGATCGGCTGGTCTCTGGGAAAAAGTGACTTCGCCGCTATCGACGCCATTCTTCGCGAAAATATTCGCAACCCAGTCGGGCCAGAATTCATGGCTCCGCCGGCCCGCGAAACTGCCGAGCCCGTGGCGGTCAGCGTTGGATAAACCTAAAGCAAGAATTTGGGAGGTCAATCATGAATAGGAAAGAGCTTTCTGCAAGTCTGGCCGGAGATGTTTCACTAGGCGAGGAAATCTCCGTGCATCGTCTCGGTTTCGGGGCCATGCGTCTTACCGGCGAAGGCATCTGGGGGCCGCCAAAAGATCGCCAAGCGGCACTAACGGTACTTCGCCGGGCCGTCGAGCTTGATGTCGATTTCATTGATACCGCGGATTCCTACGGTCCACACGTTAGCGAGGAACTGATCGCAGAGGCGCTGTTCCCTTACCCGACGGGTCTCGTGATTGCAACAAAGGGTGGCTGGAACCGCCCAGGCCCGAATCAGTGGACCCATGACGCCACTCCGTCACATCTTCGCAAGGCGGTCGAGGGGAGCCTCAAAAGACTGCGCCTGGACCGGATCGACGTTTATCAACTGCATATTCCAGATCCTGTTGTTTCGTTTGAATCATCGGTGGAAACGCTGGCTCAGCTTCGAAACGAAGGCAAGATTCGCCTGGTCGCGTTGTCCAACGTCACACAAGAGCACATCGAACGAGCGTGCAAGATTGTCCCCATCGTGTCTGTGCAGAACCGCTATAGCTTTGCCGACCGGGAATGGGACTATGTCGTGAATTATTGTGAGCGCAATGGAATTGCATTCGTTCCCTGGTTTCCATTGGGAGCGGGCAAAGTTGCTGGAGAAGTGCTCGGCCGCATCGCGCAGGCTCACCGTGCCAGCCCCACACAGGTCGCGCTCGCTTGGCTCTTGCAGCGATCCCCTATCATGCTACCCATTCCAGGGACTTCCTCGATCGAGCACCTTGAGCAAAACGCCGCGGCGGCTTCCCTTCGCTTAACGAAAGAGGAATTCGAAGAGCTTTCGCGTGTTCCGCAACTGGTGGGATCGCGGTGAGCGAATTGGGCCGAAGATTCCTGGAGATCCTAAACTGAATGGCGATGACAACTTACGGGGATGTGAACACGATCTCAACTGCGGGCAGGACTTTGTTGTTTCAAACATTCCGTAAACTGATTCGCTCACGTGAATCTTTGCTCTGCCGCTTAAGTGAATGAGTCGGAGCACACTGCTCCCGAGGCGTTCGTGTCAACCAAACTTCGGAAAAGCCGCACCTGCCCAGCCGCTTCAAGAACATGCGATTCGAATCTCACCGTCGCTGTGCCTCCGCTCGTCCATACTCGTGGACTCCAGGAAAAAACCCAGCATTCACGGTTCGGCGCAGCTTCCGCCGCCCTTGAAAAACCCGGGCTTTTACGGCGGCGATTGACGTGCCTAGAATCCTTGCCGTTTCCTTCACGGATCGTTCTTCCATGCCACGAAGCAGCATCGTTGTTCGAACTTTTGACCCCAAACGATTGATTGCTTCGGCCAAGAATTCTGTGCGCTCGCGTTGCAGGTAGGACTCTTCAGGATTTGGACTGCGGTCAACGAACGCCTCCCAATGGGACCGCATGCCATCGTCAGGGTTCTCCGGCAACACTTCGACAATTCCCCGCCTGCGGCGGAGCAGCATGAACGCTTCATTCATGGCGATGCGCGTAAGCCATGTAGAGAACCGCGACTCCTCTTGAAAAGCGTCGAGATGAAGGAAAGCTTTGTGAAAACTCTCCTGCGCCACATCTTCGGCATCCTCCCGGTTATTCGTTATGCGTTGCGCCACGGAGACAACTTTCTGCCGGTGACGAATAACCAATTCCCCGAACGCCTGCGCGTCTCCGCGCTTCGTCGCAGCTACTAACCCTTCGTCGGAATGCTTGTTCGCACTGCTTGTACGAGACGTCGTCATGAATACAATCCTCCACCGCCGCTGCGGTACAGAAGTCAGAGAAACTAACTATCGCGCTAGCCACACCGCGTACCGAATGGACTGGGATATCGTCCAGTGACGCTGGATGCGCAGAATGCGATACCAGCCGAGAATGGATAGAGGTTTCATCGTTGTATTCCTTTCCGCGTCCCCGTCTTTTGCTCCGGTGTCGTCGTGCTGGCGATTGCGCGTCTTAAAGTCGATGCACCGGGGAAAACGTTAGCTGCACTAAGGGAAAGCAATCGGAGAGCCAGAGACTGTGCCTAACGAATGCAGCTTGGAAGTGGCTCGCGGAATAGGAGATAAGCGCAATCCGGCCCGCCTCGGCCGCGTCAGTCCATTCGCTAACCTGTCGGAGTGTTGACATTCCGTCCAGCGGGCCGGACGCGGTGGGGGGCTGCTGAAGGCTGACATGGCCCACATCACCGACCTGGACAGAGTTGGACACTGTCTGGTGCTAAGATTTCGACTGCAGAGAGCAACACCCTGCTTTGCAGGAGCTGAAGTATGCCGAGGTTAAATCCTCTTCTGTGGCCCAAGCCGCCTGCGATTTGGAGCTATACGATTGCGGTTTTGTCGGTTGCAGCGGCTCTGACAATTTCACGATGGCCGGCGCTTCATCTGCAGGATGCTCCCGTATCACTCTTTCTTTGCGCTGTCATATTGAGCGCATGGTTCGGTGGAATTTGGCCGGGCTTGCTCGCGACGGCCCTTTCCGCTGTTACTTTCTATTATTTCTTCTTGCCTCCAATCCATTCGTTGGGTGCAAAGCCTGACGAAATACCGCGCCTTTTCGTCTTCACGGTGTCAGCACTATTTGTCGGGTCGCTGAGCGTGGCGCAAAGGAGTGCCACGGAATCACTCCTACGCGCGCGCGACGATCTGAAAGGAACTGTTCAAGAGCTCCAGAAGTCCAATGAGGCGCTCCAAGCGGAGAGTCACGAACGGATGCATGCCGAGAATCGATTGCGGCGCAGCGAGGCCGATTTAGCTGAGGCGCAAAGACTGACCCATACCGGGAGCTTTGGATGGAGTGTTCGGAGCGGAGAAATCCGCTGGTCCGACGAAACGTTTCGAATCTTCGGATGCGACCCAAAGACAAAACCCACGTTGGAGGTCGTTCTGCAAAGGACTCATCCGGAGGATAACGCCTTTGTGAAACAGACCATAGAGCGCGTCTCGCAGGAACAGAAGGATTTTGATTTTGAACATCGACTGTTGATGCAGGACGGTTCTATCAAATGGGCAAGAGTCGTAGCTCACGCGGCAAAGGACGAGTCAGGCGAAGTCGAATTTGCGGGAGCGCTGATGGACATAACGTCCGCTCGGGAGGCGGAAGACCGGACTCGGCTGATCATCAACACGGTGCCAGCTCAACTCTGGACGGAGAATTCGGAGGGCGTCGTCGATTTTGTGAACCGCCGCTGGGTGGATTACACGGGAATGACGCTCGAGCAGGCTGTTGGCTCGGGCTGGAAGGGCATGGTGCATCCCGATGATATTGAACGAGTGCTGACCAAGTGGCGCACGCTCATATCGGAGGGTAAACCCCGCGAGATCGAGTCACGCCTCAGAAGGTCCGATGGAGCGTACCGTTGGTTCCTCAGCCGTGTCTGTCCGTTAGTTGACCGCTCGGGGCACATCGTCGGGTGGTACGGCAGCGATACGGATATCCATGACCGGAAAGAGGTGGAAGAGAAGCTACGACAAAGTGAGGCCCACCTGCAGGAAGCTCAGAGTCTGGGTCGTATAGGCAGTTGGGTATTTAATGTTGCTGCGGGGAGCGTATCAGCCTCTCCGCAGTTAGTTCGAATTTTTGGACGCGATCCAAGCGAAGAACAACTCGCCAAGGAAATCCTTAGCGATGTGTGCGCTCATCCTATTTTTAGTGTGAGCGTCCATCCTGAGGACCGGCCCTTCGTTAAGACATTTGCGAACAGAGCGCAAAATGAAACCGAAGTTCGAGAGTTGGAATATCGGATTGTTCTTCCCGACGGATCAGTGAAATACGTCCATAGTGTGGCTCACCCGGTCCTCGACAACTCTGGCAACGTCGTTGAATATATCGGCACGATCATGGACGTGACCGAGCGCAAGCGGGCTGAAGAAGCGCTGCGCCAGACACAGGCGGATCTTGCACGCATCAACCGGGTGACTACCATGGGAGAGCTGACTGCCTCCGTGGCGCACGAAGTGAATCAACCGATTGCGGCCGCTGTCACAAATGCAAAAACCTGCTTGCGATGGCTTACGCGCGATGAACCAAACTTGGAGGAGGCACGCGCCGCCGCCATGAGAATCGTGAATGACGGAACGCGCGCGGCAGAAATCATCAAGCGAATCCGTCTTCTCTTCAAGAAGGGCACTTCGGAACGCGAGCTGGTGGATTTAAACGAAGTCATACAGGAGATGGTCGTCCTTTTGCGCGCCGAAGCGATGCGATACTCCATTTTGGTGCAGACCGAACTGGAGGCAGACAATCCCCGGGTCACAGGCGACCGCGTGCAATTGCAGCAGGTGCTGATGAACCTCATGCTCAATTCAATCGATGCGATGAAGGATGCAGATGGAGGGCGGGAGCTCGCGATCAAATCGCAGCGAGCGGAAAACGACCACGTTCTGGTGTGCGTAAGCGATACCGGCATGGGACTTCCCCCTCAGCAGACAGACCAACTCTTCAGTGCGTTCTTTACCACCAAGCCTCACGGCACCGGTATGGGACTGTCTATCAGCCGATCCATCGTCGAGTCGCATGGCGGCCGCTTGTGGGCTGCGAACAATGCTCTTCGCGGGGCAAGTTTTTCTTTCACTCTACCCACCGAGGCAGAGGCCAAGGAATGAACCCGCCAGAAATTTCCACGGTATTCGTCGTTGATGACGATCCGTCTATGCGTGCCTCCATCCAAGGATTGCTGAAGTCGGCAAGTTTGCGGTCCGAATCCTTCGGGACGGCCGAAGAATTCCTGTGCAACAAGCGACCCGAAGGGCCGAGTTGCCTTGTTCTGGATGTGAACCTTCCTGGTGTCAACGGTCTGGACTTTCAGCGTCAGTTGGCTGATGCGGGAATCCAAATCCCCATTATCTTTGTCACCGGTCACGGAGACATCCCGATGACGGTGAAGGCCATGAAATCGGGTGCCGTGGAGTTTCTGACCAAGCCTTTCGAAGACCAGGACTTGCTAAATGCCATCCAACAGGCTTTGGATCGCGACCGTCTAAGGCGCCGTCAGCAAAATAACTTTGCCGGGCTTCGCAAATGCTACGAGGCCCTGAGCCCGCGCGAGCGCGAGGTTATGGGTCTAGTGGTTTCGGGCATGCTCAATAAGCAGATAGCTTTTGACCTCGGCATAAGTGAGATCACTGTGAAGATTCACCGCGGCCACGTAATGAGGAAAATGCGAGCGGAGTCCCTGGCAGAATTGGTTCGAATGGCGTCTAAACTGGAGCTTTCGCCCGGAAAAAAACAAGCCTAACACCATCGCGCAAGTGCAACGCAACACAGGTTGTTAGTTCGCAGTCTTCCCCCGTTATCCGCCGATTTTTCTAGCCTCCAAGATTGTTTTTGCTGTCTGACAGGGCGACCTGCGGGCTCTCATACAAAAGTATAATTGCGCCCCTTTGCCGACGTTGCTAGATTCCAGCTATGGCCGATCTGGAGAAGACCAACATGGTTGCGATTGTTGATGATGATGATCTAATGCGCAGCGCGCTACAGGGTCTGCTGAAGGCGGTTGGCTTACCGGCGCAAGCGTTTGCGTCAGCCGAGGAGTTCCTGAAATCCGGCCAACAACGCCAGGCTAGGTGTTTGATCACCGATATCCGTATGCCAGGAATGTCCGGTCTCGAACTGCAAGCGCATCTGAACGCAGAACGGTGCAGGATTCCGATCATCTTTATCACAGCGCATGGCGACGAAAAAATGCGAATGCAAGCGTTGCGAGCAGGCGCTGTAGAGTTCATGGCAAAACCGTTCGATGACGAAGCATTGCTCGAAAGTGTCCGGGCTGCTCTGGAAAGCTAGGGCGCGAGTCGAAGTTGGCATCGGATTGCACAAGGAGATCCTCTGTGGCAGCTGTTGCAAGATTCGGATCGGCCGGCCAGGATGCTAATCCCCGCAGATTCGAGCAGATCATAGGTAGCAGTCCTGCCCTGGAATCGGTACTCGAGCAGGTCGAGCGCGTCGCCCCTACGGATTCCACCGTTCTTGTCCAGGGAGAAACAGGCACCGGCAAGGAACTGATCGCGCGCGCGATTCACAATCTCAGCTCGCGATGCGGGCGCCCGTTCATAAAGCTAAATTGCGCCGCCATTCCGTTCGATCTGCTGGAAAGCGAACTGTTTGGCCACGAGAAAGGCGCTTTCACGGGCGCTATTGCGCAAAAAATTGGCCGTTTTGAGCTGGCCGACAAAGGAACGCTGTTCCTCGACGAGGTGGGAGACATTCCGCTGGCGCTGCAGCCCAAACTGCTGCGCGTCCTGCAGGAGCAGGAATTCGAGCGATTGGGCAGCGGCCGGACTCACCAAGTAGACGTTCGCTTGGTAGCCGCGACCCACCGAAATCTAGTTGAGATGGTGAAGCGAAACGAATTTCGCAGCGATCTGTACTATCGTCTGAATGTATTTCCAGTCCCTCTGCCGCCGCTGCGGGCGCGTCGTGAAGACATTCCGGCTCTTGTCGAACATTTTGTTGAGATTTATGCCCGCCGAATTGGCAGGCCAATCGACCAAATTTCCCCTGAAACGATTTCTGAACTGACGTCATACGCGTGGCCGGGAAATATTCGCGAGCTGCAGCATTTTATCGAGCGCAGCGTAATCCTCACTTCGGGCAACGTCTTGGAAGCCCCTCTCGCAAGCTTGAGGAAGGCCGCCGAAGTGCAAGCCATTGGGCCAATTACCATGGAGGACGCGGAGCGAGACCACATTCGCAAGACTCTCGAGCAGACGCGTTGGGTTGTCTCCGGCCCCAACGGTGCGGCCGCTCGTTTGGGAATCAAAAGGTCCACCCTTTACTTCCGGATGCAAAAGCTTGGCATTTCACGTACCCATAAGGATCCACTTCCCTCGTAGCAGCGTCGCAACCATGCAGGGATCGAACCTCCGCTCGATTGAGTCAGTCCAATCCGTTGTCAGCAGATTGTCCAGCGACCTCATCTCCAGTCGATCTGAATCCGAAGCTGTCCGATACGCAATCAAGTAAATAATCTTACTGGCGTGTCAGCATGCGGAGTCGCGTCCAGCAGGCTGGCATTGCGCACAGCGCTTTTGTCTGTGTTGGCCTCTACTCTCAGTCACTTACGCAAAGATTTGTTTGGCAATTGTTTTGCACCTTCCACTTGCGTCGCTTGATGCACTGAAATTTTTCATGGCGACAGAAACGAAGAAAAATCCCGAAACCAGCGGACCGTTTCTGGGTGTCCACGGCTGAACCGCGTGCGCGTCGTTCCCTAGCGCAAGGCGTCTTGTTTCGGAATCTCTAAAAAGGAGAAAGTATGAAATTCTTTTCACAAATCGCAGCATCCGTCGGACTAACACTGGTTTTGGCGGCCGCTTCATTAGCGCAACAGGTTAAGACCGACTACGACCACAGTGCAAACTTTGGCCAATACAAGACCTATTCTTGGAAAAAGATCCACACAAAAGACCCGCTCTTCGTCGATCGAATTAAGAGCGCGGTGAACAGCGCTCTGGCGGCAAAAGGCTTGACGGAAGTTCCTTCGGAAGGCGACGTCGAGGTCTTTGCCATTGAGACGGCTCAGAATCAACAAACTTTGGACACGTTCTATAACGGATTCGGAGGAGGTCGCCGTTGGGGAGGATTCGGTGGATTTGGCGACGCAACCACAACCGTCGAAACCTACAAAGTGGGCACCTTAGTCGTAGATCTCTTCGATGCAAAAACGGAGAAATTGATCTGGCGAAGCTCGTCGAGCGATACGCTGTCCGACAAGGCGGACAAGAACACCAAGCACCTCGACCAAGGCGTGAACAAAATGTTCCAGCATTTTCCTCCCGCCCCGTCGACGAAACACTAAGAGGGCGAGATGAACCGTTGTC
>Ga0137403_10006573_pt1 | contig 13269 bp, 14 predicted proteins | sample CZOMad2_1_16fung_FD_122057 | JGI IMG/M metagenome (GOLD analysis project Ga0137403, IMG submission 122057) | Vadose zone soil fungal communities from Angelo Coast Range Reserve, California, USA - CZOMad2_1_16fungal (Hybrid Assembly) | ecosystem: Environmental > Terrestrial > Soil > Vadose zone... | reverse complement strand
CCTTCCATTGACATCTATCTTCACGCTACTTACTTCGTTGTCGGCCATTTCCACATGGTCATGGGAGTAGCGGCCATCTTCGGCATTTTGTCCGGCACTTACTTCTGGTTCCCCAAAATGTTCGGCCGCATGATGAATGAGACGCTCGGCAAAGTGCATTTCTGGTTCACCTTCATCGGCACCTACTGCATTTTTATGCCCTTCCATTATCTCGGTTTGGTGGGTAACGTCCGCCGCCTTGCATCCTTTGTCAACGACTTCATGCCCGCGTTGATGCCCGTGCACCGCTTCATCACCATCGCCGCGTTGATCACCGGTGCCGCTCAGTTTATTTTCCTCTACAACTTTATTCATAGCCGTTTCCGAGGCAAGCCCGCCCCCGCCAATCCATGGGACGGCACATCCCTCGAGTGGAGCGTTCCCTCTCCGCCACCTTGGAACAATTTTGGTGATCGGCACCCGGTCATTTATCACGATGCTCATCAATACGGCGTTAAGGGCTTGCATGGAGATTTTGTAATGCAGGATTCACCAGAGCAGATTGTCAGGGGATAGAAACCAATGGTTGCAACCACACTTACAACAGCAACATCGCAGCCCGTTTTTTCGCCGCGTTTGCAGGGCTCCGCGGAGGCCTCGCGCAGCGGCATTTGGGTCGGCATCTTCGCCATCATCATGTCTTTCGCCGCGCTAACCAGTTCCCTTCTGGTCCGCCAGGGCTCCGGCGAATGGTCGCACATCATCATCCCTTCCCTGCTCTACGCCAATACTGCAGCGCTGCTTCTGAGCAGTTTCACTATGGAAATGGCGCGTCGCGCCCTGGCCAAATCCGCTGGACCGTCCATGTGGCTCACCGTCACGCTGGTCCTCGGTCTGTCCTTCGTCTGCGGACAATATCTTGTTTGGCGTCACCTAGCCGCCCAGGGGCTGTACTTGGCCACCAATCCGAATAGCTCGTTCCTATACGTCTTCACTGGTGTACATGCACTGCATCTTCTCGGAGGCATTGCAACCCTCGTTTATTTACTTGCCCACGTCGTCGGTGGCCACACCTCTCTGCGTCGCCATCGACTGGACAACACCGCAATCTATTGGCATTTCATGGGCGGTCTCTGGCTCTATCTGCTTTTTGTGATTAGCACGAGACTTTAGCTGCGGGAAGGATTGATCGTGAGTGACACCGAACTAGCCATGCATGGCCACGGCGCCGAATTGGCGGAAGGCTCTCCCTACGCCATTCCGTCGCGGAAACTCACGATGTGGTTGTTCATCATCTCGGACGCCGTCACCTTCGGCGCTTTGCTGTTCGGCTACGGCTATCTGCGCATTGCCAGCAGCGACTGGCCCACTCCTTTCAAGTTCAATCCAAGTATTGTCAACGTCTTGATCATGACCGTGGTGCTGATCACCAGCAGCCTCACCATGCTTGGGGCCGTCGACTCCGCAAAAACGGGGGACAAAGCTAAGACCAACCGCTTCCTATGGTCGACCATTCTGCTTGGAGTTATTTTCGCCGGGCTCCACATCCGCGAATGGTTCGGCTTGATCGACGAAGGCGTCCGCCTCTTTCAAAACCCCTGGGGTTCGCCTTTGTTTGGAGCAACTTTTTTCTCCATCACCGGCCTGCACCTGCTGCACGTGATCTGCGGCGTCGTGGCGTTGATTGTGATCTCGCGAGGTTTCTCTCGCGGCTGGCTGACTGCCGGCCACGTTGAGACTACCGGACTCTACTGGCATTTTGTCGATCTGGTTTGGATGTTTGTGGTGCCCTTGATTTATCTGCTCAACATCTCGAGGTAACAAATGGAAAGAACCGTGCCGGTTCGTACAGCCTCAACCAACGTCATTGCGAAATATTTGCCGGTATACTTTGTGTTGCTTGGCATCGCTGGCGTCGAAGTCCTCTTGGCGTATCGTCACTTTTCGATCGGCTCGCTCCTGGGCATCCTTCTTGCCCTTGCGATTTGCAGCGGCACCCTGGCCGTCATGTATTTCATGCACCTTGCCGAAGAGCGGCGAAGTTTGTTCTTGACCCTCATTCCTGTCACGATTTTTGTTCTGCTACAGATGAACATGATCTGGTCGGACAGTTTCCGCCTGTTGCGGATGAAACCCTTTCCGCATTAATTTAGCCTGCTTGATTCCGGCCAATCTAGCCCGGATACCGGCTGAGGAGTTGCAGATGAGTAGTAGTAGAAGCGGCAAAACTGCAGTGAAGTCTGTGTTCCGCACGATAGGCCTCGCAGCCGCGTTATTCGTACCGACCTTGCTGTTTGCCCAGAATTGCGCGCTCTGCTACACCCAGGCAGCCGGTGCCGGACACCGCATCGTCCAAGCTCTACGTGGAGGCATTCTCATGTTAATTCTGCCGCCCATGTTCATTTGCATCGCTCTTGGAGTAATGGCCTATCGAAAGCGCAATCAGTTCAATTCCGGTCGCTAGCCACCGAAAAGCGACGACAACCGTCCCCGATTCCTGCCCTCATCATGGAAGGTCAAGATCCAGCGCGTAGATTTCCGTGGCTCCGCGTTCAACCATCACATAGAGAGAGCCGTTTGCTGCAACGCCGCTGAACAAACATTGCGCCGCGCTGCCTCGTAGCATTGGCGCAAATCCTGATACACGATCCACTTTCCTGGTCGCCACGTTCGCGCGAAATACGGACTCTTCATCGTCTAGTTGATCCTGGAAATAAACAAACGCGCCGTCGTTGGACCAGTAAGGCGACTGTAACAATCCCCCGGACGCAATAACGGTCCAAGTCTCTTGGTGAACGTCATATAAGACGATGCGATGTTTTGAGCTGTCCCGCGCAGCGATGTACCGGCCGTCTGCGGACCAGCGCGGATCGCTGAGATCTTTCGAATCTGCCAACTCCTTGAGCACTCCGGTTGTCGGCTCTAGAAAGAACAGCCCGTACGCAGGATGAAGTTTTTGATTTCGCATGGTGACTACGATGCGGTACCCGTCTGGCGACCAATCCGCATTCAACCCCTCCCATCCTTTAGGGAGCACTGGCCGTAGCGAACCGCCGTCCGCCGTAAGAAGGTAAATTTGTCGAGATTGCCCGGGGCGTACGCCGGTAAAGAGAATCTGTTCTCCTCTTGGCGACCATCGTGGAAACGAACCTTCCAGCGGGGGATTGGTCAAACGTATCCGCTGCGACCCATCCGTACGACTGCGCCACAACGAGCTATCTGGGCGATCGCTATAAACCAACATCTGGCCGTCCGCGGATACCGCTGCCTCCTCGGCATTCGCATCGACGCTCAGGGATGTGAAGCGAAGACTGCCGGGCTCTAGCTCCTCCAACTCACGATGCGAACGAAAACTGAAGGCAAATATTCGCGAACCGGTTTGCGTCGGCGTGGCTACATGAAGGGAATCCGGCCCGCTCGTCAGAGGAACCGGAACGTGATGCGAGCGCCGAAACCAGCTCCAGTCATCGCGGATAGCCCACAAGTTACAGTCATATCGCTCGCACCCGGAAAATAGGAAGTATTTGCCGTCGGCCGTCCAGTTTCCCGCGGCTTGGCGAGACGGCGTCCCGTTCGCAAGGATCGTATGTAAACCACTACCATCCGCTGACATCTGCCACAAAGACTCATTGCCGTACTCGCCTGCGTCAATCGCGAGCCGGATGTTAGCTCCATCGGGTGACCACGCCGGATCTTCCGGACGTCCATTGACGCGGATAAGCTCACGAAGTTGTGTCCCGTCGTGGTGAATGGAATAGAGACTTTGGCCGCGTACAAATGCGATCTGTGTACCGTCCGGCGACCACGCGGGATCGTGACCCGTCGCTCCCCCCAATCGCCGCGGCTCACCACCTTGCACGGGCCAAAGCCACAGCGGCATCTCGTCATCATGCCGGGCAAATTGGCCGATTAAAAACTGCGAGTGATCTGGGGAAATCGCGAACAGGCGGGTATTTTCAAATGGCGCAGCCATCTTCTCTGCGTTGCCGCCTTCGACAGAAGTCTGCATTAGGCTCCAGTGGCCTCCGTCACGCTGCAGAAAGAAAATCCGGGTTCCGTCAGAGACGATGCCACCCCGGTCATCGATGCGGCCGCCGTTTGTGATCCGCGTCATGCGTTGCACGCTCGGCCGGGGAACCGGGTAAACAATGAAAAACAGGAGCCATGATCCGAACAGAATTGCCACCGTCAGCAGCATGGTATTGAACCAGCGCTGGGTACGTTCGGCCCGCCGCCTATCCCAGAAAGCTTCTGTCGCACCCTCCGCGGAAAATTCCGGATGCAACCGTACTTGTAGCTCTAAGGAGCTTCCGCTCCTATCCAGAGGTAATTGATCGGCGGTCTTTAGATCCGAAGCACCTGGGACTACATGCACAGGCGGCAGGAAGCGATACCCTTGCCGAGGTACGGTTTCGATAAAGCGGGGATTTTCTGCGTCGTCTTGGAGAGCAGCGCGAAGCTTTTTGAGAGCGGCATTCAAGCTCCCCTCAAAATTGACGTGAGTATCTTTCGGCCAGAGCGACTGAGATAGTTGTTCTCGCCGGACTATTTCTCCATTTTGTTGCAACAGCATGGTGAGAATCCGGAACGGTTGTTCCTGAATTTTGATACGGATCCCTTGACGACTCAACACAGACCGCGCCAAATCCGCCTCAAAAAGCCCGAATCTCACGATGGAGGCGGAATCAACTTGGATGGTGGGTCCTAGAGCCACGAAAGTCCCCAAAGGTCGCCAAGACCATACCACTTTCCGGGCCTATGTGACGATAAATTAGTTCACATGAACAGGTATCTTATTGAGGTTCTTACGGTTGCCCGTTCATAGTATTTTCAGTCCGAGTTCCTTTGACGGGGTTGCGGTTACAAGTGTAATTTAGAGCTAGAGGCACCGACGATGTCATCACACGGCCAAGGCCCAATCCTTCGCCTGCGTCGGTCTTCCGTAACCGGAGCTTTTGGGAAGAACTCCTCCCGAAGTCTCTGAACCATCGTAGCGCCCGGGTCCGAGTCCCTGAACCGGATCAGCACGTATCGGACGCGGGCGCTTCGATCCAGGGTAGTTCTCCAAAGCAAACTTCATTTGCGCTTCTTCCTGATGCTCGGTTTAACTTGTGGGATTGCAGTTCCGAAATTGCTTCGCGGGTCTCTATCTTCGACGAGCATTCGACAAGAACTGTACGGTAACCCGCAGACCGATAGGCAAGGGCCTTGAGTTGTCGTCCAATTCAATCACCGCTTCCAGGATGTCCCGGTCGCTCTTATCAGAAGGGTCGCCGGTGCTGATGCTTTTCCTGCCCATCATCGCGGATATCCTGGCAACCGAACCGCGGAGTTTCTTTCCGTCAAGAGCGTCGGCTTGGATAATTACATTCTGCCCTGCAAAAAGCTTGTCTACGTCTCTTTCGTCGACTTCCGCCTTAATGTGTCGAGTGGAAGTATCCGCGAGACTGAACAAAGGACGCGGCGTGACGGTGCTAAACGACTCGCCGCGCCTCGCATAGACTCTCAAAACGGTTCCGTCGATCGGCGCCACAATGGAGCATTTTCCGATGCGCTCCTGCACGGTCCGCACACGCCCTTCCGCCGCGAGCACATCAGCATCAGCTCGCGCCGTATCTTCCTGCAACGGAGGCGCGGCGACCAACTCCTCTGTACGAAGCGCCGCCCGGAGGTTCGCATCTGCCACTCCCAGGTCTCGGACAGCCTGGTCATACGTGGCGCGGGAGACCTGCTCCTTTTGATAAAGAGAACGCTGCATGTCCATTCGTGACTTGGCTTCTTCAAACGTGGCCCGGGCTGCGGATGTCTTTTCAGTCGCGATTTTCTTCTCTTCATCACGTGCGCCTCGCAGGAGCCTGGCACGTGTCTGGCGCGCGGAATCCGCTTCCGCCATGGCAGTTTGCAACGCCGGTTGCAGGTCATCGCACGCGATCTCGCCGAGCAATGTCCCTCGCTTCACGAACTGACCCTCTTTCACGTACACGGATTTTAGAACACCATCAGCCGCAGCTCCCACCTGAGTGGTTTCGGAGGCGCCCTCAACCCTGCCTGGAGAGGCGAATACGATAGCCGCACTGGGGTCATTGGCAGATGTTCCGTGAGCCTCCACCGAGTTGCGGTTTCTTGATGTTCCAAAGAGCGCCGCAGCAATGGCGACTAGCACCGCCGCTGCACCTCCAAATATCCATCTGCGCCGGGCGGTCATTGATTTTTGGCCTCTTGCTCGACCTGGCCATCACACAGCGTGATGGTGCGGTCGGCGAATTCTCGCCACCGCGGATCATGGCTCACGACGACAACGGTTCTCCCCTGCTCATTAACTTGATTCCGAAGGATTTCGCAGATGTTTTTTCCAGCCTTGGCGTCTAGAGAAGCCGTTGGCTCGTCTGCGAGAAGGATCGGAGGATTTCCAGCCAAGGCCCGCGCAATGGCCACTCGCTGCTTTTCTCCAGGACTGAGTTCGTTGGGTTCTTGATGAAGCTTATCGCCTAAGCCGAATTGAAGGAGCAGCTCACGAGCCATTTCCATACCTCGCGGCTCGCCAGGATCGCGAATTTCAAAGCCGACTGCCACGTTGTCCAGCGCGGTTAGCGAGTGAAAGAGCCGGAACGCCTGGAATACAAAGCTAATTTTCTTTTGGCGAATCGTCGTCTTTTCCGGTTCCGTCAGTTGGTTTACCGCAGCGCCGTCCACGAACACTGTTCCTTCATCCGGAGACAAGAGACAGCCCAGCATGGATAGCAGAGTCGTCTTCCCGCTGCCCGAAGGACCCGTGACCAAGGTAAGCGTACCGCGCTCGAAGGTTAGTGAGACATCCCGAAGCGCAGGCACACGCGCCTCTCCTTTGCCAAAGGAGACACTCGCGCCTTCAACTCCCAGGAAATGATCAGGCACGAAACACTCTCCCCGGCTCGACCGTCAGGGCGCTGCTGACCGAAGCAATGGATGCCAATGCGCACATCAATAAGCTCGGTACGACCATCACTGCCGGCAACCACCAAGGTGCGTAGATCCAAGGAATCAAGGATTTTGCGTAGCCAATGCTCGGAACAGCCGCAACAAGTCCGAGAATGCTGCCAAGCACTCCGCAAATCAGGGCCTGCGAAAGCACAATGCGCGCCACGAAAGTTTGCGACGCTCCGAGAGCCTTCAGCGTCGCGTACTCCTCAATGTTTTCCATCGTGTTCGCGTAAATAGTTTGGGAGACAACCACTAGACCTATAAGAAACGCCAGAACGGCAGCGGTCAGAATCGCGCCTCCTGCCCCAGTTTTCATCGTCCAATACATCCTGGACTTATGCGCGAATTCGCTTTGCGTAAGTACGTCAACTTCGGGCAGCCGTTGTCTCAGGTTTTGTTGGACATCGGAAACTTGGTATCCATTGCTGACTCGCAGAAGAACGTACATCGCGTCTTGCGGGCCGAAACCCATGTAGCGGGTGGCATTTCGGTAAGAAGTGAACAGAAAAGGGACGCCCAAGAAAGCTCCGTACCCTTCAATCTCGCGCTCGATGCTCGCACGGTGACGATTGATCTCCACTTCTGCCGGCAGTGACGTGAGATCCATTTGTTTGCGATCGCTTACGTCGTAGAGAACCGCCTCCGGGGATGTCCCACCCGCCGACTCAGTCATGTTGGGCACAGGAAAACGCTTGCCAACGTTAGGGTCCGCGCCAACCAAAGCGACCACTTGCTGCGTGCCGTTAGGTGTGCGGTAGACAGCAAAAGCCATGCACACGCGACCAGTCTCCACCACCCCCGGTATACCGGCGGCCATTTCCCTGACGCGACTGTCCAGGACGGTTCCAAATTCAAAGGCCTGCACACCTCGAGAAGCGATCCAGATGTCCGAATCACTGGCATCGATAAGCCGCGATGCTGCTCGTAGAAAGCCGGCCAAAAGACTCCCTTGAAAGATCATCAAGAACACGGCAAAACACACTCCCAGTACAGTCACCGAGAAGCGTGCTCGATCGTGAATGATGTTCTGCCAGGCGAGCTTCATAGCAATTCAGCAATCGATAAATTTGAAGGGCACATCACGTTACGGAACTCAGCAGTCAAGACCCTCATAACGCAGCCCAGTTGTTCGGACGGCTGCAGTGCTGCCGTAGCTGACATACGTTGAGCTATCTGGTTTGCTCGCACGCTTGCCACGTCAAGTCTCCTGCCAATAATGCTGACGTTCCCTCGGCGGACAGTGGTCGTGAAAAGTAAAATCCCTGGCCGTATTTGCACTGCAATTTCTTCAACAAAGCCACCTGCTGGATTGTCTCCACTCCTTCGGCAACAACATCCAGTCGAAGATTGTTGGCCATCGGCAAAATAGTTCGCGCAATCTCCATGCCTTCTCCGTCGTCTCCCATGTTACTGATGAAAGAGCGGTCGATCTTCAGTGTGTCCAGGGGAAAACGGTGGAGATAACTTAATGACGAATAGCCAGTACCAAAATCATCGATAGCCAGCTGAATGCCCAGCGATTTGATGTGTTGCAGCATCTCCACTGCCGCGGTCGGGTCGCCCATCACCGTGCTCTCCGTGATCTCCAACTTCAAGACTTCGGGCGGCAGGGCAAGATCGCTCAGCAACTTTCCAATGTCTTCAACAAGCTTCGGCTGTAGAAATTGTTTGGCGGACAAGTTGACGCTAATCGTTAGATTTTGGTGGCCACTTGCACTTGCTCGCCATTCGCTGATTTGCCGGCAGGCTTCCCGCAAATTCCACCACCCAAGCTCCCGGATCAAGCCGGTCTCTTCAGCAACCGGGATAAATTCAGCGGGCCCAAGCAGGCCTCGTGTAGGATGCTGCCAACGCAACAGCGCCTCAAAACCTGCAATTTCTCCAGAAGCTAGCGCAACGATTGGTTGATAAAAATTGCGGAATTCTCCGCGTTCGAGCGCGCGGCGCAAATCAGTCTCCAATTGCAATCTAGCCATGACGCTCGCTCGCATATCGGCATCAAACACTTCATAACGCGCCTTGCCCAGTGATTTTGCCCGATACATTGCCGTGTCAGCATCTCGCAAGATCTCTTCCGGTTGCTCGTAGGCTGAGTTGCTTAAAGCGATTCCGATGCTCACGGACGTAAACACTTCTTTTCCGCCCAAAATGAATGGCGCCACCAGCGCCTTCATCATCCGATCTGCGGCCCGCTTGGCATCGTCCGGGTCTTTGATATCGTCGAGAAGGACCGTAAATTCGTCTCCCCCCAGGCGCGCGACTGTGAAGGTTTCCGTTTCTCCTAGTCGAGCCACTGTATCGGTGGACCGCAAACACTTCTCCAGCCGATTGGCTACTCCAAGCAGAAGTTGATCTCCAACCAGATGCCCCATGCTGTCGTTGATCATCTTGAACCCATCAAGGTCCATGAATAAAACCGCGAACAAATGATTTTTGCGGCGCTTCATATGCTTGATGAGCCGGCCTACGCGATCTATAAATAGCAGCCGATTAGGTAGGCCCGTGAGCGGGTCGGAAACCTTTCCTTCGGTAATGTCCGTCTGCGATCCAGCCATGCGCGAAGCATTGCCGGAAGCATCATGAACCGCGACTCCTCGGCTCAGCATCCAATGAAAGCTTCCATCCTTGTGCAGCACCCGGTGCTCACTCTCGAAATGCGGAGTCAGCCCTTTTTGGTGCGCCGCGATCTCCTCTTTGACTCGTTCTCGATCCGCGTCATGAATTCGGTCGAACCATTGCTCAGGTGTGTCGCCGACTTCGTCTTCCTGATAGCCCAACATGGCCTTCCAGCGAGGGGAAAAATGGACAACGTTGGACAACAAGTTCCAGTCCCACAAGCCATCGTTGGAGCCCAGCGCCGCCAGCGCATATCGCTCTTCACTTTCCTTCAACGCTTCCTGCGCATGTTTATGCGAAAGCTGAGTTCCTATGCGAGCCACCGCGACCGGAAAATCAATCGGCTTCGTCAAATAATCATTTGCGCCCAAGTCCAGGGCTTTGACGATATCGTCGCTCTGCGCCTTTGCCGTGACCATGATGATCGGCAACTCAGCCGCCGAGTAGTGGTCACGCAGTTTTTGCAGTGCATCAAGACCGCTGACCTCTGGCATTTCAATGTCCAGCAACACCAGATCCACAGCGTCTTTCTTGACACGCTCCAGCAATTCCTTTGCATTTTCCGCCAGCACAACGACATACCCCTTGCGCAACAGTCGCCGAGCAAGCATGTCCCGGTTCATTTCGTTGTCATCTACGATCAGCAACCGGCTTGGCCGGGAGGTCCTCATGATTTTTTCACCGTCAGCAAGTTGTCGATCTTTTCGTTCAGCCGCCCAAATTCAACGGGTTTCGTATCGTAATCATCGCAACCTGCTTCAAACGCTCTTTCGCGGTCGGTTACCAGCGCGTGCGCAGTCAGAGCAATAATGGGGATGTGCCGCGTCAACTGATTACTCTTCAGCAGCCGAGTTACTTCCCATCCGTTCATCACCGGAAGACTTATATCCATCAGAATCAAGTCGGGCATTTCCGAACAGGCCAGCAAATGTCCCTGCTCCCCGTCATGAGCCGAGATTACCGAGTAGCCCTTGCGCTGCAGCCGTCTCGAGAGCATGTCCCGATTCATTTCGTTATCTTCGACTAACAAGATCTTCGGCATGATCAACCTTTCCCGAGGTTCGCCGTTCCGACTCCCTCCGACGTGGCTGAGGGTTTGCTATAAAGGGGGCTGCAGTGCCCCCCGTGATAGAGCCCGGGCGACCAGCGCGATGCTTTTCTATAAGGACGGCAAGACGGTCGCGATCAACCGGCTTGATAAGATAATTCGAGGCCCCCAAATCAAGGCCCATCGCTTCATTGTCGACAATCGTGACCATGATGACCGGAATTTCCGCCAGTGCGGGATCGCTCTTCAGTTTCTTGAGCACTGTCCAGCCATCGCAGTCCGGCATAACCACATCGAGTGTGATAACCAGTGGACGAACTTGCCTCGCAAGCCGCAGACCTTCTTCGCCATTCGTAGCAGCAACAACGTGAAATCCCGACTTGGTAAGAAAACGCGACATAAGGTCGCGAACCGAAGCGTCATCATCTATAACTAGAATCGTATCCTTACGATTGGATTCGTCCGATGTCAGCACGGCATCGGTGCCCGCCGCTGGCCGCGCGGACTCCGCCGTTTCCGCAACTACCTCCGCCGGCAAGTGCACCGTGAAAGTGGACCCCTTTCCGGGTTCGCTCTCCACCGAAACCCGTCCCTTCATCAACTGCACGAAGCGATACGTAATCGCCAGCCCTAAGCCGGTTCCGCCGTACTTTCGTGCGATCGACGCATCTGCTTGGGAAAACTCATGAAACAAATTCTCTTTCTGCTTGGCTGTGATTCCAATTCCTGTGTCGCTGACCCGGAATCGAATCCAGTCCCGGCCCTCAGCTTTGCTTTGATCAACGTCCACCGCGATCGACCCATGATCCGTAAACTTGCAAGCGTTGCTCAACAGATTGAACAAAATCTGTCTGACTTTCGTTACGTCGGCGTGCATCGCGGCCAGGTTCTTTGCCACGTGCACGTGAATCGTATTGCCGTTCTTGGCCGCCGCAGGTTTCAATGCAGCCGTCATTTCGTCGATCAGCGGCGCGACTTCAAAATTCTCTAGGTGCAAACCCATCTTCCCAGCTTCGATTTTCGACAGGTCCAGGACATCATTGATGAGCGACAGCAAATGTTTCCCTGCTGATTGGATCTTGCGCAGATCCTGGACGCTATCCGACTTGCCCGATTCCCTGGATTCCTCTTCCAACATTTCGCTGTATCCGATGATAGCGTTGAGCGGCGTGCGCAATTCGTGGCTCATATTCGCCAGGAACGTGCTCTTCGCTCGGCTGGCTTCCTCCGCCACATGTTTCGCCTTCAAAAGTTCTTCCTGCGTTTGCTTTCGATGCAAAATCTCTTTCTCCAGCTCGCCCGTTCTGGATTTCAATTCCTCATTCGCGCCTCGTAGCGCCGTATCCCTTTGCTGGATTTCCGATAGCATCGTATTAAAGCCATCGATCAATTTTCCGATTTCGTCGCCGTAAGATTTCGTCGCGCGCACCTCGTAATTCCGGTTCGCGGAAACCATTCTCATGGTGTCTTCCAGGTGCAGAATGGGCCGGGAAATCAATCGTTGCAGTCTCGATGACACCAACAATGCAAATAGCCCTGAAATCAGCACGAAAATGCACAGGATCACTGCATATCGCTTGGCCCGTAAGCTCCATTGCCGCATGTCCGATTGCAAAAATAGTGTCCCAAGTCGTTCCCCATTGAGTGTGACGTCATGGAAGACCTGCAGATATCCGCCTTCAAACAGGTAGCCCTTACCTTGCAAATGAGCCGGCAGCAGCGACGGTATGACGTTGCTCTTGCGCGAATAGTGCGCAAACATCTTGTTGTCGCGGCCGTACAAGCCTGCCGTCACCACGTCTTCCTTCGCGGTCAACGCCGATAGCGTTGCGGTAGCAGCCGGCACGTCCTTGAATTCCATCGCGCCGGCGCTGTTGTATCCGATGATCTCCGCCTGCGTCATCAAGTCCTGAATGAGCAAATGCCGGAACGAAACAAGGTCGTAGATAAGAAAGCTCAACGCAGAAAGAACCAGCGCGGCGCTGCTGGTTAACATCGTTATCAGCGTCAGCTTGCGCTTGATGGAAAGATTCTGAAGAATCATCCCGGATTCCTTCCGGTGGCGGCAGTTTGCCCGATGATTTTCGCCAGTGTCAGCAATCGCGAACTGATGTTCAAGTCCGCCTGGTGCGCTGCGTCCACATTAACTTCAAAGCGCACTCGATTGTCCTCCAGCGTAAAGCGGATCACGCCGCCTCGTTCGGCAAATCTGTCGTCATGGCAATGTGCAGACCTCAGGGACCGGCGCGGTGGCCCGGGAGAATCGAGGGCCGCGCTCAGCGCGACATACATGCCCACAAAAGCGCAATCGTTGCGAGTGCGCCCAACCCGGTGCGCACGGCATGCAGCCCACCCCATTTGACGACCAGCGCCCGGCTTTGCGACACCAGAATGTCCTGGAAATAAAACCAGTCCAATTCCAGAAACGATCTCTTTTTTTCTCATTTTTCCTTGATGGATTACTGCATTTTAAAACAATATCCATTGTGAAATTAATCAATATAATACTCAAATCATTTATGATCTCTTTTTGAAATCTCCTGCAGAAGCACTCCAGGCGATGAATGCACCCCGCTGATAGGGCTATTTCCCGGGCAGCTTTAAACAGTGATCATTAATTAATTCTTTGACCGCATTTCAGCTCACTGACCCATCATATCCCAAAG
>Ga0137403_10006572_pt1 | contig 13269 bp, 14 predicted proteins | sample CZOMad2_1_16fung_FD_122057 | JGI IMG/M metagenome (GOLD analysis project Ga0137403, IMG submission 122057) | Vadose zone soil fungal communities from Angelo Coast Range Reserve, California, USA - CZOMad2_1_16fungal (Hybrid Assembly) | ecosystem: Environmental > Terrestrial > Soil > Vadose zone... | reverse complement strand
CCGGCCAGAGTGACTGCCGCGACTACGCCGAAGGCGCGAAAGACGGGCCTCGCTCGCGCCGATGATTTCTTCGTCGTTTTTCCTGTGTGAAGATAGTTGTTTTTCATTTTGGATGGTGGAGACGCATAGATTTAACGAAAAAGAGTTGAGCCACCGCTGGCGAAGACGAGGCTGAAGTTAGAATTAAACGCCGACCCTGCAATCTGTTTTTGCCTCCATGAGGCAGCTTGCCGGAAAACTCTGCAGCAGGTCAACCTTGATTCCCGGAGAAAAAATTTCCGTAAAAGACAATTTGTCATATGAAGTCGCAAGGTGTTGGTAAAACCGGCACGAACACCCCGGGCGAGATTTGTTCACCCGACGCGAACAGTGCGCGGATCTTCAGGACCGCGTGACATGAATTCGGGAAATTCTTCCGGGGGCATGGATGCCGGCGAGAATCTCGAAGCTATCGACAATCCGCGGCCCCGGGCTCGCGAAGTACGCGCTCGCATCCACCAGCCACGGAATTGAGCGTTGCGACGTTGGGGCGCCGATTGGTTATCAGCTCGAAATTTTTTTCTTGACGCCCTTAGGTCATTTTTCTTAAGAAGTGGCCCCCTGACCCCTAACCCCCTCAACCATGAAAAATGCGAATCTGCGTAGTCCCTCCGATAAGCTCGGCGGCTTGGTCTATTTTGGTCGAATGATCGATCAAATCCGGGCTCACGCCAACGGGGAACTGCCCCGAGAGTATCAAGCGAACATTGGAAAAGCTCTCGACGAACACTGCGTAAACTTTCTCGGCGTCAACTACGATCTACTGGTCCAGTACGTAAACGAAGGTGCATCCGATGAGGCGATTTTGGAATCGTGTTTTGGCATGGGACATCGCCCGTCTGAAGCGGAAGTTTACATATGGAATGAATTCATGCTTAAACGAGGCTGGCATGATGACGCTTCCCGGACGCTAAAACAGTTGAAAAGAGAACAAGGTCTGACTGCCAGGTCGGAGATCGAGACGATATTCCAACTTATCGATGCCGCTGAGGGGCGCGCAGTGCATACCAGCCAATATGATCGCTCCTATCTCGACCAAATATCTTTAGTCGTGGGTGGCCGGCGTCACTCGACGCTGTCCTCTTGCTCGCACTTAAATGGCTTCCCATATCAGCCCGGTTAATTGATCCTTCGTGTCGCCAATCCGCGCGAACGGAGTCGTTCTCAAAAGCAGGAATGCAGTAAGGCCGGCAGAAAATCACCATCATTTCTCGTTCTATTGTCTTGGGTATACACCTCGTTCTCATGTTCCAGTGACGCGAACAACGAAAGCTTGTTGTTCGTCCTGGCTATGACGAATTCGATGCTTTTAGAGAAAGATACGTCGATGCCCGCGGGACGATTCACGCCTTTTACAATGACTTACCGGTGGAAGAGGAACCGCCCAATACCCTCCAATACGAGGACCGTGACGATCAATCCCGCGCACACAATAACAAAAAGCAGACTGAGAACTGCGAGGACAAATATCCAGTCGCCTCTTCTCGATCCCGCGGGCGCGGCAGAGTACCGGCGGAGCAGTTCGTAGTTGCGCACGTTCGACTTGAACCAGAACGAAAACGCATCGCCCAGCCCCGGAATTATCCCGACCAGCTCGTTGATCAGGATATTCATTGCGATGCGCGCGAGCAGAATTTTCGGAACACCGCTTCGCGCTGCGTGAACAAACGCTACTGCGGAAACTATTGCGGAGGTTACGTCGCCGATTCCGGGAAGCAGACCGATAATTGGATCTAAGCCAAAGCGGAGTTTTGTCCCGGGAACGCGCAGGAAATCATCCATGATGAGCGCAAGCCATCGGAAACGGGATTCAAGAGAGGCACTTGTCCGTCGGCTGCGGGATCGGTCTTCGGGAGGCAGAAGTTCCCACTCCGGCACTCTTGATTGTCGATCTCCGATTCTCGATTGCACGCCCTTCCCTCGATTTTCAATCGAAAGTCGCCAGTCGAAATCGCCGAAAATATTGGCCGGGAATATTCTTCAGCGTTGTCAGCGTCGCTGGGGCGCGAGGCGGTCTAACTAGAATTAGACTGCAACATGCAATCTATTTTTTGCCTCCAATAGAGGCAGTTTGCCGGAAAACACTGCAGCAGGCAACCGCGATTTCAGACGCATACTCCCCTGCCCCAAAAAATTCCGTAAAAATATGTCAGCTAAAAAACTCGACAACGCTTTGTAATGTCCACAAACGAACAGAGCATCTCTTGCGGTCATACTCCTCGGCGCGAGAGCATGTAGAGGACCTCGTGGATCCCGTCTTCGGCGGCAATGCTGGGATCGTGCTCGGGGGACGGGACGAATTCGCATTTCTCCAGAACCCGGATGGAGCCGACGTTGTGCTTAGCCACGAAGGCATGGAGTGGCCGCTCTTTGACTTCGGCGACGAAGGCGGCGAGGGCAGCCGTCGCAACGCCCCGGCCCCAGAAGTCGCGCCCGATCCAGTAGCCGATCAGCCGCTTGTCCTCGGCGATCCAGCTTCCGATGTTCCCAGCCACCTGTCCGTCGCAGACGATCGTGCGGATGATGTTCGAGGGCTCACGGCGGAGCTTGGCCCAATGTGTCATGAAGGCGTCATGATCCCGCGAGGGAAACGCCGCCAGCCGCACAGCTTCCGGGTCGCGCTGATGCTCGAAGAAGATCGGAAGCTCGGAGTCGACGACCTCGCGCAAAAGCACCCGTGGTGGATAGCTCATGCGGAGAGTGAAACGTCAAAACGTCCAAGATGCGGAACAGCTGGGGCGAGTATACCTTCCATCTAACGAGAATTAGATGGCAACCTACAATCTTTTCCGGCCGCTGCGAGACAAGATTCTTGGAAAAGGCGGCACACCTAGCAGCAGCGATTTCAAGCTGTGAATCCCCCGCCCCAAATTTTCCGACAAAAAATCATATGTGATCACGAATGGGTAGTTCATCACGGACTAGGACGCGGGTGCGGAGTCGGACGCGGGCGCGGATGGGGCCCGCGGTGCGCCGAAGGTGTGAAGCACTGAGTGATAGCAACGTCGTCGATGCGCCAGCCTTGACCGGCGACGCTGCTGTCACTTCCCATCCTCCAGCGCAGGATAAAGTGCGAGCAGCCAGCAGGGAGACTCACGATGCTGTCGATAAAGCCACCCGAGTTACCGGTCCATGCCTGCCGACCAGCCAGCGGGTTGCCACAGCAACTGTTGATCGTGCCAGTGTAACCGCCGACAACAAAGGTGCCACCGGCAGCGAGGACGTCCTGAAACGTCTGCCCGTCATCAAAGCTGACCTCAAGCACTCCGCCGTCGAACCCATCCTGCAAATTGAAGTTGTTGCGGAAAAATACCTGCACAGCGCCGGCATCGTAGAGAGTTGATCTATTTGGCGAAAGAAGCTGCTTGTCGCTGATCGTGGCCGGATCGTCTACAAAGACAGCATTGGGCAGCGTATCGGCTGGTGGCATGGGCACCCCGGAATTGGAGGTCACCCACGTCGTGCTTGACCAACCAATAGGCAGCGCAGGCGGGGTCACGCTATCGAAAAACTCCGAGAAAAGTAAGATCGGCTCGCACTGCCCATCTATCCGATCATTTTCGTCCTTTGTCTCTGCCGCGACCGTCGCTAGCACGAACGCGGCACCCACGATGAGAGATAGGCAAAAAATATGCCTCAGTCGCGTCTGCATGAACGCAGTCTGCCGAAAAGCACTCAAGGAAGTCAAGCGGCTTCTGGAAGACAAAACACGCGCTCAAGAATCTCCGTAAAAAACTATATGTCGGACAAAATCGATGACGCCGTCGACTTTTTGAATTGGTTAGGTGTGACGCTAATTGTTAGGCCTCATGCTAGCAATGCCGGACGCCGCATTGGCAGAAACGAGATGCCATCCAGATTCTGTAATGACCCTGCTGGAGCAAAGCCAAAGGCTTGATAGACAGGCACAGCCGAAAGACTTGAGTTGACGGTAAAGGCTCCCTCGCTGCCAGGAGCGCACAGCTCACGCAGGGCTCGCTCCCACAAGAGCCGGGCAATGCCCTGGCGCTGATGTGCGCGCTCGACAAAGAGATGAAAAAGGTGGGAGCCATTTCGGATGGCGATGAAGCCGGCAAGTTGAGAACCCGAGTAAGCAAGAAGGTACCGGTAGCGCGCTGAGGCCAGGTACTCGCGCTCGGCCTGTACGGACACGGAGGCAAGATACCGCTCAGCACCCGCACCAGACGGATCGTTGGTGAGTTCGCCCTGAAAGCTAGCGATCAAGCCCGCGATTGCTTCTGCATCTGCCGGCGAACCTGCTCGGAATTCCATGTGAGGCCTAACTCAAATAAGATCAGCCACCGCTGGCGAGAGCGCGGGTGGCGGCTGAATGAGAGGTTTGAGTCATTTCGCAAATGCGAAAATGCATAAGCCGATCACAATCCCGAGAATGGGGTTCTTCATGTGCAGATGATGGCATGAAGATGCGAAACGTGTCGAGACCTAACTAGAATTAGGATGTGTTATGTAGAACCCGCTGCAGTTGGACTGCCGCAATTCTCGAGCGTGGGTTCGGTACGAGAATAGTTATTCGAAGGCTGGGGCCGGGTTGAGTTAAACTTCACGCAGGTAACCCCAAGTGTGCAGTTTGTCGTGGTCTTCCAACCACCGCTCGCCGATGTCATCGCGGTAATACATGTCCGGGATCATGATGTTCCGGATGCGCGAGTAAGCCTGTGCCTGCGCTTGCTGCATCGTCTGCCCGAGCCCGCAGACCACCAGTACCACGCCTGAGGTCCCCGCAACGTACCACTGTCCGTTCACTTGCATCACGTCCTCGATGTGCACTTCTTCAGGAATGCCCTTCTTGAAAAGGATGGCCGCATGCTTCGACACGGAAAGGAACGTGGCGTCATCGTCGAATGGGAATGGTGAAACGACGACGCGCACGCCGATCTGGAAGCCGCTTTTCACCTTCAGCTTCGGGTTTACGCCTGCCGCGAGATCCGCGAGAAATTGGCCAATGGGCGTAGTCATGCCCTCCTGTTGAATGCTGATGGTCGGATAACCGAAGCGCGCGGTGAACTCGAGCGGATAAATGCCGTTGCCGTTCACGATGCAGTTGAGATCGATGTAACCGACGTAGCCTTCGGCGGCGAGTTTTGCCTCCATCTTCTTGAGCGTGGAATTGAACAGTTTGTTGGGGCCGCTCCAGAACATCGCCGTTCCCATCTCGCCCGTGGATGGTCCGATGTTACCGGGGAAAAGTTTCTTGTGCTCGAAGTTTACGTTGAGCGGATAGATGAACTCCTTTCCGTTAAAGAACGCGCCGACAGCGACCTCCACACCAGTCATGCGGCGTTGCAGTTGGAAATTCCTGATCTCTTCCGGAAAGGATTTTTTGTACGCCTCGAGGACGCGAATCACATCCTCTCCGTCATCCTCATCACCGACGAACAAGCGACGCTTCACGTTAGCGGCCGCGCCCGAAGGCTTGATGACGTAGCGCTCCGGATTTTCTTTCACGTAGGCGATCGCGTCGTCGAAATTATCGAAGTCGCGGTAAGGAACGATGTTGATGCCTTCCTTTTTGAGCTCCTCCTGACCGAAGGAGCGATCGTCCTCGAGCCGGTCCGTGTACGGCGTGCCTCCAACTACCGCATTGCCCTTCGCGCGCAGCGCCTGAGCCTTCTCGCCCTGGCCGAGTGTGTCGTCGAACACCACGACATCGGCCCACTCCACCTCGCGCTCCCAGTCGCGCACTTTCGGTACGAAACCGTCGGCGATGTCGCGCTCCTTCTCGTCCTCGATACAATATCGGACATCGTGCCCTTCCTTGGCTACCTGCCAGGCGATGTCGCTGATGAGCCCGGTAAGCGAAACGAAAAGAAACTTGCGCTTGTCACCGTTCATTGAGTTAGCCGGTGGTCGATTGATATTACAAAGCCAACCTGTTTTTCAAATCTCTGTAGAAACTTGGATTGCCGTTCGACACGATCAAAACCTTCAATCAAGCCCAACTATGGAAACGCGCTGGGAGCGTGCAAGTGCTTTGAAGTCGCGTATCGGAGGATTACGCCACCTCGATTAAGCCCTCCGAATGATCTAACACGCGGATAATTGCCCGCCGCGAATGCGATAAGGAGCGGTACTTGGCGTAGGCGACCGCGTGGCGAATTGCGTCTGGCCCTGAATACCAGATGGGGCCGCGTCGAAGCCCATCGCTGATCAGGTTAACGCCGCACCCGTCCTTGCGGGGACGGATCTCGTAAACGTCCGGAGCGGGGTTGTCCCGCCGGAGCTTGCGTGATGTGACTTCCATCAACCCAGCGCTTTTGTCTTCGGTACCGTTGTGTCCCATGGCGCTTAATTTCGTTGCCCCTTGGAGGCCGACAAAGAGACATTTCCGTGACTTTTTGAGGAGACGACGACGTGCCGATAGTACTATGAAAACCGCTCCCTAAGCTGAACAGATCAGGCCCCGTTGGCTGTGGACAAGCGTGGCTTGGCTGCACGGGGCTTCTTTCGCGTCGAGGATTTGGATTTACGCTTGCGCTGTTTCGACGAAGCTTTCTTGACGGATTCAGAAGATGCCGCGTATCGCTGTTGCCGTAGTTTCTTCTCGCGCAGATATTCCCGAAACTTTTTGTAAGCGATGCCGCCTCCCAACCCAGCTGCGGCGATAGCAATCGCTGCCGCTATCTTAACTGGACCGCTACCGGGCGCGGCATGCCACGGGCACTTTTCCAGCGGATAACTATTCGGAAGATAGAATGCGCAACCCTGTGAACTGCATTTACGTGCCATATGTTTCTGGGCCTAACGAAAAAAAGATAACCCATGGCAGGGTGTCCTGGCAAACACGCCGGACTGATTTTGCAATGGGCCGTTGGCTTTGTCGATTGGCGAAAAGCTTGACACTATGGATCGAAACGCGCTAATCCGAGATTGGACAACACTTCATCAACCGAAGGCAACGAAGTGATTTGGGCGGCGTGACGGGGCGCATATTACCCACGCGCCGCCCTGTCCATTGGAGGATTGGCATATGAAAATAAGTACCCCCATTCTGGTATCGCTGGCGAAACTGAAGACTTCGATGAGCGCTGACGTTTCCGTCTTGCCGCCAGGTGTCCTCGCGTAGTAGAAGTTGCGAGCCATGCAGCAAAGAATCGACAGCATTCTCGACGCCGCGGAGCAGCAGGAGGCGAGCGACGTCTTCCTTCAGGAGAACGAGATACCGCGGCTTAAGGTCAATGAAAAAATTAGCGTATTCGGCGATGAACTACTGTCGCTCGCGGACATCACCGCCTTTTGGCAGGCCTGCGGCGCGAACGCGCAAGGCGACGGCGACGTGGATCGCGACAGCGGCTTCGTCTCGCGCACGCATACGCGCTACCGCGTGAGCCTACATCGCACCATGGGCCGCCTCGGTGCGGTCATGCGCCGCATCAAGACCAAGGTACCAAGCTTGAAAACGCTCGGAGCGCCCGAGTGGCTCCTGACCCAATGGGGCGCGCGCGAGCACGGCCTGATTCTTCTGACAGGACCAACCGGCTCAGGGAAATCCACCACCATCGCCTCCCTGCTTCAATGGATGAACGAGAATGTGGTGCGACACATCGTGACGATCGAGGATCCGGTCGAGTATCAATTCACCAATAATCGCTGTTACTTCACCCAGCGACAGGTCGGGCGTGATACCCGCACTTTTGCCAGCGGCTTGCGGAGCGCGCTTCGTCAGGCGCCGGACGTTATTTTTGTTGGTGAGATCCGGGACTACGAGACGGCCTTGACGGCCCTCCAGGCTTCTGAAACCGGACACCTCGTTGTTTCGACCATGCACTCGGAGAATGTTGGGGACACGATGGAGCGATATCTGAATCTTTTTCCGGCCGATGACGCGAAGCATGGCACGAGCCTTCTGGCAAACCAGCTCTCTGGCGTCCTGTGCCAGAAGCTGGTTCAATCTGCTGACGGAGGTTTGCATTTGCTGGTGGAACACGTCGAAAATGCGGGTGCCATGCGCGACTGGATCGCCAGACGAGAGTTGCAGAACATCGCTCAGTATATCGCCCGCGGATCGGATCCTGCCGCCGTTTCATTTTTGCAATCGACGCTCAAAGCGCTCCAGGACAAGACGATTACCGAAGAGACCGCCATGGCTTCGGTCAGTAATGAATCCGAGCTGCGTCGCGCCATGAGAGGAATCGGGTAGAGGAGTTCTCCGCACTGTTTGAATCGTTATGAAAAAACATGACTTGATCGATTATCTGCTGCTTGGCGAGCAACAGGGCGCTTCTGATCTTCATTTGACGGCGGGGGCGGCGCCGATGATACGGGTCGCTGGTGCTATCAAACCGCTGACGGAAGAACCGCTCTCCGCGGAGGACACAAGGAGACTGGTGATCGAGAGCTTGAAGGAGGGACAACGGGCGAAGCTGGAAAATGAGTGGCAGCTTGACTTCGCGTTGCAAGTCGATGGTGTTGGGCGTTTTCGCGGAAATGCGTGCTACGTGTCAGGCGCGATTGAGGCCAATTTCCGACGCGTCCCCTCTGAGATCGGCGATCTAAAATCATTGGGACACTCTCCTGTGGTGGATCGCTGGTGTGACGAGAGAGCCGGCATGGTACTGGTGACTGGCGCGAGCAGTCAAGGCAAGAGCACAACTCTGGCGAGCATGGCCCAGACGATAGCCAGACGGCGTTCTGTCAACATCATCACTATTGAAGACCCGATCGAATTTGTTCATTCGCAGGGGCAAAGCCTGGTGAACCAGCGCGAGATTGGTTCCGACGCAACCAGCTTCGGGTCAGCGCTCAGAAACGCCTTAAGACAGGATCCGGACGTCATTGTTGTGGGCGAGATGCGGGACACCGACACAATCCAAACTGCGATTACGGCGGCTGAAACGGGGCACCTCGTGATTGGAACCCTGCACACGAACGATGCGCCAACGGCGATTGGGCGCATCCTTGATGCCTTTCCAAAGGACGGCCAGCAATTCGTTGCTGCCCAACTTGCGTGGTCGCTGCTGGGTGTGGTGTGCCAGTATCTGCTGCCGCAAACCGATAAGTCAGGCCTGATTCTGGCCACAGAATTGATGATTGTGAACTCGGGAATCGCCGCGTGTATCCGGGACCGGCGTCTTTCACAAATACCGGGCCTGATTCAAATCGGAGCCACGGACGGCATGCATACAGTGGACGATAGTCTTATCGAGTTGCTTCTGGCTGACCGCGTCGGTCTCATAGACGCCATGGCTCACGCGAGGGATCCTAATTTTGTGAAGGAAGAGTTCCAGAAAGCTTTGAAGTCTCAGAGAAAAGGGTGGTTTACGGGAATGTTCCGCAAATGAAATGCCGGCCTCGCCCGCGTCGAATTCCAAAAAAACAGTTTGCTCTACGTCATAGGAAATCAGCGGCTGTTGGTACCGACTAAGCGTCACACCAACCAGCGTACGGCGACTTAAAACTAGCGATCGCCTTTCTGCTAGAGCGTCTCGATCTTGGCCGTGCGCTTGCCGGCGAGATACGCCCAAACTCGCCTTGCGCCTTCGCCTTGCTTAAGCCTGATAACGGACCCCGATCCACCGTCAGCCCCGCCGCCAAAATGCAAGACAAGGTACTCGCCTGTCCGTTCTGCGTACGTGAGGTGATCAAGATTTATGATGCGGCCATCAGGCGTGCTGACAAGATTCATGCTCAGGACTGACTATCAGGTTTAAAATAAACACACAATGGAAAAGCCGGGTCAGACGTTACTCCCGCTCCACTTGAGTTTTTGTCGGACCACGCTGAAGAATGAGGCTTCGGGCAGCGACGCCAGCGGAAGCGTTTTTCTGGCTTTGCGAATTGTCACTGTTGATCCTCGCTCCACGTGGATCGGCTTGCGCCCGTCCAGCGTCAGGTACACGGGATAATCAGGATCGCTTGCTTCGATTTCGATCACGGATTCTTGCGAAACAATGATCGATCGATTCGTAAGAACGTGCGGGCAAATCGGCGTAATCACAAAAACGCCTGACTCAGGATCGAGAATCGGCCCGCCGGCCGACAACGAGTAAGCCGTCGATCCTGTCGGCGTCGCGACAATCAAACCGTCGGCGTTAAACTCAGTGAGCGATTCGCCGTTGACTCGCGTACACAACATGACCAGGCGCGACAGCTCACCGCGACTTAACACGGCATCGTTTAGCGCGATCATCTTGCCCGTTCGTTTGTCGCCCAGGCTAACTCGAGCCTCGAGCAATACCCGCTGACTGAAATTAATCCTATCTCTTGCGATGCATTCCACAGCTTCCCGATATGTTGATGAGCTCGCGCAGGTCAGAAAGCCGAGCGAGCCGACGTTGATGCCGAAGATCGGCTTGATATTTTCGCCAAGTTGACCGACGACACGCAGAATACTTCCGTCGCCTCCAGCGACTACCAGAAGATCCGTTGAAGCTCCCAATTCGGCGACCGACTGGCCTGACTTCTGTCCAGCAATGCGAGCCGTCTCCTTTTCAAACAGAATTGCAATTGAAAAACGGCTGAATTCCTGGGCTATTGCGTTGATCAGCTTTGCAACAGCCGGTTTTCCCGTGTGCGCTATCAAGCCAATCGTTTTCGTATGCATGCAAAAAATTCCTGATTCCCGTCCACACCTTTAATGGCAGATGGAACAATCCCAGTCACCACATGGCCCAGATCAGTCACAAACCCGACAATCTTGTCTTGTGCCTTTCGGTGCAAGTCGTGATTGCGAACAATTCCTCCTTTTCCCACGTCTGAGCGTTGCAGCTCGAACTGCGGTTTGATCAGCGCGAGAATCACTCCAGTCGAGGTTATCAGGCCGAACGCGCTCGGCAGAATTAAAGTCAGCGAAATAAAGGAAACATCGATCACGCAAATATCGATAATGTTCGGAACCTGTTCACGCGAGAGAGATCGTGCATTGACTTTCTCGAGAACCATCACGCGCGGATCGTTGCGGAGCTTCCAATCCAACTGGCCGTGGCCGACGTCGACGGCGAAAACTTTGTTGGCGCCGCGCTGTAACATGCAGTCGGTAAACCCGCCGGTTGAGGCGCCGATGTCCAGCGCTGTTTTGCCGCGTACATCGATCTTAAAATGATCGAGAGCGGCTTCCAGCTTCAATGCACCACGCCCGACGTATTTTCGTGTCGGCTTCACTGTGATCGCCGCTTGTTCATCGAGAAGTTCTGATGGCTTCGCTACGATCCGAGTTCCCATCATCACATCGCCGGCCATTATTGCTCGTCGCGCTTGTTCCCGGCTTGAGAACAACCCCTTTTCTACCAGAAGGTGATCAACCCGTTGCTTTTTCTGCATCTTTTCTTGCGGAGGCATTGTTGCACCGCCAGACGTTGATGATCGACGCGTGGAGCGCTTCGACCGCTTTACCTAGCTGAGCCGTTGTGACGCACAAAGGCGGCATCAGAACGACGACATTCCAAATTGGTCTGGTTAGCAGACCATGACGCCGTGCTTCAACGCAAACGGCTGCGGCCATCTCGGGTTCTTCGATTTCGATTCCGGCGATGAATCCGCACTGGCGGGTCTCCTTTACGCCAGGAAGCTCCCTGAAGCTGGCAAGCGCCGAGCTGAGATCCCGAATTTTCGGCTGCAGCACTTCCAAAACACGCTCGTTTTCGAAGACCTCCAAGCTGGCTTTAGCTGCGGCGCAGCCCAAGGCGTTCCCCGTATAACTGTGGCCGTAGGCGAGGGCTTTGCCATCGGCAACTGAGCCGTTGAATGCAGAAAACAATTCTTCCGAGCTTAAAGTAATAGCAAGCGAAAGATACCCTCCAGTCAAGCCTTTACCTAAAACCATTAAGTCCGGAATCACGCCTTCATGCTCACAAGCAAACATTCGGCCGGTGCGGCCAAAGCCGGTCATCACTTCATCAACGATCAACAGCGTTTCAGTCCGACTACACCAGTCCCGAACGGCTCGTAACGTGCCCGATGGCCAAAGACGCATGCCGGCGGCCCCCTGAATAAGCGGCTCGATCACGACTGCAGCAATCTTTGCTATCTCGGCCGGGGAAACAGCCTCCAGCGCGTTAATGTCTTGGACTTGGAGCATAGGAAAGTTCCACCGAGACGATCTGGTTTTGAACATCGTGGCGGCACCCAGGCTCGCTGCACCCGCGGTGTCGCCATGATAGCCACTTCGAAACGCGATGAATTGATATCTTCTTGAGCGGCGCATCCGCCAGTATTGATCCGCAATTCTCAAAGCCACCTCGATTCCGGTTGAGCCATCATCAGAGAAAAAAACCCGGTTCAAGGAAGTATCCGGAAAAAGCGCCACGATCGCCTGCGCAAGTTCGATCGCCGCCGGGTTCGTGAATCCGAGAAAAGAGGTGTGCGCCACACGGCTAAGCTGGCGGCGGATCGCCGCATTAATGTGGGGATGGTTATGGCCATGGATGTTTGTCCAGATGGATGAATTGCCATCGATGTATTCGCGGCCTCTGCTATCGCGCAGCAATGCGCCCCTGCCTTCGACCAGGACCAGTGGCTCATGTGACGGGGCACACCATTCGCTCATGTTTGTGAACGGATGCCAAACGAACCGCTTGTCCCAGGCGATCAACTGCTCTGTGTTCCACTCATTCATGATCGTCCAATTATCAGACATGATGTTTTGGAATTCACATCTCCTCTTCCTTTGCGAAAGAGAGAGGCCAACCGTTGGGACTACGCATTATGGTTGTGATAGGCTATGAGCTTATCAATTGACTCGAGATCTTCTCGCGAAGCGCGACGTCGTTGATATTTTCGCACGAGAATTTCTTTTAGCGCTAACAAGTCCTCCAGTAGCGGGCGCTCATAATAGGTCCACTCAAGATCGCCCGCAGTCTTCGCTTGGAAGCGCCACGCGCCGCCGAACTTTGTGGCTCGCACTTCACGTTTCGTCGCGTCCTGATTCCTGTGCGTCCATATGTGTTGACTCGGCATTGCGGTAACACCTTACATTAGCGGCCTTGAAAGACGTAGCTAAACTGGCGCTCTATTTTGTCGCGATCGTTATTGTCGGGGCGCTCCTGGCTCCGCTTCTCTTTTGGTCAGCGCAATCGCTTGCAGCGCACGGCGTGTTTTCGTTTTTGGCAAGGTACGATTTCGAAACGTTCTTTCATCGCGCCATCCTCATCGCTGCGGCGTTCTTTCTCTGGCCCTTTCTGCGAATTAGCCGCGTGCGTGGCATGGCTGATCTGGGCCTTACAAATAATCCGCGCTGGGGCCGCGATCTCTGCGCTGGCGTTGTTCTGTCGGCGA
>Ga0137403_10006571_pt1 | contig 13270 bp, 10 predicted proteins | sample CZOMad2_1_16fung_FD_122057 | JGI IMG/M metagenome (GOLD analysis project Ga0137403, IMG submission 122057) | Vadose zone soil fungal communities from Angelo Coast Range Reserve, California, USA - CZOMad2_1_16fungal (Hybrid Assembly) | ecosystem: Environmental > Terrestrial > Soil > Vadose zone... | reverse complement strand
GACGTTCTGTAAGTGATATAGGGAGAAGGATTTAAGAACAATATCTTTTATTCCTTCTGTTCTTTATTCCTTTTGTTCCCGCTCGCGGTGAGGTTCTGAAAGAAACAGCGAGACTCTGACCAGAATAGCGGTCAGGAACTATCGGCAGGGCACCCGGCTGGATATCAGCGAAACCCGAATCAATAAGAAAGCGAAGAACGCAATGAGCGAAGTCAAAGCAGTGACACCGTTCCAAACCATTGACGGGTTGGAAGTGGTGAGCAGCGCAGAGCAAGTGTTCACCGGTTTGGTTGGTGACCTTCTCGCAGATGTTGGCCTGACGATGATGTGCGCCAAGCCGAAAGTTGGGAAGTCAACGTTGGCGCGTCAGTTGGCCGTCAGCGTTGCCGAAGGTCTGCATGAAGCCGGTCGCTAAATCTCCAGTGGTGCACTTTTCAAGAGACCGACGCGCAACAGCCTCGTCTCCGCTTTTGACGCGCCGCCCAACAAGCTGTTGAAGCAGACGGCCGCGCCTCGTGACTTGCGGCGTCCTCCCTCTCGCCCGTGGTGGTCCACCACGGGCTCGCTCGTCGCTTCCTGCTGCGATCCCCGTTTCTGGATGCGGCCGCAGCTTAACAGCGGTACGTTGGGGGGCGTGGACTTTCTTGAGTCGTTGAACATAACCGTGGTCTACGGGATTGCGTTCCTGTTAGCTCCGGCGTTCGCTTCGTTCCGGGCTATTCGTTCCACTCAACGGACCGAGCTACGCGGCTATGCTTTCGCCCTGCTCGCGGTTCTCGGAGTGGGCGTCTGTGCCCTCATCGTCGATGTCGTTCACTTTTTTGACCATCCACTCTCCTACCGACCCAGCGCCACGAGACTCGTCATGGACTCTGCCCTTGCCGTGCCTGCGCTCGCAGCCCTGATTCTTGTCGTAACTCGATGGCGCCGACTCCCGAATAGACCTAGCCGCCGCGTCCGCTCGGCCTAGCCCCTCCGTCCGCCGCTTATGCGTCCGCTTTCCGAACATCGCCGATGTCTTCCCAGTGATCGGAGCCCGGCCGGCGCACCTGCGGCTTAAGGAGCCGCCGCGGGTTAAGGATGTCCTGTTCCAGTGAAGCTCCCTTCGGGCACAGCGTTCCGCGGTTGATGGGATGGTCCGGGTCGCCCTCGACGTGGATCACTTGAGGAGTGACGTTCTTGGCTTTATCGCCAATCGTATAAATGATGACACCGCAACTTACCGAGCAGTATGGACACGTGGACCGCGTTTCTGTCGCGCGGGCAATCTTGAGCTCGCGAAGTTGCGCATAGGCGGGCGCCAGATCAAACCCAAAAAAAGAGAGAGCAGCACCTCCCAGTGCGCTGGCTTTCAAAAAATCTCTGCGGCTGGCATCCATGGTTGCGGCCTTCCTTTCGCGATAATTTATCGGCCCTTCTGTTTAAACGCTTCTACCTTGCGCTTGGCCGGCGGCCACGAACGCGTGACCGGCACGAGCTTGCTCCTGACGTCGAACCAGATTACTGTATCGCAAACGCATCCCGAGTGGTGACGCTCTTCCCTGCATGTCATGCGCCATCCAGAAGGATTATGGCCTTCCCATCGCTGGAGCAAAGACGGGTATAAATCCAGCGTTGAGATTGAGTCGTCCGCCCCACGATTATGGGCAAATACGTGAGCAGACGTTAACCGGCTGGCTGGAAGGGTGAACAGGCAGGTCACGCTACCGGCTGCTGCCTCCACGCGAGGTGAGAGCGAGGGCTGCCAGCACGTCGATGGGCCGACAGAACTCTGTCCGCCCGTCGACAAACACCGGGGTCCAGGAACGCGAAGGACTCGGAAGAAGAATTGCGCCGGGAGCATGAGATTGTTCCCGCACTCGCCGATTTTGCCAACATCGGCGACACTATCGGCGGGGCATCGCTGGTTGATCGTGCGCCGCCCGGCAATTCGGATTGTCCGCGGGCGTTACCTGTGGTCCCTCGTGTGCAACGGCAAGTTCCAGTGCGTGGGTTTCATTTGCCTCAGGGGTTGACATCGACATGATTCAAAGACTCATTCTTACGTTATTCGTGTTAACAGCGGGGACGCTAGCCTGGTCCGAATCGCCTGCTCAGGAACTGGCGCGTCTTCTCAAAGAAAAAGGCCTGATCAGCCAGAGCGATCTCAGCCGGGTGGAGCAACTGGATGCGGAGCAGAGCGTGCGTCTGCTTACCTCCATCCTGCAAGAGAAAGGCTTGATCAACGGTGCCGAAGTTACCAGGGTCCAAAGCGGAGCCGAGACACAGCCTGTGGCCAACACGCGGCCCACCGTGCAAAACCAGTCCGTTGCAGCCGTGGTACAGCCGCCCCAGCGGAAGCAGACCGCGCCTGCGGAAGGCTCCGTAACAGCGCAATCCAAGTTCCCCGTAACCATCTACGGCACGCTGCTCTGGAATTCGTTTTACAACACGGCTGCATCCAACAACACCGACATCCCACTCTACGCGAGCCCCAACGCACCCGGCCCTGTGGAGAACTTCGGCATGACTGCGCGCCAGACACGGCTCGGCCTGCGTTACCAGGGGCCGGTAATCGCCGGTGCCCGATTGAGCGGCGAGGTGGAGACGGATTTCTTCGGTGGCAAGGCGGCGCTGGGTAATGGCATCAACATGGACATTTTGCGTCTGCGACTGGCCTTCGGACGCCTGGATTGGACGAATTTTTCCCTGGAGGCCGGACAGGACTGGGTGGTCTTCGCGCCACTGAATCCCACATCGCTCGCCGAATACGCAATTCCTGCCCTGTCGGGTTCCGGCAACTTGTGGATCCGCTCACCGCAGATCAGAACCGAATGGCGTCACGACTTGGGGCAGGGGCGTCGCGTTTTATGGCAACTGGCGGCGCTCGATCCGAACGTCGGCGACAACCCGGTGGCCTTCGCAACCTTGCGGCAACCCAAGGCCGGAGAGCTAGGCCGCGGCCCGGCGGTTGAGTCTCGCGTTGAGGTCGCCACTCCATTTGGTGATCGCAAGGGCGAAGTTGGCGTGAGCGGCCACTGGAATCCCGCAAAGAACGTTGGGAGTATTGGCACTGAATCGTTGGTGCGTAAATTCCAGGCTTGGGGTGTTGCGCTCGACTACAATCTCCCCTTGCTCAAATGGTTTGCGCTTTCGGGCGAAGTCTTCGGCGGTCGCGCATTGGGTGTTTTCACCGGGGATATCGGCCAGAGCTATCTGGCGCCGGGCACACCGGGTGAACACGGCATTGGAACGCGCGGCGGCTGGATGCAGGCCCAGTTCAACTGGACCGCGAAGTGGCAGACCAACGCTGCCTACGGTATTGAAGCACCCGAACTTCATAGCCTGACCACCGGCACCCGCGCCAAGAACCAAACGTACATGGTGAACTTTATGTACAAGTTTTCGCCAGACGTGACATTCGCCTGGGAGTGGCGCCGCTTCCTCACCAATTACCGTAACCAGCTGGCGGCAAACAATCTGGGTGACCAGGCGAATATGGCCGTCGCCTACACTTTTTGAGATGGAGCCATAAGCCTGGCGCGGATCTCGAACAGCATCTACTGAATCGAACGCGACTTTGAAGTACTCCGACTCACTATCCTAAGGCGCGGTGCAGCGGCTCGCGGCCATCGTAGAGCCTGTCGTTTGTGAGGTGCATGACGGGCAGCCCATACGGGTGGACTTCGACGCCGCGCGCGAAACGATTAAGATATCAACGAACCCCAGCGGATTCAGGGTAGCCCACTACCCCAAGATTCATTCATGGCTTCCGATAAGAACGTAAGTGACAGAGCTCGTGAAGTCCTCCGCTGCAATTCTGTTCATTGTCCTGCGCCATGCCGCGATTGGAGGCGGGCCTAGATGAGGAGCACTTTATGGACGTTACGCCGCCGAACACGGTGCTCGTCGAGGGGCATCACAGCGCGGGCATTACGGGGAGAGCCTCACGATGCGATTCTGGCGACCACCAATGATTCGGAAAGCGATGCAATGGATCCACCGGCGTGGTAATCAAATTCAATCCGCACCTGATCGCCGCTCGATACCTCAAAGGGACTTTCGATGGGCACGATCAAATACTGGCTGTGCCATTCTATCGCCCGGTTCTCCTTGACCAGAACGGCCAGAATATTCTTCAAGATAAACCGTACGGCGTTCAACTCGCCGGCCGTTTGAATCGCTACCGCGCCCCGCCCCACGCAATCCAGCGGCAAGGGGCCCGAATACTCCATCATCTGGTAAAGAGACGGCGCCGCCAGCGGCACCATATCTTCAGAAGCTGCGGTGGCCTCCTGAAACATCGGCATCGGGGCGTGATACCCCAAAAAGTTGAAATCCTGCTGGACCGGCTGTACCCATTGCATGAAAGCCTCCGGCAGAAAGCGCGGGAGCGGGTCGCCAAAACGTTTTTGATAGCGCTCCTTGAACGAAGAGATGACTTCGATCTGCTTTTCTCGCAGCATGCCCACGTGCAACATCTCGCAAATCACCACATCGACAGGCTGCGGAGGAAGGAACTCCATGGCGTCCGCCTGGACCAGTTCGATATTGTCCGGGCTTCCGTTGAGAGTAAGAATCTTGCGCGCGGCGGCGATCATTTGGGGATTTCTCTCCACGCACCATACCTTCGAAGCTGTCTGGCTCGCAAAAAACGATAAGACTGCCGAGCCGCCCCCCAGTTCCACAACGCTGGCGCCCGGCTTCACAACCGCCGCAATGGCTTCTTTGAAAGCTTGCATGCGGGGCGCGCTTTGCAGCATGAGGGCGTGGTAATGCAGAGGGATGAACTGGCCGAGCTGGCTTTCTTCGGTCATCGTGAACGTGCTATTCGTTGGCGAGGCTGCTGCACGGGCTTCGTGAGAGACGGATTTCATAGACAGCTCCAAGGTCCGGCGATTCGTTTCTCATGGCGTGCGTGGTCAGCGCAATACCCATTTCTTCCCGTTGCAGCCGGATTTCTACCCTTCAAGGGATGAGAGACAAATCGAGCGTCTTCGCTCGCTGTAATAGTGGGTAACGCGCGCCTTTTTCTCACCGCGGTCAGCAATGGATGTCGAGGCCGTGACCTGCCTTTCCCCGACAGGTTAGTAGAGTTGCAGCAAAGAAAACAGAAATTGGCGAGGTCCTACCCGTTGCAGTCGAGTCCACCAGAGGGAGCGCCGGCTTTCGAGAGCGCGTCCAGCAGGCGCTTGCCGCGCCCCAGCTCGGCGATCTGGGCGTTGACATTGGCGCGGACCAGAGTGAGGCGCACGGCCAGCTGCGCGCCGGCTGCGAGGGTCTTCTCGATGCGCGCCGTCAGTTCCGGATCAGGATCGAGCGGGGTCTGGCAAGCGGCTGCTGTCCAAGCGGTAAGGGCTTGAATCGCCAAGGCGCGGTCGACCAAGGCGTCATGTACAAAGGCGGAATCGGCCGGATTCAGGCCGGACAGCCGCGCGGTGGCGCGCTCCAGCTCGTTCAGCAGGGCTTCGCCGCCTGGTGGTACCGGGGAACTCACTTACGCTCCGTTAACCGCCGCCGATGGCGTTGCTGAAGCCGCTTGTGGCCGGCGGTCCAAAGGCCGCGAAACTCGCGCCCTGCAGCGTCGCGTTGAGCATCTGCTGCTGCGAATTCAAGCTGGCGATCAACACGTCCGCGGCCTGCAACTGAGCCGCGAGCCCTTTCTGCATGCTGTTGATACGGTTGGTGAGGATACTCACCTGGGCGCTGATTCGTTTATCGGCTGCGTCCCACTGATCCTGCTGGACCCTAATGAGACCGGTTATCGGATCGCTAATCTGGGTGAGTTTGGCAGAGAGATGGCCGAATCCGGTCGAGGCCGAACCGAAGAACGAAAAGGCGGCGGTGATCTGCCCGCTGGAGAGCGAGTTGAAAGCGATGTGACGGCTGGGATCGGTGGTGGTCTGGTTGAACGTCATTTTGCCGGTAGAGTCCAGTTCGACGCCCAGGTCGGCGAGGCTCTTGATGGTTCCCGAGCCGTTGTAATTGACCAGGCCACGCAACATGGACTGCGTCTGGTAAATCAGTGAATTTCCGCTGAGCAAGCCGGCGGCAGGGCCAATTTGCGCATTTACCTGGGCACTCACTGCATTGTATTTAGCGACGAAGTCCTGGAGCGCGCTGGAGATCTGCGTGGGGTCCGCAGCCAGGCTGAGGGTAACGGCCTGGAGGGGCTGGAGCGGATCGGTTTTCGCCACGATGTTGAACGACACGCCCGAAACCACGTTGTTGATCAGATTGCTGGGGCTGACGACGTCCACCCCGTTCAACTTAAACACGGCATTGGCGCCCTGATTCGTGCTGGTCAGCAGTTGGGCCGGGACGCCGTCCGGGTCATCGATCAATTGCAAGGCCGTCTGGCCGGTAGTATTGGACGAGACGGAAAGATAATTCGGGGTAAGACCGGTGCCGGTGGTGAGCACGGAAGCCGTAACGCCCAAGCCCGCTGCGTTGATGGCATCGCGCAGCCCGGCAAGGTTATTCTGGCCCACTCCCAGCGTGAATTGTGCAAAATTGCCCCCGACCACCAACTTCACAGTACCGTTGCTCGAGACCGGTGTGGCAGTGGAGCTGGCATATCCGATGGCGGACGTTTCCGATGCTGCCGCGGCTACCGAAGTGATATAGGTGATCGAATAACTGGCCGCCGTAGTCGCGCTGGCACTGGCGATGGTGACCTTAGATGTGTCGGAGCTGGTTGCGCCCATGGCCTGGCTAACGCCAAGGGCGCCGAGAGTCGTCACGCTGGCTGCCAGCGCACTTACGGCGCTTTCGAAATTGGTACTCAACTGCTTCTCCTGCAAGAGGTTGGACTGCTGATTCTGCAGCGCTGTAATGGGAAGCTGAGCGATGGAGACCGCACGGGTCAAAATGGTCTGAAAGTCATTCGAAAATTGGCTGATGCCAGTAAAACTCAGCGGTGTTATGGCCACGGAGAGTCCCTCGATGTGCTTATCGGCAGGGTCGGCGGGAAAGTTTAGCGCGCCTGGTTTTCCCCCGCTTCAGACCCCCCGGTTGGGATCTTTGGGGTGCATCGCCTCTAAAGGCGATCTCCCGTAACGTCCTCCACGGTAGCGCTGGCCTGGGTGGCCTTCCAGGTCCGAAATTTCTGTTGCAGCATCCTTCGGTAAAACCCGACTGTCGCGCCGTGGGCCGCGGCTTCACGGACCAGTTGCTCCTCGGCGGTCACCAGCCCTTGCCAGACGCGGCCTCCGTTGGCCCGCAAAAATTCCGCATCGTAATCGAATCCGAACAAGGTGATGGCCGCTATGGGCGTGCCATAACCTTCTTGTATCCCAATTTGGCGAAAAGGAAAATTTGCCGCCCAGTCGGTGTGATATCCCAGACGCATGGTTTGCGGGTTGATGGAGACCTGGGCATGGGTCACGCAATTCGAGGCCGGGAGGCTATACTGCGAGCGCAACATCTCGGTGAGGACGCGGGCAGCATCGATCTGCGCGCGCGTAGCGATGTCGTTGACCCCGCCGGCGTCAGTCTGCGCTTCAAACGCCATGCCGAAAAAGCTCTGGTTGAGATTCCAGTAGATATGGCGCTCGTCGGCCCAGATGGAGTGGCCGGCGTGATTGGCGTAATCGGTTTCGGCCACCGCGCGGAACACGCGGCCAAAGCGATCAATCACGAAATGATACAGCCGGTTTCGGGCGATGAACACCGTGAGGTCGCGCCCGTTGCGTTGCAGACGCTTATTGGCGCTCGAATCGAATGGCGCCATGCGGCTTTCAGTGGTGTGGAAGACGATACCGGCGGGTTGGGTGGCGGCTCCGGATGCTTGCCTGGACTGGCGGTCGAAAGTGGGGTAGGCGCGTGCGTGGGTGTTCACCAGGAATTCGTTTTCAATGCGCAGGCCGTTGCTGTAAATATCCATGGCGGGCTTGTGCTCCACCAGCCAGACTTTGGGCGCGGCGTTCGAGGGGGCCGCCGACCGTGGGCGGGAAAATGGCGGAGGCGGACGGCGGCGCACGGCGCGCGGCGCGTCGGACTGTAACACCACTGCGAGGAGGGCCGCTGTGATCACGGCGCGGAACACCAGTCCGACGCGGCGGCGGGAGGCGCGATGCGCGGCCATCGAGCGGCGCAGGAAACGTGCCCGGCGCCGCGACGCGGCTTCGTAAGCGGCGACCGACCGGCGGACGAACCGCAACCGCGCGACATCATCGTCGATGACGGCTGCGCGCTGCTCTACCATGCGCATTACAGCATCGGTGACAAGGGGTTTGGGCCCTGGAGGCGTCGGAGTCAGCGTAGTCCTCGCCGGGAGAACGGGAAAACTGCTGGATGCCGGCGCACGTAGGAGGAGTGGCGATGGGGAGGAATAGTCTCAGCGGGCCGGGGAGAAGTGGAGCACCGGTCCAGCCAGCAGGCGGCGCGCAACGGCTTGCGGATGCTCCGCTTGCAAGCGGCAGCGGGCGAGGCCTGAGCGGCCTTCAACAGTGATCCGGCCACTTGCCTGGCTCACCCGGTACAGGGTGCGGGCGCCATAGTGGGATTCCAGCGAGGCAAGCGGCCAATCGGATTCGGCAAGCATGTGGATGCCGCCTTCGGGGCTGATGAGGATGGTGAAATCGGTGGGGTTGGCGGTGGCGCCGGCGGCATTCTGCGCGGCGTTCAGGAGGGATTCGGCGTCCTGGAGAAACGGGCCCACACTGAGCTTATCGGACCCGCGGGGCGGATTTCCGGAAAAACATTAACCAAAAGCTAACTACTGCAGTAGCTGGACTTGCACGGATGAAGGCGCCATACGCGAGCGGTAAACGTGCTGGGTTGCTTTCTGGAAATCGGTAGCTCTCGCGTTATAGATGTCCACGAACTTCTGGGGATTGCGGTCGGCAAGCGGGAACCAACTGCTCTCGACTTGCACCATGATGCGGTGGCCGCGGCGGAACGCGTGGCAGACATCAGGCATGGTGTAGTCGACTTTTTCCATTTTGCCGGGCGTGAAGGGCTCGGGTTTCTCGTAGCTGTGGCGGAAGCGGCCGCGCATCAATTCGCCGCGCACGAGTTGCTGGTAGCCGCCCATCTTCACGCCTGCCGGGTTGGGATCGGGATCGGGAAAAGTGTCCGGATACACATCGATGAGCTTCACGACCCAATCGGAATCGGTGCCGGTGGTCGAGACGAACAGGCGCGGGACGAGCGGGCCCGCCAGGATCACGTCGCTCGTGAGCGGCTCGGTCTCATACACGAGGACGTCGGGCCGCGCCGAAGCGAAGCGCTGGTCTTCCACCATGTGCTCAATGGTCATGTTGACCGAAGTTGCGCTGATGTAGGGCACGGGCTTGGCGGGATCGCTGATGTATTCGTCGAAAGCGGTCTCCTCGGCGGGCGGATCGAACGAGAGTTTCCCGCCGGCGTGGAAGTAAAGCGATTTCGGCGCAGAATTCGCCGGCGGCCAGGCGTCATACCTGCGCCACTGGTTGGAGCCGGTCTCAAATACGTAAGCTTTAGGGAGATCGAACGCGCTGGGATCTTTCAAATAGTATTTGAAGAATGGAAATTCGATATGCTCGCGGAAGAATGCGCCGGTCTTGGCGCCGAAGCGCACCGGCCCCAGATGATCGCCATCGCCTGTCCAGCCGCCGTGATGCCATGGGCCCATTACCAGTATGTTGTGCGTCAGCCGCGGGCTCTGCTTTTCAACCGACTGGTACGTGTTGAGAGCGCCGAACAGATCTTCGGCATCGAACCAGCCGCCCACGGTCATCACCGCGGGCCGGATGTCTTTCAGATGGGGCCGCAGATTACGCGCCTGCCAGAACTCGTCATAGTTGGGGTGTTTGACGACGTCGCGCCAAAAGGCCACGTCGCCTTTGAAGACTTTTTCGTCCAGGTTGGCTAGCGGACCGAGTTGCAAAAAATAAGTGTAGCCGTCGGGATTACGAGTGGCCGGGGGCAGCGGCGGAGCTTCGGTGATGGGCTCGGGGCGTGGGCGGCCGAATCCATAGAAGAAGCGGAAGGTGTGCGGAAGATAAAGCGCGCCATTGTGATGGAAGTCGTCGCCAATGAACCAATCGGTGACGGGCGCTTGTGGAGAGACGGCCTTAAGTGCGGGGTGGGCGTTGATCATGCCGGCGGCGGCGTAGAAGCCCGGGTAGGAGATGCCCCACATGCCCACACGCCCGTTGTTGTTGGGGATATGTTTCACCAGCCAGTCGATTGAGTCCCAGGTGTCGGTGCTCTCGTCGATATCGGCGGGCCCGTGTTTGGCGGGATTGTGCGGGCGCACATTGACGAACTCGCCCTCCGACATCCAGCGGCCGCGCACGTCCTGATAGACGAAGATGTACCCGTCCTTGCCGAAGATCTCGCTCGGACCGAGGTTGGTGCGGTAGTTGTCTTCGCCGTAGGGCCCCACGCTGTAGGGCGTGCGCAGAAACATGATGGGGTACTCGCGCGCCGTGTCTTTGGGCACGTACACGGAAGTGAACAGCTTCTTGCCGTCGCGCACGGCGATCTCGTATTCGTACTTGGTGTAATGCGCTTTGACGTAATCGAGTCCCTGCGGCCAGGCAGTGGAGGCGCAAAGCGTAAACCACAAGGTTGTTGTGAATTTCATCGGAAGCTAAACATGATACTGCAAGTTGGAAAGATGGTCGTGAGCGTCGCCGCTTGGCCTGGCAGGGACGACGCGCCCGCCAATCCTGGTCTTGCAAATGGATCAGAGATAAAGGATGGGTCCGGGTGTATGATACGCGAGACCGCATCCGGGAGGCGCGCGTGACAGGGCGGACGCTCCTGCACTACAACATCCTCGAGAAGCTCGGCGAAGGCGGCATGGGCGTGGTGTGGAAGGCGCGGGATACGCACCTGGACCCCTTCGTCGCAGTGAAGGTTCTGCCTGCGGAAAAGCTGAAGGACGCGGAGCGACAGCGCCGCTTCGTGCAGGAGGCCAAGGCGGCTTCCGCGCTGAACCATCCCAACATCATTCACATTTACGACATCGCGGAAGCGGATGGAACTCCGTTCATCGCCATGGAGTACGTGGCCGGCAAGACGCTGGGCGAGGTCATCGGGCGCAAGGGACTGCGGGCTAGCGAGGCGCTTCGGTACGGCGTTCAGGTTGCAGATGCGCTCGATAAGGCGCACTCGGCGGGCATCGTTCATCGAGACCTGAAGCCATCCAATATCATGGTGACGTCCGACGGGCTGATAAAAGTGCTGGACTTCGGCCTGGCGAAGCTAACCGAGCCCGCGCGCGGCGACCTCGGCGAGACCAGGACCTTGAGAGACGAGAAACCCGATACGGAAGAGGGAACCATCGTCGGGACGGTCGCGTACATGTCGCCGGAACAGGCCGAGGGCAAGGAGATCGACGCGCGGTCGGACATTTTTTCGTTCGGCGCGGTGCTGTACGAGATGGTCACCGGCAGGCGCGCGTTCCACCGCGACTCGAAGCTGTCGACTCTCTCAGCGATCTTGAAGGAAGAACCAGACGCGCTGCCGGCAGACGTTCCGCGTGAGCTGGAAAAGATCATCGTCCGCTGCTTGCGCAAGGATCCCGGCCGGAGGTATCAGCACGCGGATGATTTGAAGCTGGCGCTAGTGGAGCTGAAGGAAGAATCGGACTCGGGCAAGCTGGGAGCACCTGGCACAGTGGGCGCCGCAACCCGTCGCACGCGCCTGTGGTGGGTGCTGGCTGCGGCTTTACTTCTGGTCGCCCTGAGTCTCGGGACCTGGATACGATGGTTCCGTTCAACGACAGTTGCCGCTCCGAAAATTATCCCGCTGACCAGTTATTCAGGGCAGCAAATAGATCCAGCCCTTTCGCCGGATGGCAAGCAGGTGGCGTTCTCCTGGGATGGTGAGAGCGGTGACAATTTCGATATTTACGTCAAGTTAGTAGACGCCGGCACGCCCTTGCGGCTCACTACAAACCAAGCGCGTGAACAGGCTCCGGCATGGTCGCCGGACGGTGGCCATATTGCTTTTCTCAGAATCTTGGGTTCCGTAGCTGACATTGTAGTGATTCCGTCTCTTGGCGGCCAGGAACGAAAGCTTTGCCAGATCACTTTACCAACCGATCTCTACAGCAGCCTTTCCTGGTCGCCCGATGGAAAGTCCGTGGCGGTCGGCGGTCGCTTGCCAAACGGGAATGCGGGCATCTATCTCGTCTCAGTTGAAACCGGACAGAAGCGCCGGATAACTTTACCCCCACCTGAATATAACGGTGATTCCCAGCCCAGCTTCTCTCCGGACGGCAGGAGTCTCGCATTTACGAGGAGCCGTGGGTTTGCGGGAAATGATATCTACATCATGCCGGTGACCGTGGATGGCTCGGCTGCCGTTCAACTCCGGCGCATTTTAACTTCCGATCAGGGTTTCATCGCCGGCCTGGACTGGACATCAGACGGCCGGAGTCTGGTCTTCTCGATCTTGAGTACCGGAGGTATGGCACTACGGATGGTGCCCATTGCGGGTGGGCAGCCTGCCCCACTCCAAGGCGCGGGCGAGTATGGCCAGGCGCCTTCCGTGTCCCGGCACGGCAACCGGCTGGTGTACCAGCGATCTGTGGCTGATCGCAACATCTGGCGCATCCCCGGTCCGAACTCGAACAATCGCAAGTCGGCACCCGAGAAGTGGATTGCATCCACTGAGGACGATCAGGAGCCTCAATTCTCTCCGGACGGAAAGAGAATCGTCTTCGCCTCCGCTCGTTCCGGCCGCTACGAAATTTGGACGTGTGCCAGCAATGGGCGCGAGCTAACCCAGTTAACGTCGCTCGGTGGGCCTCCTGCGGGAAGTCCGCGGTGGTCACCGGACAGCAGCTGGATCGCCTTCGATGCGCCCAAGTCGGGTAACAGTCAAATCTTCGTAATCAGCGGTGAGGGCGGCGCACCGCGCGCGCTGACCCAGGGCGCCGTGAATAACATAATCCCGAGCTGGTCAGCCGACGGCAGGTGGATTTACTTCGGCTCCAATCGTAGCGGTGAGTGGCAGATCTGGAAAGCGCCGGCGCAAGGTGGCGACGCCGTGCGGGTGTCCAAGGCGGGTGGCTATGAAGCGTTCGAATCGCCGGACGGCAAATTCGTCTTCTACTCGAAGGCGCAAGCACCGGGTATCTGGAGCGCACCAGTGGAGGGAGGCCAGGAGGCACTGGTGCTGGAAAAGCCCGGTACCGACATGTGGCCCGGCCCCGACATATGGGCGGTAGCTAAGGACGGTATTTATTTCTTCGACTGGAAGGATGCGTTGCACCCTGCCGTGCAATTTTACGACTTCCGCAACCGGAGCTCGACAATGGTCTATGAATTCCCGGAGGGGACGAATCTCCATG
>Ga0137403_10006568_pt1 | contig 13272 bp, 11 predicted proteins | sample CZOMad2_1_16fung_FD_122057 | JGI IMG/M metagenome (GOLD analysis project Ga0137403, IMG submission 122057) | Vadose zone soil fungal communities from Angelo Coast Range Reserve, California, USA - CZOMad2_1_16fungal (Hybrid Assembly) | ecosystem: Environmental > Terrestrial > Soil > Vadose zone... | reverse complement strand
TCGCCGTTGCCGTTGTGGAACCAAAGGGCAATCAGGCCGGCATCGGCCAGCGCGCCTTTCACCAGAGGCTCGGCGTACGCGCCCAGGCGCTCTTGCTCGCGCCGTTGTTCCTTGCTGCGATAGCGCCGGTCCTCGCGCAGCATCACTCGCTCGATGTGCGGCAGCCGCTGCATCTTCCACGCCAGCGTCGCAATGCGGTCGAAGACGACGGTCTGGAGGATGCCGACGGGCTTGAGCTCATTGCGCAGCGAGTCTTTGAACCTGTCGAACGCACAGCGCTGGGTCGGCTTCCGCTCGAAGATCGTTTTCGATCGCAGGCCGTGCTTCATGGCATTGCCCGCGACGACGGCCTGAGTCGTCTGCAGCCGCACCAGTCCGGCAGGGTTGAAGAAGATCGTGCTCACATCCTCGGCGGCCGCCGCACCGCCCGACCTGTATCACGGCGAGCGCCTTAAATTCGAATTCGAACGCGCTGCGAGCCGGCTCATCGAGATGCAGACGCAACACTACCTCGCAGGTCAACACCGTCCGTGAAAGCCCCGTGGCATAATCCGCCAATGACAATCGTCGCCGGATTCAAAATCGACTACAGACAGATCCTTGATCCCGAAGGGCGCCTCGTGGCCCCGTTGCCGCGGTTCGCCGCGAACCCGGACGAAGTCGTGAAAATGTACGAGGCGATGACGCGCGTGCGCGTGTTCGACACCAAGGCCGTGAATTTGCAGCGTACCGGGCAACTCGGCACCTATCCGCCGTCCTTGGGACACGAGGCCACGCATATCGGCGTCGGCGCGGCGATGCGGCCGGAAGACGTCCTGGCGCCCGTTTATCGCGAATTCGGCACTCAGCTCTGGCGCGGCGTCACCATGACGGAAATTCTCACCTACTGGGGTGGTGATGAGCGCGGCAATGATTTCGCGGGGCCCCGGCATGACTTCGCCTGGTGCGTGCCCATCGCCACCCAGACCCTGCACGCGGCCGGAGCGGCGATGGCGTTCAAGGTGCGGCGTGAACCGCGCTGTGCGCTCGCCTACATCGGCGACGGCGGCACCTCCGAGGGCGCCTTCTACGAAGCGCTCAATCTGGCGGGAGCGCGTGCGTTGCCGGTGGTGTTCATGATCGTCAATAATGGTTGGGCGATCTCGGTTCCGCTCGCCGCGCAGACCGCGGCGCAGACATTGGCGCAGAAGGCCGTCGCGGCCGGCATCCCCGGAGTGCAGGTCGACGGCAACGACGTGTTCGCCGTTCGCGAGGTGGTGAGCGAAGCGCTGGAGACCGCGCGCCGCGGCGGAGGGCCGTGCTTGATCGAAGCGCTCACGTATCGGTTGAGCGACCACACCACCGCCGACGACGCGAGCCGTTACCGATCGGCGGCCGAGGTCGAGGCGGCGTGGGCGGTCGAACCGCTGCTCCGGCTGCGGACCTACTTGCGCAAACAAGGTGTGTGGAACGACGCGAAGGAACAGGCGCTCCTGCAGGACTGTGCCCTGGAGGTCGACACTGCGGTGGCGGAATACTTGCGCTTCGCAAAACCATCCACCGACGCCATGTTCGACCACCTGTTTGCGGCGCTGCCCAAGCACTTGCGCGAGCAGCGCGCGACCGCGCGCTACTATTCGTCTTCTTCGAAGCGTGGTTCGTCTTCTTCGAAGCTTGATTCGTCGAAAGCCGGCGCGCCGAAAACCAGCGATCATTGAATTGCCGAAAATAACCATGGTCGAGGCCATCGCGATGGCGCATGGCTGGGAGATGCAGCATGACGACTCCGTCGTCGTGATCGGTCAGGATGTCGGCGCCAACGGCGGCGTGTTCCGCGCAACCGCGGGGCTGCAATCTCGGTTCGGTGCGGACCGCGTCCAGGACACGCCGCTCGCCGAGGCAATGATCGCGGGCATGTCCGTCGGCATGGCGACGCACGGCCTGAAGCCGGTGGCCGAGATCCAGTTCATGGGCTTCCTCTATCCGGCTCTCGACCAGATCGTCAATCACATGACACGCATGCGCCATCGGACTCGCGGCCGTCTCTCCTGTCCCGTGGTGATTCGTACGCCTCACGGCGGCGGAATCCACGCTCCCGAACATCATTCGGAAAGCACGGAAACGCTGCTGTGCCACATCCCCGGGATCCGCGTGGTGTGCCCGTCCTCGCCGGTCCGCGCTTACGGACTGCTGCTGGCCGCCATCCGCGATCCGGACCCGGTGATGTTCCTGGAACCCGTGAGGCTGTACCGCGCAATGCGCCAGGACGTGACCGACGATGGACAGGCGCTGCCCTTGGACCGCTGCTTCATTCTGCGCGCGGGCAGCGATGTCACCATCGTGACATGGGGCGCCATGACGCAGGACACGCTGCGCGCCGCGGCGGAACTCGACGCGGAGGGCGTCAGCGCCGAAGTGATCGATCTCGCGACCTTGAGTCCGATCGACAGCGAGACCATTTTGACCTCCGTGGCGAGGACCGGCCGGCTCGTGATCGTGCACGAAGCGGCACGCAACGTCGGTGTCGGGGCGGAGATAGCGGCGATCGTGGCGGAGCAGGGCTTCTTCGACCTGCAGGCGCCGATTCATCGCGTCACCGGCTACGACACCGTCATGCCGTTGTTCCGGCTCGAACACGATTATATTCCGAGCGTGCAACGCATCGTGGATGCCGTGCAAGCCGTATTGGCCGACTAGGAGCCTGTCTGACATGGGCACATTCATGCTTCCGGATTTGGGCGAAGGGTTGGCCGAGGCCGAGATACTCGAGTGGCACGTCAAACCGGGCGATCACGTCGTGGTGGATCAACCCATGGTGTCCGTCGAAACCGCGAAAGCGGTGGTCGAAGTTCCGGTGCCGTTCAGCGGCACCGTGACCGCGCTGCACGGCGCCGTCGGCGACGTCCTGGCCACGGGATCGCCGCTGGTCGATTTCGATTCGGGCACGGTGGTCGGCAGCATGCCCAGGACCTGCGACGAAGAATTCGTCGATTCGGGTTCCGTCGCAGTGTCCGCCGCGCACGATGCCCCGCGCTTCCGCGCCGTGCCGGTGGCTCGCGCGCTCGCCAAACGCCTGGGGTTGGACTTGGGCGCCATCGAGGGCAGCGGTTCGGACGGGCTCATCCGATTGGATGACGTGCTGGCGCGCGCGGGCATCGACAGACGCCGGACCCCTGGGAGTCTCGACGCGCCGCCGGGCACCACGGCCGAACCGCTGCGCGGCGCACGCCGCGCCATGGCGCACAGCATGTCCCTGTCGCGGGACCAGGTGTCGGGCAGCACGGTGTGTGACGACGCCGACATCCATGGCTGGACGCATCGCGGCGACTACATGGTGCGGGTCGTACGTGCCATGATCGCGGCCTGCGCCGTGGAGCCGGCACTCAACGCCTGGTACGATTCCGCGAACAATTCGCGGATTCTCTTAGACCACATCGACCTCGCCATCGCCGTCGACACGGACGGCGGCCTGATCGTTCCGGTGCTGCGCGACATCCGGAACAAGACGCCCGGCGAGCTGCGTGCCGCCATTGCCGCGCAGAAGGAAGCCGCCCGCCGCCGCACCGTGCAGCCCGCGGATCTGCGCGACTTCACGCTGATGCTGTCGAACTTCGGTACGCTGGCGGGGCGTTATGGAATCCCGCTGGTGGTGCCGCCGGCGGTGGCAATCTTAGGTTCCGGAACGGTGCGGGAGGATGCGGTGGTGGCCGCCGGTGCGGTGGTCGCGCACCGCCGCATGCCGCTGTCCTTGAGTTTCGATCACCGCTGCATCACCGGCGGCGAGGCATGCAGATTTTTGGCCGCCGTCATCGCGGACCTAGAAAAACCAGATTGACTCCGGGGGAGTGCATCATGCGTGAAGTAATGTCCGAAAAACACCGCAGGACCGTCGCGACCGTCGTCGCAGCGGCGGTTCGCCTGCCCAAGCCGCTGCGCGGCCCGCTGCACGGCGCGAACGTTCGGCCGTTTCTGCGTGCCTACTATGCCAACGTCGATGCCGAGGACTTGGCCGGTCGCCAGCCCGCGGAACTCGCGGTCATGGCGTCTTCACACTTGAAGCTGGCGCGGCGGCGGCGCGGCCGCGCGGTGATTCGCGTGTTCAATCCGTCGCTGCGCGACGATGGCTACACGTCACCGCACACCGTCATCGAAATGATCAACGACGATATGCCCTTTCTCGTCGATTCGATCGGTCTCGCACTGACGCAACGGTCGCTGACCCTGCACTTCCTGGCGCATCCGGTTTTTGCCGTAACGCGCGATGCCGCCGGAAACCTGCGGTCGGTTCAGGAACGCGGCCAGGCCGACGGCGCCAAACATCAGCGGCTCGAATCGTTTCAGCACGTCGAAGTGGATCGCATCGTCGACCCCGCGACGCTGCGCTCGCTGCAGGCGGAGATAGAACGCAGCATGCGGGATGTGCGCGCCGCGTGCGCCGATTGGCCGAGAATGCAAAGTGCGGCGCGGCAGGCGGCCGAGGACTTGAACTCCCTGGGGTCGCGCTTTGATGTGCTCGATATCACTGAAACCCAGGCGCTGCTCGAGTGGATGCTGGACCGTCATTTCACGTTCTTGGGTTATCGTGAGTATCGGCTGCGAGGTACGGCCGGACGCGTATCGCTGCGGCCCGTGGAGGCGAGCGGGCTCGGAATCCTGCGCCCCGGCCACAAGCATCCGCACGGCGCCGGCCGCGTGCTGGCCAGCGACATCCGGCGTCAAAGCCGGTCGCGTGATCTGGCGCTGGTCACCAAGGCGAATTTTCAGTCCACGGTCCACAGACCGGGCTACGTCGACTATATCGGCATCAAGCATTTCGGCCCCACGGGCCGCTTGATCGGCGAGCGCCGTTTCCTGGGGCTCTGGACCTCTGCGGCCTACAGCACCAACCCGCGCGATATCCCGATGGTGCGTCACAAGGTCGCCCAGATCGCGCAGCACTTCGCTCTGGCCCCCGACAGCCACGACGGCAAGGCGATGCAGCACATTTTGGAGTCGTTCCCACGGGACGAACTTTTTCAGGCCGGCGTGCCGGATCTCATCAAGGTGGTCACCGGCATTTTCGGGCTGCAGGAACGGCCTCGAGTCCGCCTGCTGTTGCGCCGCGACGCATTCCGGCGCTTCTACTCATGCCTGATCTTCGTCCCGCGCGAGAAGTACAACACCGTGGTACGGCAGCGCATCGAGCGGGTGGTCGGCGACGCGTTCAATGCCATCAGCATGGAATCGCAGGTTCAGATCGCCGAGTCCAATCTCGCGCGCATCCACATCGTCGCCCGCACGCTGCCGGTGGAAACCGAGCGGGTCGATGCCGACGGCCTGGAGCAGCGCATCGCCGCGGCGGTGCGGTCGTGGGCAGACTCCTTCAAAAGCGCGCTGCTCGCGCGTTTCGACGAAGCCTATGCCCTCAAGCTACACACCCTTTACGCGCAGGCGTTCCCGGCGGCTTACACGGAAGATTTTTCGGGCGAAGCCGCCGCACATGACGTGTCCTTCCTCGATGCCGCGAACAAGGAACCGAAGCGCCTGCACCTCGATATCTACCGCCCGGAACTGAAACGCAAGGAGAAATTCTTTCTCAAGATCTTCCGCGGGCAGGACGCCATACCGATCTCGGACCTGTTGCCCATGCTCGAGAACATGGGTCTCAAGGTCATAGCGGAGCGACCCTACGAATTGGAATTCGCGGGCGGCCGGCGCGCGTGGATCCAGGATCTCGAACTCGTCATGCAGGCGCCCACGGTCATCAAATTCGAGGCGCTGGATCGGGAGATCAAGAGCGCGTTCACCGCCGTGTGGACCGGCCACATGGACAGCGACGGCTTCAACCAGCTGACGCTGACCACCGGCGTGCCGTGGCGCACGGTGACGGTGCTGCGCGCGTATTGCCGCTATCTGCTGCAGGCGGGCCTGCCGTTCAGCCAAGGCTACATTGCCCGGGTGCTGGTCAACAACTCAAGTCTGGCCCGCGCATTCGCCGATCTATTCGCGGCGCGCTTCGAGCCGCAGCTGTCCGCATCTGCCCGCCGGAGCGCCGTCGCCAAGATCGATCAGCGCATCCGGGCGGCGCTCGAGGACGTCAAGGGTTCCGATGAGGACCGCATCCTGCGCGCCCTGTGGAACGCCCTGTCCGCCACAGTGCGCACGAATGCCTATAAAACCGCGGAGTCCGGCCAGTTCAAGGACTACCTGTCGTTCAAGATGGAAAGCCAGCGCCTGCGCGAGCTGCCGCTGCCGAAACCGCTGTTCGAAGTGTTCGTGTTTTCGACACGCATGGAGGGCGTGCACCTGCGTATGGGTTACGTCGCGCGCGGCGGCATTCGCTGGTCGGACCGGCGCGAGGATTTCAGAACCGAGATTCTCGGCCTGATGAAGGCGCAACAGGTCAAGAACACGGTGATCGTGCCCGTCGGCGCCAAAGGCGGCTTCGTCGTGCGGCGGAATCTGGCGGGCGATCGCGAGACGCAGGCCGCGGAAGTCATCGCCTGCTATCAAACGCTGATTCGGGGGCTGCTGGATATAACGGACAACATCGTCGACGATGAGATCGTCCCGCCCGCGAACGTCGTGCGACATGACGGCGACGATGCCTATCTCGTGGTGGCCGCGGACAAGGGCACGGCGACGTTCTCGGACATTGCCAACGCGATCTCCGAGGAGTACGGGTTTTGGCTGGGCGACGCGTTCGCATCCGGCGGTTCGGTCGGCTACGATCACAAGAAGATGGCGATCACCGCGCGCGGCGCATGGGAATGCGTGAAGCGCCATTTCCGCGAGATCGACATCGACATCCAGAACCAGGATTTCTCCGTGGCCGGCATCGGCGACATGGCCGGGGACGTGTTCGGCAACGGCATGCTGCAGTCGCGGCACATCCGGCTGGTCGCCGCCTTCAATCATCAGCATATCTTCATCGATCCGCAGCCCGACGCGGCGCGTTCGTTCAAGGAGCGGGAGCGCGTGTTCAAGCTGCCGAGCTCCTCCTGGGAGGATTACTCGACCGCGGCGATTTCGAAGGGCGGCGGCATATTCCCGCGCAGCGCCAAGAGCCTGACCTTGTCGCGCGAGGCGCAAGCACTGCTCGAGCTTCCGCCGCAATCCACGCCGAACGAAGTGGTCAAGGCCATTCTGAAGTCGCATGTCGATCTCCTGTGGAACGGCGGGATCGGCACCTATGTCAAGGCCGGCGGCGAGAGCAACATGGATGTGGGCGACCGCAGCAACGACGCGGTGCGCATTGACGCCCGCGAATTGAACTGCAAAGTCCTCGGAGAGGGCGGCAATTTGGGATTCTCGCAGCTCGGCCGCATCGAATTCGCGCGGCGCGGCGGCCGGCTCAACACGGATTTCATCGACAACTCGGCCGGCGTGAACTGCTCCGATTTGGAGGTGAATCTGAAGATCCTGCTGAACGGTGCGGTGCGATCCAAGGAGATCACCCGCAAGGCGCGCGATCGGCTGCTGGTGCAGATGACCGATGAAGTCGCGGGCTTGGTTCTGCGCAACAACTACCTGCAGAGTCAGGCGATCAGCACGGGTGAATTCCAGGCCAAGGAGCGCCTCGGCGAAAGCGCCTACGTCATCCGCGCGCTGGAACGCTCCGGGGACCTGAACCGCTCGCTGGAGTACCTGCCGTCCGATGAGGAAATCGCGGAACGCCGCAAGGCCGGCGAAGGTCTCACGCGGCCGGAACTCGCCGTCACCTTGAGTTACGGCAAGATCTGGCTGTACAAGGCGTTGATCCACTCCGACGTTCCGGAGGATCCGTATCTGTCCGCGGAACTGGCGCGCTATTTCCCCGCGCCGGTGCAACAGCGCTTCGCACTACGCTTGAAGCGCCACCGGCTGCGCCGCGAAATCATCTCGACGGCGATCACCAACAGCCTGATTAACCGCATGGGACCCGTGTTTCCCGTGCGCGTGCAGGACGACACCGGCGCGGAGCCCGCCGCCATCGCACGCGCCTACAGCATCGCGCGCGAGGTATTCGCGGCGCGCGACATCTGGACGCAGATCGAGGCTCTCGACACCCTGGCGCCGGCGGCCGTGCAGTACACGGCGATGTTCCAGACGACTCGCTTGCTGCGGCACGCGACCTACTGGCTGCTCGAAAACCGGCGCAGCGACTTGGGGATCGAGCGCGCGGTTCGGCGCTACGCGGCGCCGGTCGGCGAACTGTCGCGAACCTTGAACGACCTGCTCTCCGCGGTCGAGCAGGCACGCCTCGGCGTGCTGCGCTCCCGCCTCATAGAACAGCACGTGCCCGAAGTCCTGGCGACGCGCGTCGCCTCGTTGGAGTGGCTGCATTGTTCCCTGGACTTGGTCGAGGCGTCGATGGCCTCCCGCCTCGAGATCGGTTTTGCCGCCAAGGTGTATTTCGACGTCGGCGAGCGCCTCGGCCTTACCTGGATCAAGGATCAGATCGAGACCCTGCCCGCGGAGGGACATTGGCAGGCCGTGGCCCGCGGCACCCTCAGCGACAACTTGTTCGAGCTTCAGCGCAAGATCACCGCCGCGGTACTCTCGTGCCGGGGCGCATCGCCGGGCGCCCGCGTGGATCGTTGGCTCGACGACCGTTCCGCGGCGGCCCTATCCCTGAAGCGCATCGTCGTCGATTTGCGCACCGGCACGGCGCCGGACTTCGCGACGCTCTCCGTGGCCCTTCAAGCCGTGAGAAGGCTGGTGCAGGATGGCTCCCATGCAGGATGAGTCGATGTTCGGCAAGGACTATCTTCAGTTTCGGATCACATCCGAGTTCGCGCTTGCGCGGCACATCGGCATTGTGGTCGAGCGCGCGGACGACGCCGGAATCATCCTCTCGGCCCCGCTCCTGCCCAACGCCAATTACAAAGGCACGGCATTCGGCGGAAGCCTGTTTTCGGTGGCCGTTCTGACCGGCTGGGCCTGGGTGAGCCGCTACCTCGACACATCGGGACTTGCCGCCGACGCGGTGATTCAGGAATCCGCCATCCGCTACCTGGTGCCCGTGCACGGAACCCTCCGCGCCACGCTCCGGCTGCCGAACCCCGAGCACATTGAGAAATTCAGGAAAATGTTGCAGCGTGCGGGACGCGGACGCATTCGGCTGTTCGTGGACATTCACCATGGGCAGACCCGGGCGACCGAATTCGAAGGCGTCTTTGCCGCTGCCCTGCGATGAACGCCGCAGTGGCGCACATGAGGAGAGTTTCACCATGCCCGGAAAACTGATCTTGGTTCGTCATGGACAGAGCGTCTGGAACGTCGAGAACCTGTTCACCGGATGGCATGACGTCGACTTGAGCGATCTGGGACGCCGCGAGGCCGCGCAAGCGGGCGATGAACTGCTCGCCGAAAAGCTCGAGCCGAACATCGCCTTCACCTCCGTGCTGAAACGCGCCATCCGCACGCTATGGTTGGTTCTCGACACCATGGATCGCATGTGGATCCCCGTGGAGCGCAACTGGCGGCTCAACGAGCGCCATTACGGAGCGCTGCAAGGACTCAACAAGGCGCAAACCGTCGAGCGGCACGGTGAAGCCCAGGTGAAGATCTGGCGCCGCAGCTATGACATACCGCCGCCGCCCGTGGGGTGGGACGATCCGCGGCACCCGCGTTTCGATCCGCGGTATGCCGACATCGATCCGGCGCTGCTGCCGGCGGCCGAGTCGCTCAAGGACACCCTGGCGCGCGTTCTTCCCTTCTGGGAGTCCCGAATCGTTCCCGAACTGCGCGCCGGCAAGAACGTCCTGATCGTGGCCCACGGCAATTCGCTTCGCGCGCTGGTCAAGATGCTCGACATGATGTCCGAGCGCGACATCGTCGAGTTCAACATTCCCACGGGCATACCGATGCTGTACGAACTCGACGAGCAGATCCAGCCGGTCGGCCGCCGGTTCCTGGGCGACCCGGCCGCGCTCGCGGCGGCGCAGGATGCGGTACGGCGGCAGACCGAAAAGAAGTGAGGCGCCAAACGCGCGTTGCGGCCGGCCCGCGGCCGCACTAGGTATCCGGCGCGATGGAGACTTTGATTCCGCTCAAGGCTTCCGTGAAGTCCACCTGACAGGATAGCCGGGAGGTCGCGTCGCGATAATCCGGCAACTCCTTGAGAAGCTCCAATTCATCGCTTTGCGGCTTGGGCAGCCGGCCCGCCCAACTCTCGTCGACGTACACGTGGCAGGTCGCGCACGAACACAGGCCCCCGCAAATCGCAGCGACGCCGTAGTCGAGCTCGCGCAGGATCTCCATCACCTTCAGCCCGGGTTTTGCCTCAATCTCGTGCTCTTTCCCGTCACGGTCCACTACGATCATCCGCGCCATTCTGCTCTCCGTTAGAAAATTTTCCGCTTACGGCCCACGCTCAAACGCGGCTAGTGTGCCGGAACTTGGGTTTCGCGACCACCGGCCCAGCCGTTCAAGCGCCGCGTCAGCAGCAGGGCGCGGGCTGAAACCTCGTCCCCCGGGGCTCCGCCCCGCTGGATCAAGTATAAATCGCTCCACAGCAGGCATACGTAGTCGTACAGCCAGGTGAGCAGGCGCAGACGCTCCGATTCGTGCCCGCCGGCGGGCCGCTCGAGATAGCCCGCCAAAACATCCGCGGCGAAGCTCGCCGTTCCGTCGTTGTTTGCGATCCACGCCGCCAGGTCCCAATAGGGATCCGAGACGTGCGCGTACTCCCAGTCGAGCAGCATGAGGCGCTCGCCGGCCGCCACATTGAGGCGGTGCAGATCACTGTGGCATAGCACCAGGGGAGCGGATGGAATGCCTGCCAACAGCTCGAGGTGAACATTTGCCGCAGCGCGCAACCCGGCCGAGGCCGCGGCCTGCTTCCCGATTCGGGCCGCCGCCCGGCCGTAATAGGCGATCCAGGCCGCGGGGCTCATGATACGGGCCGGCCTCGGAATCGGGAGGGCGTGGACCCGACGGAGGAGTCCGGTCAGTGCGCGGATATTGCCGGGTAGCCGCAACTCCTCGGCGGTCCATGCATGGCCGGCGCTCCACTCGGCCACGAGGATTCCCCGCGACGGCTCGCAACAGGCGACGACCGGGGCGAGCCCGGCACGCGCCGCGCACTGAAGAACTTTGCATTCCCATTCGTGATCGACGCCAAGCTCCAGCGCGTCGGCCGACAACCGCATCGAGTACACCAGCCCGTCGCGTTCGACCCGGTAGCTTTCGTTGACGAGTCCGGCCGCCAGCGGCTTGAGCGTCACCGGTCCTGCGCCGGGTACCCACCGCAAGGCAAGCTCCTCAGGCGCGCTGCACGGCATGGGCCGGAGGCTCCAAGGTGCGGCGCCACTCGCGCATGCCCGCGATGATCAGCACCAGGTACAGGCCGAACAACAGCATGGTGACGTACAACCCGCGGGTGTAGTAGAGCCACATGCACAACGAGTCGATGACGAACCACCAATACCAGTTCTCATACACCTTGCGCGCCACCAGGAAGGTCGCAAACACGCTTGCCCACGCCGCCATGGAATCCACGAAGGGCCACGCGGCAGGAGTGAAGCGGCGCAGGAAAAAGCTGCTGACGATCGACATTCCGATGACCGCCAAGAGTCCCAGGCCATTGCGCGACGACGACCAATGCGACACTTCCAGGGGCCGGCCGCCTCCGCCCCGAGTCCATTGCCGGTAGCCGTAGACCGCCATGGCGGCATAGAAGGCGTTGAGAACGGACTCCATGTACAGGTGCGCGCCGAACATCACCCAGACATAGAGGCAGGAGCTGATGAATGCCGCAGCCCAACAGCCTATCTGCTGCCGGATGGCGAGCAACAAATACACCACGGCGAGCATGGCCGCGACCATTTCGATCCAACTCGTCGAGCGCCAGGCGCCGTCGAGTTGGACGATGAACTCGCGGATCACGGCGGCGGCGCTGGAGTTCGCTCCAAGCCCGGGAGCACCTTCATGACGAATACCGGCTGCGGGCCCACCGCCGCGGCACGGCCCATCTCGGCGGCGAGAACCGCCATTACCCGGTCGAGGTCACCCCAGATTTGGGTACTCAATGCATTGGTGACCACGTGGAGTTCCGCATAGGTGTTCAGACGATCGATGAACGCCTGAATGAGCGGACGATAGTCGCCCGCCAACGGGTACATGCTGATTTCGACGGCTGTGCGCATGGCACCTTTTCCCTACGCCGGCATTACCCGGGTCAGGTTCAACGGGTTCGCAGGTAAGTCGGATAGTCGACATCCCACGTCTCAGGTCTCGCTCGAGACCACCCCAAGGTTCATCGAAGTGTAGCCTGGCGCTCCGATGCGTGCAAAACTCCCACCCCTGGCTGCGGAGGACTACTTGCGCATATTCCAAGTCGACGCGTTCACTCGCACTCGTTTCACCGGCAATCCGGCTGCCGTCGTGCTCGACGCCGACGGCCAGACCGAAGCCACCATGCTGTCGATCGCGCGTGAGTTCTCGCACGCGGAGGTGGCCTTCGTATCCGCCGCCACCGCCGGCGATCACGACGTCCGCCTCCGGTTCTTCAATGCCCGCAAGGAGGCGCCCTTCGTCGGACACGCAACGGTGGCCGCTCATGCCGTTCTATTGGCGCTCGGACGGCGGGGCGAGGGGGTGATCCGGCAACACTCCGGAACCGGCATCATCGAGGTGCGGGTACACGAACAGGACGGACCTCAGATCGAGTTTCGCCAGAACGCCCCGGAACTCGATGCGCCGTTGCCGTTCAAGACCACGCTGCGGGTCGCCGAAGCGCTGCGCCTCCCAGCGACTCAATTGCATGAAGTCATGCCCGCCCGAATCGCGCACCGGGGCAGCTCGAGATTGCTTCTGCCCGTCGCGGATTCGCGCGCGCTCGAGGCGCTGGCGCCGAATTCCGACACCCTGCTCGCTCTCGGCAAGGAGCTGAAGCTGGATGGCTTTTTTGTTTTTTCGGTCAATCGAAGCCACGACGAATTTTCCACCGATTCGCGGATGTTCTGTCCCGCGCTCGGAATTCCGGAAGACCCGGTCAGCGGCAACGCGCACGCCATGCTCGCCGCATATCTGTGGGAACTCGGTCAATTCGGCAAGCACGTGACCTCCTTTACCGGCCGTCAGGGACGTCAGATGAATCGCCCCGGCGAGGTGAGCGTCAAGCTGGAGATCGACGATGGCAACTTGGTCGCCGCGCACATCGGCGGCGGCGCCGTCATCGTCAGCGAAGGCACCCTGGCGCTCTAGCTGGCGCTCCAGCCTGCTACGCAGTAGCGTAGCGCAATGGAATGGCACACAAACGCGCAGGAGCGCGTTTGGTCGACCGCAGGTCGACCCGAAGGGTGCCATCCAGGGGTGAGACGCACTGCG
>Ga0137403_10006566_pt1 | contig 13279 bp, 10 predicted proteins | sample CZOMad2_1_16fung_FD_122057 | JGI IMG/M metagenome (GOLD analysis project Ga0137403, IMG submission 122057) | Vadose zone soil fungal communities from Angelo Coast Range Reserve, California, USA - CZOMad2_1_16fungal (Hybrid Assembly) | ecosystem: Environmental > Terrestrial > Soil > Vadose zone... | reverse complement strand
GTGTTCGTGGCAGTGTCGATTACTGACACGGTGTTCGAGTATTCGTTCCCCACATAGGCGAAGGCCCCGTCCGGCGTAATGGCCACGCCGTGAGGCGCGGTTCCCACAGGGATTGTCGCTATCACCGTGTTGGTGGCCGTATTAATCACCGAGACCGTGCTCGCAGCGGCATTTGCCGTGTAGGCGAAGGCACCATTCGGCGTGATGGCCACGGCGTAGGGGCCGCTGTTGTACGATCCGCTCACCACTGGCACGGTGGCCACAACGGTGTTGGGGGCGGTGTCGATCACGGTAACGTTGTTAGAGTCTAGATTCGCCGTATAGGCGAAGGCTCCGTTCGGCGTGATCGCCAGGCCCCAGGGACCAGTTCCGACCGCAACCGTGGCTATGACAGTGTTGGTGACCGTGCTGATCACTGAAACGCTGTTGGAGTTGTAATTCGCTACATAGGCGAAGGCCCCGTTCGGAGTGATAATCACGCCGACCGGGAAATTCGCCACAGGGACCGTAGCCACGACGGTGTTGGTGGCAGTGTCGATCACCGAGACGGAGTTGGAACCAACGGGCCAACCAGAATTGGTCACATAGGCGAAGGCCCCGTTAGGTGTAATTGCCACCGCAAGGGGCTGAAACTGCACCGGAACTATGGCGACCACGCGGTCGAGGACCGTATCAATCACCGCAACGCTGTTCGACTTGTGGGTTGGCACGTAGACCGTACACTGGGCTGCCGCTGAAACACAGCCCAGCGCAACCAGCACGGGCAGCGCCAGACACCGAAGAGGCCACAGCATACTCAATCTGTCGCCTCGATTGTTGCCCATCATTTCTCCCTTCAACGCTCCGTGGACGAACCCGTACAATAGCCCGCACCTCCGGAAAATCAAACCTAGATGCTCTGAGTACCATTGGGAGGACATCCCCGCAATCCGGCGAACATCGTAACCAGAGGGGAAGGGATTCCTTAACGTGGCTTGGGGAAATACCTTAATGGACAACTTACCAGTGTATTTGAAAGCGAAATAGACGGGCGCGCCTCCCTCCGCGCCGGACGCGAAGGTAGAAACCCACTGCATGGAGCTACTGCTCCACGTGTGTCTTGGCCCAGCCAGGCAGGTTAGAGCAGGCACGCGGTTCTGCCTTGCTGCGTCTGGTTGTCTCCTGGAGGCAACAGCTCAGGCGAGAACTCTCCTGACCAATCGCTATCAGCGCCAGATGCCACGAGCTAATTCATCGCCATAAACTCGGCTCAGAATGGCTAAAGGTTTAAACCGCCATCCTGGAAAGGCAAAATTGTCCTTCATTTTCAGCGAAATCAGCAGAAAGCCGCGCCCGCAAGGAAACGGCTCGGACTTGTCGTCCATCAGCACTGGGCCGGCGACACTAGGATTTTTTTTTGGATTGGGAAGCACACCCAAAAGAGACGAGCAAAGAACTGGGTGTCATTTGTCAGCGAGCTGCAGGAGCGGACTTTGCACTATTTCTGAGGAATTGATGCAGAATGGCAGGGATCTTTTCGAATTCCGCGGATTTATCTAGGAAATAATTTGCGCCAGCGGAGAGGCATTCCTCGCGATACTGGGCATAAGGGTAGTTCGTGCAAATCAAAACGTAGAGGCCGGGATGATCTGGACGAATCGCACGGAGAACATCGAGACCAGAGCCCCCGGGCATTTGGAGGTCGAGGATCACGGCGTCCGGTTTCATTTGCCGGATGCAGCGAACCGATTCCGAGACGTCACCTGCCTGTCCTGCAAGCTTGACGCCCGGCACGTCCCTTAGGAGCTCGGTAAGACGCTCAACGAACAGTGGAGAGTCATCTGCGATAAAGACCTTCATTTTCTTTCTCCTCGGAGACTGTCCGCGCATCTCTAGAGAATGACAAATCTGAGCGGAAATACATCAGGCGGAAACAGTATTCTCTTGTAGGACAAAATGAACTACCTGTGACCGCGCGCGTCCCACACAGCGGGTCATGAGTGTAAGGCACAGGAATTCAAGGATGCGCAAGGTTCCTAATAGCAGTGTTTTCCATGGTCTCTAGTCAACCAACTGGGCTTGAAGAGCATAGCGAATCAGCTCGGCAGTGGTTTTCATCCCTGTCTTCTCAAGGATGCGCGCACGATAGGTGCTGACGGTCTTCACGCTGAGAAAGATCTCTCCTGCAATCTCCTTGACGGTCTTGCCTAAAGCGATCATCCGCAATACTTGAAACTCGCGGTCTGACAACAGTTCGTGAACGGGCGTATCCGCTCCTTCCCTCAAGTCGCAGGCCAGCCTCTCTGCCAGAGTCGCGCTGACGTACCGGTTCCCGGCTACCACTCGCCGGACGGCCATTTTCAGCTCTTCCGGCACGCTCTCTTTGGTCAGGTAACCGGCCGCGCCCGCTTTGAGTGCGCGCCTGGCATATTGCTCTTCGGGGTGCATGCTCAGGAAGAGAACGGGTAGCTTTGGGCGCAATCGCTTCAAGTCATCTAGGATGTCTAGCCCACTTTTCCCAGGCATGCTAATGTCCAGGATGACGATCTCCCAGTCTTGGCGCCTCACACACTCGACCGTCTCCTGCGCTGTTTTCGCCTCCCCGAAGGTCAATTTGGAGAACGCTTCAGCTAGAGTCTCCCTGAGCCCCCGACGAAAGACGGCATGGTCGTCAGCAATCAAAACTCTCATCTCGTATCCTTATTTGGGCAGCGTCGAAGGTGGCAGCGCAATCCGCAGAGCGATGGTTGTTCCGGCGCCTGGAATTCCTTCAACCTTGAGCTCCCCGTTGAGCAGGAGCGCACGCTCTTGCATTCCAACCAGGCCAAGAGACATGCGCGCCTTGGCCTCCTCAGGATCAAATCCCCTGCCGTTGTCGTGAACCTGGAAGAGGAGCTGGTCCGCTTCTCTTTCCAAGCGCGCCTCGACGCACGTAGCGTGGGCGTGACGCGCGACATTGGTTAAGGATTCCTGAAAGATGCGGAAGATCGCAGTAGACCGCTCCGAATCGAGAGCCATCGGTTCCTGCGACAAGATGACGCGACAGTGAATCCCGGTACGGCTTTCGAACTCCTGTGCTTGCCATTCCAGCGCGGCGGTCAGGCCCAGGTCGTCAAGTGCTCTCGGCCTGAGCTCTGAGGCGATTTTACGCAGAGTAACGATCATGTTATCCACGACCTGAGTAGCCAATTTGACTTTGGCTCGGAGCTGACTTTGTGTCTTGGTAGTCTTGCGGCCTATCAGGGCGAGGTCCATCTTGATCGCCGTACAGGCCTGGCCGAGTTCGTCATGGATTTCTCGGGCTATATACGTGCGTTCCTCTTCCCGCACGCTCTGGAGACGGCCCGCGAAAGCACGGAGTTGATCGAGCGAGATCTTGAGTTGTTCCTCGACGCGTTCACGTTCGGCGATCTCGCCGCACAACTGCTGGTTCACTCGAGTGAGGACGGCTGCCCGTTGTTCAACGCCGAGTTCCAGTAGTTCTTTGGCCTTTGTCACTGTCTCCTCTTTCTCGCGCCTTTCTGTCACGTCCCGGGAGAGCTTGGCGAACCCAAGCAGATTTCCCTCGGGGTCCCGCAGCGCCGTGATGACGACGTTTGCCCAGAAACGCGAGCCGTCTTTGCGGATCCTCCATCCCTCGTCTTCGCTCTGTCCCCGTTGAGCTGCTTCCACCAGTTTTCGTTCAGGCTTGCCACTCATCACATCTTCTCGAGGATAAAGCACGGAGAAGTGTTTCCCGATAATTTCCTCTGCGCGGTAGCCTTTCAGCCGCTCGGCGCCAGCATTCCAGCTGACCACGTGGCCCAGCGGGTCCAAGCGGAAAATGGCGTACTCCTTCACGCCTTCGATGAGCAAACGGAAGCGTTCGTCGCTTTCACGCAGGGCCTGTTCTGCAAGCTTGCGCCCCGTAACATTCTCGAAAGCCACACCCATGAAATTTCCAGACAGAGGAAAGACTTGGACAGAATAGATCCCCTGGCGAATGAACTCGTCCCCGTAGGAAATCTCTCCCAAGTCTTTTGGCCGTCGGGCATGCAACGCATCGAGGCACCGACCGAAGATCGGGGTCTCCAAGAGCTTTGGGAATTCAGCCAGCTTCCTGCCGCGGAGGCTTTCCAGTGTTGACCCGGTGATATGAGCCGCGGCGGGGTTAAGGTCAATGATTCTGAAACTCTTGACGTCTTGAGGATCTTCGAGGTGCAAGACCACCACTCCCAAAGGCAGGCCTCTGAGGATCTCGGAATAGAGAGGAAGGACTGCTTCTCCGGGCTGAGTCCGGGCAGGTTTCGCACCCTGGGCTCCCGGTCCGGAAGTTCGGCTCGCGGCCATACTACTCCTCTCAGTACAGTGAAGCGGATTCCCACCGCTAGGCAATTGGGCAAAGACCGGGTAAGAGTTGCTCCGATCCCTGAAATCCGCTTCAGGTTTTTCCCTTTAAGGCAGATACCAGCTCCTACGAGTCAGGACCCGTGTCCTTCTTGTAGTTCTTGTAGGACGATAGGAGACATTCCTGGAACGGAAGGTCTGACACCAGAATCAGCTTCCCGCCGATAGCAACAAGAACCGCTTGACTTAACCTTCCCTTGTGCGGGCGCACCGGTAGGGGGTATCGGCGGCCTAGCCAATCTTCAATTGCCCCGTGTCTTTCAGACTGGTCCGCCAGACGAGCCAAGAGGGTTGCGATTCGTTTGGCGAAAGGTCCCGGTGACTCGGAACTAGGTCATTTCTAGTAGTTTGCATATGCGCGTCAGGATGAAAGTGTCGGGTGTTCTCGCCTCAGTTGTGGTTATTCCCGGCGACTCCAGCCTGGCATCTTCTTTGCGCTTTGTATACGAAAGGTCCCGGCCATGACGTCAGCCCGCCGATACCTGCCCGCCCGAGCAAGCCTTCTGCTCGCATTCCTCGTCCTTGGCTTTTTGCCGCCGGTTGCGCTGGCTGCATGTACGGCACCCCAAAACGCTATTGAGGCGGAGAATTGTCTGCCAGGCACTCCCGCTAGTCAGTGGTATGTTCAAGCGGCAGGCTCGCCGAATATTCAGGGCTTTGCCACCGATATCAGCGTGAACGCGAGCCAAACCGTCTCCTTCAAAATCTCTACGAATGCGGTGTCATGGCGTATCGACATCTATCGCACTAAGTTGACGGTATCAAGCGCTACGAGGGGGTATCAACGCACCGATCGTTAACCCGGGCCTTGGATCCGGGCGCACGGTTGTTGTCAGTGACAGAGGCGACCATTTTAGGAGAGAAATGATGATAGCAAGCTCTAGGAATGCGCGGAACAGCGCAACGGTCTTCGACAGAAAAACAGGCGAAACGGTCGCGGATCATCAGCGCGGGCTCCGTGGCACAATCTGGGTGCTCCTAGCAGTCGTGATGGCAGGATCCGTCGCGGAAGCGCAGGTGAACGTGACCACGCACCATTACGACAATGCCCGCAGCGGCGCGAATACCAATGAAACGATTCTCACGCCCCAGAACGTCACCGTGAGTTCCTTCGGCAAGCTCTTCTCGCAACCGGTGAACGGATACGTATACGCTCAGCCACTGTATCTGGCTAATCTTTCGATCCCCGGCAAAGGGACGCACAACGTTGTTTTCGTGGCCACCGAAGGCGACAGCGTGTACGCGTTTGACGCCGACAACAATACGGGAGCGAACGCGAGCCCGCTGTGGCAGGCGAACCTGATTGACACGGCGCACGGAGCAGCAGCCGGAGCCACCACAGTCAGCAGCTTCTCAGACATCGGCTGCAGCGACTTGGTTCCGCAGGTGGGGATCACCAGCACTCCGGTCATTGATGGGACAACCGGAACCATGTACGTCGAAGCGAAGTCGAAGGAAGGCGGCGTCTTCATCCATCGCTTGCACGCACTCGACGTCACGACCGGCGCGGAAAAGTCCCCCGGCCCGGTTGTAATCACGGCAACTATGAATGGGACGGGTGACGGAAGCTCCGGCGGCCAGCTCATCTTTGGGGGCCCGTCGACAGCGGGCCAAGCGATCGCGCTGAGACAGCACAGTCGGCCTGGGCTCTTACTGCTGAACGGGACGATCTATATCGGTTATGCCTCGCTTTGCGACGGCGCGCCGTATCACGGCTGGATGTTTGCCTTCGATGCTGCGACGTTCACGCAGATGGGCGTTTTCAATACGACTCCGAATGGTAACTGGGGCGGCATCTGGATGAGCGGCTCGGGGCTGGCTGCGGACGCGAGTGGCAATGTGTATGTCGCAACCGGCAACGGAACGTTTGATACCGTGAGCGTGCCCGCCACTGCCGTCGGCGACAGCCTTCTCAAGCTCGGGATAAGCGGTGGAAACCTCGCTCTGCTCGATTATTTCACTCCCTACAACCAGAGTACTCTTAATAGCGGCGACACTGACCTCGGTTCGGGGGGTGTCCTGTTGCTCCCTGACCAGCCAGGCAGCTTTCCTCACCTACTCGTTGCAGCCGGCAAGCAAGGTCGTATCTATCTGGTGAATCGGGACCAGATGACAAAACTTAATCAGCACTATTGCAACGGCTGTTCGAGCGATCCGCAGGTGGTGCAGGAATCGAGCTCGGGTCAGGTCGGCGGGCTCTGGAGCATGCCCGCCTACTGGAACAATACAGTTTATTTCTGGGGCGAGGTCGACGTTCTGAGGGCCATTCCGCTGGTGAACGGGTTGCTCGATTACGCGCACCTCACAACCTCGACCACTTCGTACAATTATCCTGGGGCCACGCCGACGATTTCGGCCAATGGCACTTCCAACGGAATTGTGTGGTCGATTGACAGCAGCCGGTACGGCTTGCCCGGCCCGGCGGTGCTTCACGCACACAACGCCACCAACGTTGCCAGGGAACTCTGGAACAGTGCGCAGGCGGCGAATAGCCGTGACAAAGCAGGGAACGCAGTCAAATTCGCGGTCCCCGTGCCTGTCAATGGGAAAGTGTATGTCGGCACAGAGACAGAGGTAGACGTCTATGGTTTGTTTAATCCGCCTGCGGCACCCCCGGCAATCATCACGCAGCCAGCCAACCAGACGGTGAACGCGGGCCAGACGGCGACCTTCACGGCGGCGGCGACGGGCTCGCCAACACCCACGGTGCAGTGGCAGATGAGCACGGGTGGCGGGGCGTTTAGCAATGTCTCCGGAGCCACTTCGACCTCGACCACGTTGAGCTTCACGACGGCTTTGTCGCAGAACGGGAACCAGTATCGCGCGGTGTTTACGAACGCGGCCGGGCCGGCCACCACCACGGCGGCCACGCTGACCGTGAATGCGGTTCCTCCGCCGCCTTCCGGAACCGTCACCTTCCAGAACACCAACAGCAATCTCTGCATTGACACCGGCGGCTCCGCGAGCTTCACCGCTCTGATCCAATCCCCCTGTTCGACAAGCAATACGCAGAAGTTCACCCTCACAGCCGCCCCCGTAAGCGGCTGGTACTACCTCGTAAGTGCCGCGTCCAATCTCTGCTGGGATGTCACGCAAGGTTCCAGTTCCGCGGGCGCGCTCATCCAACAGTACACCTGTGTTGCCGTCTCGCCCGAATACTACCAACTCAAAGCAGTATCCAGCGGCTACGAAATCCTTTCTGCCAACATGGCCAATGGGTGCTTGGACGTCGTCGGCGCTTCTACTGCATCGGGCGCACATATCGAGCAGAACACCTGCGTTGGCTCGGCAAACCAGATCTTTACTATCCGTTAGCCGCGCGCCTTCGAATACGGCGACAATCACCACGCAGCCGGCCAACCAGACGGTGACCGCGGGCCAGACAGCGACCTTCGCGGCGACGACCGGCTCGCCGACACCCACGGTGCAGTGGCAGGTGAGCACGAATAACGGCGCATCCTTTAGCATCCTGCCCGGAGCCACCTCGGCCACGCTGAGCTTCACGACGGATTTGTCGCAGAACGGGTATCAGTACCAGGCGGTGTTTACGAACTCGGCCGGGATGGCCACCACCACCGCAGCCACGCTGACCGTGAATGCGGCTCCTCCGCCTTCCGGAACCGGGTCGGCGAACCTGAGCAGTACGGTGCAGCAACTCACCGGCAACGTGCGCATGATGACCCAAGGTGCAACAGATCTGCCCATTCCCGGAACGCCCCTGGCCCAAACCGCAGCGCGGGACGGAGTGGTACACGTGTTCTGTACACAATTCGCCGAGACCCTCATCCAACTTCTGAACGCGCAGCAGATCTCCGCGAGGACAAGAACCATGTCCTTTGACGGCAACAGCCAGGAGTCACATGTAACTGCGGAGTATTAAGATCCATTCCTGGCCAAATGGATCGTCGCCGATGCCGACTTCGGCGTGGTGTATTGGAATGCGAGCACAACCTCCGGAATGTCCATTGAGGACATCAGCTCCGCGGTGGCCGCCAAAAACTGGAGTTATCTCCAAGGCTTCGTAACCTATGTCACCACCAACGGATCGCTCTATGCACACAATTACTACATGGATCCCATCTTGCTCTATCTCAATCCGATCCCGCCAGGTCAAAGCAACATCCAACTTCCCCTGGTAAACTCGCCCGAGTCCTTCTTCACCGTTCATGCAGATACGGACGTCGGAAAACATGATCTCTGGGTGTTTAGCTTTGCCCAACAAACAGACAGGGTGACGTTCTCCGGAGGAACTCAACTTGGCCCAGTCCCAGGCACCATCTACTCGCAAGCGATCTGGCTTCAGACCGGTTAGTCCATCACCTCGCGTCCATCCGGCATGCGGATTCTCACGATGAACCGGTATTTCTATCTCTAGTCTAGTTGAACAGGCCGAGGGAGTTGCTCGGACAACGAAGGGGAAACACATGCTCAGCCGCAACAGCGGGGAGAAGAGATCGCTTCGGCGTTCTGTGATTATCGCGCAGCCAGAAGCTATTCCCGCGTCGCTCCGTTGGCCGGCCTTATTCGCGTTCATTTTGTTTTTCCTGCCAGTACGCCCGAAACGTCTGCTCGCTAGGAATACGCATTTTGACCCAGGGGGCTAGAGATCTGAATGAGCGACTGATCGTCGGCTCGCTCATGGGTGATCTGCGAACCGTCGCTCGCGTTGTTTACTGTCAACGGCTACCCGATGGGCGCTTTGGAGTCGGATTACGGCTCCAAGGACAACCCATCAACTGGTCAAAAAGCCCGCTGGGCGGCGCCGCCGCTTGAACGGTCGGCATGGGGATTCTTCGCGCCTTCCGTAGCACATCCTCGGAAAAAGTGAACATGTGTCTATGCTCTTAGGAGAACTGGCCAACAGCGGTATTCGTCTGCCCGAAATCGGCTTCGGGACCTGGAATTACCGCGGAGGCGTCGAGCCGCTTCGGGCGGCAATCGAATGTGGGGCTCGTATGATAGACACTGCAGAGTCATATGGAACCGAAGAGATCGTCGGCGAGGCGATCAAGGGCCGGCGACACCAAGTGTTTCTCGCAACAAAGGTGCTTCCTCGGAATTTCAAGCGGCCTGACTTGATTGCCACAGCAGAAAGAAGCCTTCGGCGGCTGGGCACAGATCATGTCGATCTTTACCAGCTCCATTGGCCCAACCTAACAATTCCCATCGAGGAACCAATGAGGGGGATGGAGGAACTCGTGGATGCGGGCAAAACGTCGGCGTGGGGGAAGAACGCTAGGTCGTCATCCACCCGGCAGACAGCAAACCATCTCGCTGATCTCGAGTTGCCGCAATAAACGTGGATTATCTTCTTGAGGCTACACAGGAAGCGCAAGATCACATTGGGACGGAAATCGCTCGCGCGGCTGATTTCAATTCGCACGCCGAAAACAGGCGCTGCAAATCGTGAATTCCAAACTGGTGAAACCTTATTCGCACATCGCCGCAAGCCGACGCAACCGGAATGATTTGAGTTCCCTTTACCAATTCGATGAGAAAGATCAACTTTTTATTGTTAATCCTGATTTCTAGAATGCATAGCGGCCACGCGCCCAGATAATCGAGCGATTCACGATCGAGAGAGGAAAGATAGTCGGGCGCACGAAGTCAACGAAGAGCACCACACGATCGGAATCGCTGTCGTTCCAGACTTCGTGCTCGTTGCTGTCGTCGAAAATCAGGCTCTTTCCTTCCTTCCAGTAACCTATGTCGTTTCCAACTCGAATTCTGCAACTGCCTTCCGGCCCTGGAACTTTCAATCCAAGGTGATAGCGCAGCACGCCTTTGTAGGGCCCTCGGTGCGGAGGTATGCGCGTATGGGGCGCTAGAATCGAGAAAAAGGCCATCGTCATCCCCGGAATGAGATGCAAGAGCCGCACCGTGTCCGGGCATCGCTCGCAGTTCTCCTTGTTTTCGTTGCCGAAGCCGAACGAATAGAACATAAATGTCTTCCAGTCGTCGTTTTTGGCAATAGCTTTCTGGTTCTTCGACACATCCTGGAAATTATGAATCTCCTGGCTGCGCACCATTACCGCGTCTAACTCCTTGCGGATGGTTTTCCATTCCGTCTCTATGCTCGCGACCCAAGGAAACTCCTCGGGCTTGAAAAATGTCTTGGGCCCATCACGGTAGAACAGCACTTTTTCTACAAGATCTCGCACCATCTTCCTTTCCTCCTTCTCACTCCCCTGGCGGAATGTCATTCTCTAGTATGCTGAGAGATTCTCCTTGATCAGTCGCCCGCCAGTCTCTTGGAGAGGCCTTCCTGTTAAAGAGAATCCAGAATTTGTAGTATACATAGCCTGCTAAGTTGCGAACGACGATCCAGGTTCCTTTCCGTGAAACAGGCCAATACTTCGGATCGAAGGAGGCTTGGGGTCCTGCGATGATTCCGACCCGGTAACTGCCGCCGAGAGCGTATCGTGAAAGGATCCAACTCTTTCTGGCATGCACTCCCGCAGTAAGAATGTCCACACAACAAACTTTGGTCCCTGAACGCTCGAGCCAACGCTTAACATGTGCTGCCCCCGTTAGGGTGCGCTCCGACGATAGGGGCGGGACGTTGATCTTAATCAGCTTGTTGGTATCAAATCCGAGCTGTTCGAGTCTGCTCGCGGCCAGGTCGGCGTATGTTCTGGCATGACCGGATTCGGCGCCAGTTCCCACGATCGGGCCTCCCACGACAACAAGGTACTGATAGGCTCCGGAATTGAAGACGTGTACGGATTCAGCCAGCGTCTTCGCGGGGATCCAGCCTTCTACGACGAGAATTCCCTCCCCCAGCGGATGGTTTACCGCGAGAAACCCGTAAATGGATGTCACGAAAAAGATCAGGAGCACGCAAATTCCTGCGGTCACCCAAAGCAGGGGCGCTTTGAAGAGTAAAGGCGGCCCGTACCTGTTTCCCCAAATGCCCAATTTAGCGAAAATCTCCTCCTTGAGCCCTGGCCTTAGCACGCCAATATCATTGCCAGAACGCCCTCACAATCCGGCGAACATCGTAGCCAAAGGGGGAGAGATTACTTAACGCAGCGTCGGGGGAATACCTTAGCGAGGCTGGCGGAAGGCCAAGGATGTGCCTCCTAAGCTCTTGCGGATCCAGAGAGGCACCCTTCCGTCCGAGCTTTGGCTCGCCTCATTTCGCGCTCACAGGGAATTACGACAGACTACCCAACGGGCCAGTCAGACCAGTGCCCAATTTTTGTCCCCCTGGGCAACCAAGCCAATGCCCGATTTCTGGCCGCCTGACCAGTTGTTATTTCGCGGCAGCCGACCCACACTCTCAGTGTATTAGTACCTATAGAACCTCTAGTACTTTGGTTGCTGCTCTCGGGCCCGCTTCTTCCCTCCCGCTCGATCACGCCAGGCGCCTGGGGCAAGAAACAGAAGTCAGGGGGGATCGTGCATCACAGGTCAGGCATTTTTTTATTTGCTTTGCTAATCGCCAGTTTCGGTTTTGTTGGGTGTGCAGGCCTCGTTGCCGGGAACAATGGGAACCCGCCCCCGCCGTCGACTCTGGTCATCACGAACGTACAAACCGGATCGATCACAACCGCTGGCTCTCAGGTCGTTTGGACAACAAACATCCCTGCCAACTCCTCGGTCGATTACGGAACCACCACTGCCTACGGAAATAGCACGCCAGTTGATTCGGCGATGGTCACGAGCCACCAGGTGACGCTTTCCGGTCTGGCCGCTGGTACGACCTACTATTACCTAGTTAATTCGACCGACTCCAAGGGTAACCACTACGGGCGCGGTGGCAACGGGTTCAAGACGGTTGGTTACGGTGTGTCCGGCACGATCACTCCGACGGCGGCCGGCAATGGAGCGGCAGTGGCGCTGAGCGGAGCGGCGAGCGCCTCTGCCACAGCGGACAACGCGGGCAATTACACATTTGCCGGACTGCCGAATGGGTCTTACATGGTTACACCGACGCACACCGGCTATGTTTTCACGCCCGGCAATCAAAGCGCGGCGGTGAACGGAGCGAACGTCACAGGAATAAATTTCACAGCGAATGCAGCGCCGATAGCGCCGACGATCACGACACAACCGGTGAATCAGACGGTGACGGCGGGACAGACGGCGAGCTTCACAGTGGTAGCGGGCGGGACGGCGCCGCTGAGTTACCAGTGGCAGAAGAACGGGGCAAACATCGCCGGGGCGACGGCAGCGAGCTATACGACGGCGGCGACGACGACTTCCGATAGCGGCTCGACGTTCGATGTGGTGGTAACGAATGCGGCGGGGACGGTGACGAGCAGTGCCGCGACGCTGACGGTGAACCCGGCTCCGAACGTTCCGAGCATCACGAGCCTGAATCCGGGGTCGGGGTTGGTAGGCGTATCGGTGACGATCGGCGGGGCGAATTTCGGGGCGGTGCAGGGCACGAGCACGGTGAAGTTCAATGGAGTGACAGCAACGCCGACGAGTTGGAGTGCAGCGAGCATCGTAGCGGCGGTGCCGGCAGGAGCGACGACAGGAAACGTCGTCATAACAGTTGGCGGCGTGGCCAGCAACGGCGCGGCATTCACGGTAACGGTTCCGGCGCCGAGCATCACGAGTCTGAATCCAGCATCAGGGCTGGTAGGCACGGCGGTGACGATTGCTGGAGCGAACTTTGGAGCAGCGCAGGGCACGAGCACGGTGAAGTTCAACGGGATCACCGCGACACCGACGAGCTGGAGTGCCGCGAACATCGTTGCACCGGTGCCTGCGGGAGCGACGACAGGAAACGTGGTGGTGACGGTAGGCGGAGTAGCGAGCAACGGTGCGGCATTCACGGTAACGGTTCCGGCGCCGAGCATCACGAGCCTGAATCCGGGGTCGGGGTTGGTGGGGACATCAGTGACGATCGCGGGCGCGAACTTTGGGGCGACACAAGGAACGAGCACAGTCAAGTTCAATGGCA